>JGI24023J19991_10002227_pt1 | contig 14320 bp, 11 predicted proteins | sample Cruoilmetagenom1_FD_19991 | JGI IMG/M metagenome (IMG submission 19991) | reverse complement strand
ATTTTAGGGGGGAGCCACAATGCTCGAGAATATTTTCTTTTGGCATGCAGTTTATCTTATTGTTAACAGTCACAATTGAGCCAATGGGACCACATTTTCTGAGATCTTCAATTAATTCTTCGAGTTGATTTTTAGTTGGCTCGCTACAACCAATTATTACGGGTTCACATTCAGGGCGACACTTTTTATGTGGTTTGTTTCCACATTTATTAATCAGGTCCTCATAACCAATACATTGGCCGTTAGCGTTTCGATAGATTTTTCTATAACCTGGCCCGCCTTTACAGCCGCATCCTTTGCATTTGATTTTGCATGTTGGGTATCTTTTTCTAATAAGTGAATAAAGCCGCGCGAGTTGTGGCGTGGCATTGAAACACTTGTTGGCAAATGCGAAGCTTTCGCCAATTGGTATTGTCATCAATGTTGTAAATAGCAGAGTTGCTGTCATAAATGTTGTTGCCGAATGCAATTGGTAACTGTTTCTCATTTTTACTCACCAGTTCTCTGAATGACCATCACCGTATGGTTTTTATAGTCGGTGAACCAAATGCCGCCGTCCCCATCAACCATAAGGCCCCCGGGACGACCGCGGGGGCGCAGACGGGTCTTGGCTTTCCAGTTACCAATTAAAAATTGATCAATTTTCTGGCCCTTCGCTTTGATGGGATGGCCCTGGGCGTCCGTGTCAAAAATCGCGATGCGGTGGCCGTTGGGTTGCCAGCCATGAAGTGCGAGGATGAGTTTGCCCTTGAGTTCGGGAAAGAGTGCGCCTTGATAATACGCCATGCCAAATGGTGAAGAATGGGCGGGCAGGAGACTTATTGGGGGCTCAAATTTTGCCGCGTTACAGCGTACCCGTCTTTGGTATTCAGGCAGCGCCCTGTTCATCCCAATACAGTAAGGCCAGCCATAGTGTTTGCCTTTTACAATGACGTTGAACTCTTCGGGTGGATTGATGGGCGAATGTATGGTTCCGCCCCAGCGGTCAACATTGTTTTCGGCCTGTAATATGGTGCCAGTTTCAGGGTGAACGGCCATTGCGATTGAATTGCGCAGGCCCCGCGCATAGCGCTCGGGGGCACTCCATTTTCCCGTTGTTTTGATGCGTGTGATTTTCCAAACCCCAGCCTCCATGTTTGATGCCTTGTCGGATGGGCAGGGGGTTGGAAATTTGCGCGTCCTTTTGCCCTTCACTGCAACACGCCGTTCGCATCGGTCATCATAAGAGCCGAGATTAAGCAGGATATCGCCAACCCCGTTAAAAATGAAATAGCTGATGGGGTGATAATGGTCCGGCTTTCCAGGGCGAATTTTGCGCGGCAATCCGGTGACGACAATTGTTTTTTTGAGTTCCGGGTCGTTTGGGTCAAAACTCCATATGCGGTGTTCCTCGCCAACATAAACCATGCCGTCCGGGCCCATGCGTAAGCCACTAGGATGTTTGAGGCCGGTGAAGATTGCGTGCGCTTTGTATTTACCGTTTACATCTCGTGTCAGCCGCCAGAGTTTTCCGGCGCGTTTCCAGCCGACCATGTCTGTTACAAGTATTGAGCCGTCTTTGAGCGGCAGAACTTCGCGCGGCATTTTGAGGCCGTGTTGAGGGCCCGCGACAATACCGACGCAGGCCCATTTGGGCGTTGGGGCGGAGACCCTTGGGAAGCCCCCGCACTGGCCGATTGATTTATAGGCGGAGCCATAAATGTTGGATTTGTGTTGTTTGCCCAAGTCATAGGCATGGGCGGGGACGGCGATTGTGAGCATAGCCAAGATGAGATTAAGGCACAGAGTTTTTAAGCGAATTGATCCATGCACAATGTGGCTCCCCGATGAATTGTTTATAGAGCATGTCTTCGCTTGATCTTGGCGCAAAACTGTTCCGTCATAATGGTTTTATCTAGGTCGGACATGCTCTAGGTAATCTAAACGTCAAAGCCCGGTTGAACCAGCATCAATTATTGCAACCCGTTGATATTGCTGGGGCTCGCATCTCATTTGACGATATGCTAGATAATGCGCCTGAATGAACCTCAAGGATTATATTTCTAATGACACCTGCCAATCCTGTTCGCGTCGGCGATATCAACATTGCCAATGATGCACCGATAATGATTTTTGCCGGACCGTGCCAGCTCGAAAGTCGCGCGCATGGTTTGGAAATGGCGCACGGCCTCAAGGAAATATCAGACCGGCTTGGCATTGGCATGGTGTTCAAGGCGTCATTTGATAAAGCCAACCGCACAAGCTCATCCAGTCAGCGCGGTTTGGGGCTTGAGGGATCACTGCCCATATTCGCGGAAATCCGTGAGGTGACCGGGCTCCCCATTTTGACCGATATTCATGATGCGGGGCAATGTGCAACTGTGGCTGAAGCGGTCGACGTTTTGCAGATCCCGGCTTTTCTTTGCCGTCAAACAGACCTCCTTCAGGCGGCAGCGAAAACCGGCAAGGTGATCAAGATCAAAAAGGGGCAGTTTCTCGCTCCCTGGGACATGAAAAATGTCGTCCAGAAAGTACTCGATGCGGGCAATCCAAATGTTCTCCTCACGGAGCGTGGGGCAAGTTTTGGCTACAACACATTGGTTACTGATTTTCGTGGCCTGCCTGTAATGGCCGAAACCGGTTGTCCGGTAATTTTTGATGCGACCCATTCCGTGCAGCAACCGGGCGGGCAGGGGGCGACGTCTGGTGGTCAGCGGGAATTTGTGCCGGTCCTCGCGCGCGCTGCCGTGGCCGTTGGCGTAGCGGGGCTCTTTATCGAGACCCATGAGGATCCGGATAATGCACCTTCTGACGGCCCCAATATGGTTCCGCTTAAAGATCTTGAGGCACTGCTCAAGCGGTTGATGGCGTTTGATGCTGTCGCGAAGAGCTGATAAATTTAGTCAAGATACATCAATAGTCGGCACCGGTTGCTTTACGCGCTTCACCAATTGCATTGAGGGTTGCGTCAAATTCCCCGTATGAATCGATCAATCCATCTGGTTTAAGTGCGGCCATGGGCACATCCGTATAGCCAAAGCTCACGCCCATAAATGGCATGCCAGCGGCGCGTGCCGTATCTATATCGGTTTTGCTGTCGCCTATCATAATCGCCCGGTCGAGATTACCCTTGGCAATAATAATGGTGGCGATGAGATGCCCTGGATCGGGCTTGCGGACGGGAAGAGTGTCACTGCCTGCGACGGCATCAAAATGCTGATCCATATCAAGCGCTTTAAGTAGTTTGCGTGCCAAAGCTTCGCGCTTGTTGGTGCACACGCCCAGGCGCGCACCGATCCTTTTGTATTTTTCGAGCGTTTCGAGCACACCCTCATAGGGGCTGCTTAATTGGGCGATGTTGTCACCGTAAAAATTGAGAAAGTCCTTGAGCATATTCACACGGATATCGTCACCCGGTGCTGCATCCGATATCTCCAATGCGCGGTCAATCATCGCAGCCGCGCCAAAGCTTACATATGGCCTGATGAAGTCGCCTTCTACGGGTTTGAGATCGACAGTTGCGAGGGCGTGATTTGTTGCTGCCACCAGGTCGGGTGCGGTATCAACAATTGTTCCGTCGAGATCAAATATAAGTGTAAGGTTATTCACGGTTGTCCCTTTATTTCATCGGCGTGCATTCGCATGTTGAATATCTCAATGCATATTGATGATTGCATCTCGTGCCAGAGTTTCTTAACCAGTCTGGCAGACTGGCGAACATATCTTTAGCGGTCTATATTGTGGTCATAAATCATGGAGCACGACTGTGCGAGCTATAATTCGGGCGATAATGGCTGATTTGGCGTAATTTTGCAGCGGGTCAGTGGCGAGGCTTTATGATAATTTGCGGAGAATATTATGGACGTTAAGGTTTTAGCTCTTCAAAAAAGTCAGTGCTATATTAATGGTGCCTGGGTGGGAACGCCTGAAATGGCGGTGATAAATCCTGCTACGGGTGAGCATATTGGAGAGGTGCCCAATCTCGGGCAGGCCGAGACGCGCGATGCGATTGACGCGGCAGAGGCGGCATTGCCTGGCTGGCGCGGGCTTCTCGCGAGCGAACGGGCAGACCTGTTGATGCGCTGGCATGATTTGCAATTGGAGCATCTGGACGAGCTCGCCCACCTGATGACATTGGAACAGGGCAAACCTCTGGCGGAAGCCAAGGGCGAGATTATGTATGGGGCGAGTTTCACAAAACTCGCCGCCGAGCAGGCGACATCCATCCTTGGTGAAACCATTCCCACACATAAAAGCGACGCGCGGATTGTCATCATCAAACAACCGATCGGGGTTGTCGCGGCGATCACGCCGTGGAATTTTCCCTCAGCCATGATTACCCGGAAAGCCGGGCCTGCACTTGCGGCAGGATGCGTGATGGTTCTGAAACCGGCGGAAGACACGCCGCTCTCTGCACTTGCACTGGCGGAACTGAGCGCCCAGGCCGGCATCCCGAAGGGTGTGTTTAATGTGGTGACCGGCACACCGGCGCCAATTGGCGAGGAGCTAACGGCCAACCCCAAAGTTCGGATGATTACATTTACCGGCTCAACCCCTGTTGGCAAGCTACTCGCGCGGGCCTCAGCCGACACGATAAAACGCGTGGCACTGGAGCTTGGCGGCAATGCGCCATTTATCATATTTGATGACGCGGATCTTGATGCCGCCCTTGAGGGGCTGATGGCGTCGAAATACCGCAATAGCGGTCAGACCTGCGTATGCGCCAACCGCATATTTGTTCAAGCAGGCGTTTATGAAAAATTTCAGCATATGCTGACCGAGCGCGTTAGCACCATGAAAATAGGATCGGGTTTTGATGAGGGGGTCGAACAGGGGCCGCTCATCAATGAAGCCGCAATTCTTAAGGTTGAGGAACATGTCGCTGACGCTCTTGCCAAGGGTGGGAAAGTCACTACGGGGGGGACGCGCCACGCATTGGGTGGCACATATTATGCGCCGACGGTTCTGATTGATGTCAATGATGATATGCAACTCTGGGGCGAAGAAACCTTCGGGCCGGTTGCGCCTCTCATTCGTTTTGATGGAGAGGATGAGGTTATCAAAATGGCAAATGATACGCGTTCCGGGCTTGCGGGGTATTTCTACTCAAACGATCTTGGTCGTGTCTGGCGGGTGGCCGAAGCCCTTGAAACAGGCATTGTCGGTGTTAATGAAGGCATTATTTCAACGCCGATGGCCCCATTTGGCGGCATCAAGGAGTCGGGGCTTGGTCGGGAAGGTTCGCATCACGGAATTGAGGAATTTGTTGAATTGAAATATATCCTCATGGGTGGCCTTGGAAGCTAGGTTGGCCGGCGTGATTGAGGCATGCCGGCTTCATTGAGTGCACGCTCTCGTGCATAGACAGAATTTGAGAAACAATCTAAAGGGTTAAATGGATTATGGGCGTTAAAGCGCTCATCAAACGCACCCCCGACAGGAGGCAAAGACCTTGGAAGTTGAACAATTAAAAATTCGTGCGGCAGAGCGGGCTATGGAATATGTCAAACCCGGCCAGAAGCTCGGTCTGGGCACCGGATCCACTGCTGAAAAATTCGTCGAGCTCCTGGGCGCTGCGGTCAAGGATGGTCTTGATGTTATCTGTGTGCCGACATCAAAAGCCACTCATGCGCAGGCGGAAGCTTTGGGCATTCCACTGACGACGCTGGATGAGACACCATTTCTCGACCTCACGGTTGATGGTGCTGATGAGGTTGACGATGAACTCCGCCTCATAAAGGGGGGCGGGGGCGCGCTCCTGCGCGAAAAAATTGTCGCAACTGCATCAGAGCGTATGGTTGTGATTGCCGATTTTTCAAAAAAAGCTGAAACCCTTGGTGGATTTCCACTGCCTGTTGAAGTTGTCAAATTTGGTCTCAAAACCACAATGGCAATGATCGAAATGCTTGGTCATGAAGCCGGTGTTTCTGGTAAAATAAGCCTCCGGCAAAATGGCGATGGCACACCGTTTGTAACCGACAACGGCAATCATATTATTGATTGTTCTTTTCATAATATTGAAGAACCGGAAATGCTTGAAGAGGCATTGCAATTCATTCCGGGCGTTGTTGAAACCGGATTGTTTCTGGGGATTGCGGATGTTGCGATTATCGCATCGCCTGATGGAGTGAGCGTCCTGGAAGCGCCTGACGAGGAAGATGAAACTTCATGAGCGAAGAATATGATTATGACCTCTTTGTTATAGGTGGAGGGTCGGGCGGTGTCCGATGTGCTCGTATGAGTGCGGGATATGGCGCGCGGGTGGCGGTCGCGGAGGAATACCGGTTGGGTGGCACTTGCGTCATTCGCGGTTGTGTACCTAAAAAGCTTTTCGCCTATGCCAGCCGTTTTTCGCATGAATTTGAGGACGCTGAAGGTTTTGGCTGGACAACGGCCGTGAACCGCTTTGACTGGTCGAAACTTGTAAAAAACAAAGACCTGGAGATTACCCGGTTGAGCGGTCTTTATGACAACACGCTCTCCAATGCGGGCGTTGAAAATATAGCGTCGCGGGCCGAACTCGTTGGTCCACATGAGATAAAACTCGTCGCCCAGGACCGGATTGTCACGGCAAAATATATTTTAATCGCGACGGGAGCCACGCCCTTCAAACCCGATGTGCCAGGCATAGAGTATGCCATCACGTCAAATGAAGCGTTTGATTTGAACTCTCTACCGGAAAAAATTGTGATCGTTGGTGGCGGTTATATTGCGGTTGAGTTTGCCTGTATTTTTAACGGTCTTGGTGTCGATGTTACCCTGCTTTACAGGGGGCCGCTGTTTCTGCGCGGGTTTGATATGGACCTGCGTGAGGGACTTTTGGATGAAATGCGCAAAAACGGTATTCATGTTCGTTTGAATACTGATGTTGTTTCCATCGAAAAAAACTCTGATGGTGTGGTTTTGGATGTTGGAGAGGGGCGATTGATTGAGGCAGGTGTGGTGATGTATGCCACAGGACGACGGCCTCTGGTTGAAGGTTTGGGGATACAGTCGCTTGGCATAACGTGCGGCTGGAACGGGCATGTGGTGATTGATGATAACTTCCGTAGCTCTATTGATCACATCTTTGCTGTTGGTGATGTTACTGACCGGGTGCAATTGACGCCAGTGGCCATTCGTGAGGGGGCGGCGGTTGCGGAGCGCCTGTTTAATAATAATCCGCTGGAAGTTGATCATGAAAATATCCCGACCGCCGTTTTTTCCACGCCAGAGCTAGGCACTGTCGGCATGACGGAAGAAGAGGCGCGTGAGAAGCTTAATTCGGTCGATATTTATAAAAGCAGGTTCCGGCCTATGAAACATTCATTGTCGGGGCGCGACGAAAAGATGATCATGAAGCTGGTGGTTGATGGTGCGTCTGACCGTGTTGTCGGCTGTCACATCATGGGTACAGACGCGGCTGAAATGGTGCAAATGACCGCCATCGCCATACGGTTGGGCGCAACCAAAGCCCAGTTTGACGCAACCATGGCGCTGCATCCAAGTGCGGCTGAGGAGCTTGTGACCATGAGCGAGAAATGGCAACCCACTGACACTTAACCTCCGGCCAAGAGATTGGTGCGGGGGAGCGGGGGCTTTGCTGGCAAAGCCCGGTTGCTTAATGTTTGGGGTAGATGGATTAATATAATTGATCGTGAAATATCAAAAATTTAAGGGAATGAGGCATGGCGCGGCTGACGGGTAAAATCGCAATGGTCACGGGGGCGGCCAAGGGAATAGGGCTTGAGATTGCGCGCAAATTTGCACTTGAGGGGGCCGAGGTCTATCTCAACGATGTGGACGGTGAGGGGGCGGAGGAAGCCGCAAACGCGCTTAAAGCGCAAGGCCTCAGCGTGGTTGCTGACACGCTTGATGTCACCGATAAAACCGAAATATCGCGGGTGCTGGACGGCATCATGCAGGCTCACGGCAGGCTTGATATTCTGGTCAATAATGCCGGGCTCAATGTACGCGATGATTTCCGTCATTTGAGCGATGACGGTTGGGAGAAAATCAGGGCGACCAATCTCGACAGTGTTGCGGATTGCTCGCGCCTTGCATTTCCGGCTCTTAAGGCTTCGGGCAATGCTTGCGTGCTCAATATCTCATCAATTATGGCGACGCGACATTTGCGCCAGCTCGCCGCTTATTCCGCCACCAAAGGGGCGGTTTCAGCACTTTCACGGGCGATGGCTGTTGAGTGGGCAAGTTTTGGTATTCGCGTGAACTTCCTTTGCCCCGGCTATATCGATACGGCACTTACTACGCGCTTTATTAAAAACCCTGGCGTTGCCAAAGTCCTACTCGAAAAAACGCCCATGAGGCGCTTTGGCAGCGGTGAGGATGTTGCCAATGCGGCACTTTTTCTGGTGTCTGATGAAGCGGCTTTCATCACGGGGGCGGGGCTTAATGTCGATGGCGGTATGTCCGTGAGCTTATAGGTTGATGGGCTGAAAATGGGGCGATTACGCGCAGCTTTGCAAGATCCCTAGAAACGGCATCAGGAATTGGTTTGATCATGGCGAAGAGAATATTCGATCTCGTGCTTTTGGGCGTCAGCCTGCCGGTGCTCCTGCCCGTTTTTGTCGTGGTAGGCCTTCTTGTTCGTTTGAAGCTGGGCAGCCCGGTATTGTTCCGCCAGCAGAGGCCCGGCTTAAAGGGTGTGCCGTTTGAGATGATCAAATTCCGCACCATGCTTGATAGCCGCGATGAGGCGGGCGAGCTTCTTTCTGACGAGGAACGGCTGACTTCATTTGGCAGAAGCTTGAGGGCATCAAGCCTGGATGAATTGCCGGAGCTTTGGAATATTTTCAAAGGCGAAATGTCTTTTGTCGGTCCGCGGCCGTTGCTGATGCAATATCTCCCCCTCTACTCGGCTGAGCAGGCGCGTCGCCATGACGCGCTTCCCGGCATTACCGGATGGGCACAAATCAAGGGCCGCAATTCTTTGAGTTGGGATGAGAAGTTTAAGTATGACGTCTGGTATGTGGACAACCGGTCACTTGGCCTTGATTTAAAGATCCTCGGCCAAACCGGACAGCTTGTGTTTGGGCGCAAAGGTGTGTCGGCGGATGGTCATGCGACAATGCCGCCCTTTGAGGGTGAGGGCTGAGCGCGGGCTTGAGACAAGTATTATGCCGGTTCAGAAATGCCTATGCGAAATTCCTTTATCAGACTGTCGACCACGCCTCGAAGCGCTTCTTCATTATCCGCTCCTGCTTCAACCAGCGCGTGATAGCGGGCCAGTTGGCGGTCGGCACTGGTGCCACGTTTGATAATTTCGGTTGTGTGTTGAATTTCCTTCACGCAATCAAGCGCTTCAGCATCTTCCCTGATCATCTCCATCAGCTCGCTCATCAGCTCGTCAAAAGGTATGATTTCTCCGCGGCCAAAATCGACAAGCCCTTCGTCTATGCCGTGACGCTGAGCGCGCCAGCGGTTCTCGCCCAACAGAAATACAGGATATGAGCGCCAGCGTTGGTTGGAGCGGCGGATGCGGTAAAGCATGCGGCAGATACATTGAAAAAATGAAGCGATGGTCAGGGCGTCTTCAGTGAGTGGGCAGACATCGCAGATCCGCATTTCCAATGTCGGGAAGCGCGCGGACGGGCGTAAATCCCACCAGATTTTTGTGGCGTCCTCAATAACCCCGGCCTTGATCAAAACATTGACAGTACGTTCATATTCAGACCAGCTCTCAAACCGGGCGGGAAGACCCGTGCGCGGCATCTCCTGAAAGACTGACAGGCGATAGGATTTCAAGCCCGAATTTGCCCCCTGCCAAAAAGGCGATGAGGTTGAGAGGGCCAATAGATGGGGCAGGAAATAGCGCGCCTGATTGAAAATATCGATACGCAGTTCTTCGTCTTCAATTCCGATATGGACATGCATGCCGCAAATCATCAACCGTCGGCCGACAACCTGCAAATCACGGGCGAGTTCTTCGTAACGCGCTTTTTTGGTGTGGGTCAGCTCCGACCAATGGGCAAAGGGATGAATGGAGGCGGCGATGGGGGCAAGATCATGGCGCGCACTTACCTTGCTCACGACGCCTCTGAGCAGGTTTAATTCGTTTCGCGCCTCGCCTATATTTGCGCAGACTTTGGTGCCTATTTCAATTTGGGAGCGTAGAAATTCCGGACTGATTTGACCCGATTGTGCCCGGTTGATCGCATGTTCACATTCATCAACAAGTCCCTCGGGCGGTTCAGCCACGAGAGCTCTTGTTGTCCGGTCGACAAGTAAATATTCCTCTTCAATGCCGAGGGTGAAGCTTGGTTCTTTGGTGCTCATTGGCGAAATCTGCCATATATCCCGCGCTCATCATAGTGGTTAGCTCGCATTTCTCACAATGTCATGGGTGTCAAGGAGGTCAACAAGGTGACAAGGTTTGAAATGCGAGCTAAATTTCTTCAAACAACCAGGCGCAGGCATCTTCCCAAAGAGAATCGCTGAAACGCTCACGGAAAAATCCCATGTGGCCGATATATGTGGCACCGATGTCTTTAGGACTTATGGAAACGAGATGGGCACCAGGGGCATTTTCAAAACGATCCGTGATATGCTCAACCGCGCGCCTCGTTCCCCAGATATCGTCCGAAAACTGCAGGGCGCGCAGGGGAGCCTTGAATTTTTCAAAATTTTCTCTCGATTTCAGGGTTGGATCATCAAATAAAAAGTCGTCCGAACGGCACCACCTGGCCCATTCGAGCATGACACCGCGCGGCATATCTTCTGCGTTTCCCATGACCCAGCCGGGGAAATAGCCCCAGGTGCGGGTGATCAGCGGCAGTAGCGTATACATAAAGAATGCAACCTTGTATTTTTCCAGATCCTTCATGTAGCGCCAATGACCACTTAACGTCGCAACATTGAGCTGGCGGGTAATAAGATGATTGTTATGTGCCAGTCCTGCGGCAAAGCCTCCGCCACTATGGCCGATGGTGTAAATTGGGCGGTCGGGATGCTCACCTTTGGCCCAGTTCAGTACACCGGCAAGATCCTGCTCACCCCAGTCACGCATTCGTGCCTCAAATCCTTTCAGAGAGGCTGGGCGCGAAAATCCTATGCCGCGATAGTCATAGGTGAGGGATTGATAGCCGCGGGCGGCGATGTAGCTTGCGAATTTATCATAATAAGCCTGGGGTACGGCGGTCGCAGAGCTGATGATGACGATTGGGCGGTCACGATAATCATCGCTTGCACTTTGGCCAGCTGGTGTGAAGAGGGTGGCTTTAAGCTCAAATCCGTCGAGTGCCGGAATTGTTTGCGCCGTTTTTTCAATGTCATGTTTCATCATCTATTTCCGCGATTTTTCGCGACAAAGCCATCAAATGTGGTGTTATATTCCTATGAGTTTTGTTCAGATGGGCTGTGTGCAGGTGCGCCGTGCCCTTATAGTAACCATGTTGACGTTAACGTCAAGTGTGGCGCGTAATGGTGTGTGAATTTGACGCGTGCCCCTTATATATGGGGAGTTGACGATAACGATCCAATTTGTGAATCGCTTTGGGTGTAATATCGGGCACAAATTGAGGCGCAAAGGTATCCGCAGGCGTGTAGCAGAGAGGTTTGATAGTGACACTGCGAATGGAGCGGGCTGTTGTAACTCTCAGTGAGGCCGCGATGGTTAACGAAAATGGCTGATGATTAGGAGCAAAACCGCGAATGTAGGCTGGTCAGATGTCGAGACTTCGCTTATATAGCCTTCAAAACAATGATATTTTGGCGAGAGGCTGCGGGGCGTTTTGAGGTGGTCTCAGTGCGCTGACAGCATTCTTTGTTGAAATACGATTAGAAGAATTTACAAAAGTTTCAGGAGTTATTGAGAATGGGTGCGAATTGGTCACCAGATAGCTGGCGTTCAAAGCCGGTGCTGCAAATGCCGAATTACACGGATGAGGCCGCATTGCGGGATGTGGAAGAACAATTGGGCACGTTTCCCCCTCTCGTCTTTGCTGGTGAAGCGCGTGCGCTTAAAAAACGTCTTGCGCGTGTTGCGGAAGGTGAGGGCTTTTTGCTCCAGGGTGGTGATTGCGCCGAGAGCTTTGCGGAGCATGGTGCGGATAATATCCGTGATTTTTTCCGGGTATTCATGCAAATGGCCGTTGTGATGACGTTTGCTGGTGGATCACCGGTTGTTAAGGTTGGGCGCATTGCCGGTCAATTTGCCAAACCGCGCTCTGATGATACCGAAACCCAGGGCGATATGGTTCTGCCCAGCTATCGTGGCGATATCGTCAANAGCATTGGCTTTAACGAAGAAGAACGCGTTCCTGATCCGCGTCGTCAGCTCAAGGCTTACCGGCAGTCAGCTGCAACCCTCAATCTGTTGCGCGCGTTTGCGCAAGGTGGATACGCAAATCTTGAACATGTGCATCAATGGAATCTCGGCTTCCTGAAAGACAGTCCCGTTGGAGAACGTTACGCGGAACTGGCTGAGCAGATTAGCCAGGCGCTGCGCTTCATGCGGTCTTGCGGCATAACACCGGAGAATACGGGGCGGCTCCGCTCGACACGCTTTTATACGAGCCATGAAACGCTGCTGCTGGGTTATGAGGAAGCTCTCACCCGTATTGACAGCACCACGGGTGAGTATTACGCGACATCCGGCCATTTCGTCTGGATTGGTGACCGTACGCGTCAGCTTGATCATGCCCATGTGGAGTTTTGTCGCGGTATTCGTAATCCCATTGGAGTCAAATGCGGTCCATCCATTGATGGTGACGAGCTTAACCGGTTGATCGATATTCTGAACCCGACAAACGAGCCGGGACGCATCACGCTTATTGCTCGATTTGGAGCTGAGAAAGTCGGCGACCATTTGCCAAATCTCATCAAGGCGGTTGAGCGTGAGGGGCAAAAGGTTGTCTGGTCATGTGATCCCATGCACGGCAATACCATTAAGGCGGCTACCGGATTTAAAACACGCCCGTTTGACCGGGTTCTGCGTGAGGTTGGTGAATTCTTTGATGTTCACAGCGCTGAGGGCACTTATGCGGGCGGTATCCATGTGGAGATGACCGGGCAGAATGTGACCGAATGTATTGGCGGGGCAAAATCCATTAGCGAAAGCGACCTTTCTGCGCGGTATCATACCCATTGTGATCCACGCCTCAATGCGGATCAGGCGCTGGAGCTGGCATTCCTCATTTCCGAGCGGTTGAAGGAAAAACGCAAGGGGCAGGATTTAAACGTCATGCCGATTTCTGCCTGAGCGCAACCGGCATATTGCGACCCTGCAACTGGGGATATGCGGGGCTCAGTATTCTTAGATGATGGAACAAATGGGCGCAGGCTTGAACGACAAAATCTCTATCGCTGCCGCGCAACTGAATCCGGTTGTGGGCGACTTGAAGGGCAATCTTGAAAAGGCGCGCTCGGCGCTTTGTGACGCGCGCACGATGGGTGCCGATCTTCTGGTCTTTCCGGAGCTCTTTATAACGGGCTATCCACCGGAAGACCTGGTATTAAAGCCTGCGTTTCAAAAGGCTGCCATGGATGCTGTCAGGGATCTGGCGGGTTCCATGAAAGAATGTGATCCGGCGATGCTTGTTGGCACCATCTGGCGGGATGGCGATAAACTACATAACAGTGTCGCATTTTTGCAAGACGGGGAGATCTCCACCCTTCGGCACAAGGTGAAACTTCCCAATTACGGTGTTTTTGACGAGCATCGTGTTTTTGATGAGGGGCCGATGCCGGGCCCGATTAATTTTCGCGGGCTGCGGATAGGCGTACCTATCTGTGAAGATATCTGGGTTGATGACGTGGTTGAGTGCCTGGAAGAAACTGGTGCAGAGTTTTTAATTGTGCCAAACGGCTCGCCCTATACGCGGGCAAAGCTGGAGCAACGCATGAGCGTGGTGGTTGCTCGGGTGAGCGAAACCAATTTGCCATTGCTTTATGTCAATCAGGTCGGTGGACAGGATGAGCTTGTTTTTGACGGCGGTTCATTTGCATTGAATGGTGACCGTAGCCTTGGCTTTCAGATGCCGCATTTTGTTGCGGGAGTCGAGCTCAGTGAATGGCGTCGTGAGGGCGGAGATTGGCGGGTATCGGGCAAGATCGCGAAGCGGGATGACGCGCCGATGTCTGACATATACATGGCAACGGTTCTTGGTCTTCGGGACTATGTGGCCAAAAATGGTTTTCCGGGCGTTATCCTTGGTCTCTCGGGGGGCATCGATTCAGCACTCACGGCGGCCATTGCAGTTGATGCGCTGGGGGCGGACAAGGTGCATTGCATCATGCTGCCATATCATTACACCAGCGTTGAGAGCCTGAAAGACGCGAGCGACTGCGCGGGAGCACTGGATGTTCGCTATGATATTATTGATATTGAGCAACCGGTTTTGGG
>JGI24023J19991_10002226_pt1 | contig 14322 bp, 13 predicted proteins | sample Cruoilmetagenom1_FD_19991 | JGI IMG/M metagenome (IMG submission 19991) | reverse complement strand
CTCAATCAAATAAAGAACTACTAAGAACATAAAAAAAAGCCCCTTCCCTTACTTACGTAAGGGAAGGGGCTGTAAAACTTTAACCAAGAAGAAAAGGTTCAAAAACCTTTGCTACTTGTTCCGTTTCTATTTGAAGAATTGATCAATGAAGATCATTAATCTACCCTGAACTGTCCATGGTGTTTCATCATAGTTTATTCTGTCAGGATTGACCTCATTGTCACTTAGTACGGCAAAAGCTTGTGCTTCAAGCAGTTGATCTAGACCACTGCCTGCGAAAACAACGCCGCCGATAAGATCAAAACTAACACCTGGATGAATGTGCCAAGTTATAGTTCCTTCTACCTCGGTACCTAGGTAAGAATCTACATTAGGAACTATTTCACCTGATCCGAAGATACCGTTCACCTCAACATTTTCAGTCTGCTCGTTGAATGCAACAAGTACTTGTGGAGTAAATGAAATAGAATCAACTATTTTCACTGTTCCCCAAAGTCTAGCATAATAAGCGTTTATAACACTACCTTCTTGCTGATAAATAGTTGGAATCATATTTTTGAAAAGAAGGTTGTCAATGTTATAAGCTGGATTAAATACCAGTCCGCTACCATTACCAGATACAGCAATACCCTCATTAAGCTCTGTAGCATCGTTACCCTGAGCCCATCCAAATTCAGCAGCAACGATTTTTAGCGGCCAGCCAGGATATACCTCAGCGCGAGCCGCCCAAATCCAACTTAAGTCAACGTCGACATCACCAAGTCCGTCAAGGTTAAGTTCACCCTGCCATGCCTGGAACTCACCAACCAATCTCCAAACATCGGTTTTAACATCGAGTAAACCTGAGAATAGGGTATATCTGTTAGCATCAACACCGGTGCCGCCGGCGCTTCCAGGAGGAGAACCTGGACATTCAATACCCACAGTTTCAAGACATAGGTTATCCTGATGTATATATGGGAATATGTATCCACCAAGAGTGAAGTTTGTTCCCATGGTGTTTGGATTGTTGAAGATAATAGCTAAAGCTCCACCATCCCAACCATCTCCACCGCCAGTTACAATAGAGTTACCCTGTGCAAATCTATCCGAAACTAAAACGAATGTTAAAGATCCGGATCCGGCTGCGAATGATTTTAGATATAGGAACCTATCAAGAACAAATCCTAGGTCGGAATATGGATCCCAACCACCATTTGCCAAGATACCAATACCCCAGTCAAAAGGCTGACGACCAATTCTCAAAAATCCGAGGTTGTGTGGGAGTACTATATCTGCATGAAGCATTCTTACATCGAAGAAGCCTGGATCATCAATGGCTTGAGGTCCAACTAATATAGCACCTCTGAACCTGTCGCTGAATGATAAACTTGAGTTGATGACGGTACTGCGGCCACCAAAGAACTCTTGTGTGTTTCCACCCCAAATATTGTTATCAAACACGTTGATCTGTGCTCTGATTGTTACTGCATCACTAAGCACCAATTGAGGGGTTAAACGCAGAGTGGTATCTGCAAAAAAGATATTGTCATCATTATCATTAAACCCAAGCGCCTTTGCATTCTCGTTGCTCATTGCAGATATATAAGTGGCGTTTGAAATAAAACGCGCTCTTGTCCGCATGTAACTTGGGAAGCCGCCCAGGGTGAGCTCTACTGCATATGTAGGCACGGCTACTGAAAGAGCCAATAAAAACATAAAAAGCCATTTGGCTTTACTCATCTCTCCTTACCTCCTTTTATTTGGTTTTTAAAGTTCTGAGCTTACTCTATATAAATTAAACAACTTTGTCAAGAGGTTTTTTGATGCTTCGAACTACCTCCTGACCAGATACATCTCAATTCACTTTTTTCTTCCTCGTTAACAGATTCTATCACGTTTTTATCAAAAATCCAATGCTATTTTTTTATTTTTATATAAAAACCTTATATCTGATAATTACAGGCTCTTTTTTAATAGTAACATATACTTCTTTTTAAACAACACATTAAAGACCATATTTAAACAGAAACTTCATCTTTTATTAATATTTGGTTCATATTTAGAAATTATAGTACGTTTAAGATGAAAATACTAATACTTTCAGATATTCATGCAAATTGGTACGCTCTTGAAGCGATATTAGACAAAGAAACCTACGATGCTCTTATTTTTCTAGGAGACGTAGTAGATTTTGGTCCAAGTCCTCGTAATTGCATAAAATTTCTTATAAAATCCTCAAAAACTCATTTCTGGGGCGTTAGGGGAGACCATGATCATGCAATGGCTTATGGTATTAATAGCAAATGTCCCGGTGAGCTAAATACGGCCTCCAATATAACTAGGGAATGGGGGGAAGGGTTTCTCTCCAGCGAAGAAGTGGGTTTCCTCAGGAGGCTGCCTATAAAAAACGAATTCGCTATAGATAGTATGAATTTTGAATTAGCGCATGGATCAGATTTAGATCCCGGGCAATTCTGCAAATGCCAAGCCGCAACCATTGAGAGTAATGAGATTTGCAATAATCATGAAATAGAAGGGGAATCAGAGATAAATTTTATTCTAGTCGGTCATTCCCATAAACCTTTTATTAAATCGGTAGGTAACACAACAATTCTTAATCCAGGCTCGGTAGGACAGCCAAGAGATTTAAATCCAAGAGCGTCTTACGCCGTTATTGATAATGGCAATGCCTATATCAGGAGAGTTTCTTACGATATAGAAAGAACTGTTAACGATTTGGAAAGAAGTGCTCTTCCCAGACCACTTACAGATAGGCTAACATCAATACTCTATAATGGCAGTATTCTCAATTAAAACACTATCCTACTTAACCCATTCCTTATATATAAGTCATTATTATAGTTAAGGCTTTAGCCAAACATACATACTATTGTATATATAGGGGTATTCATCAAGTTTTGAGTTGTGTGAAAAAAAGAAACCAGGTACCTGAGGTTAACTCAAGTACCTGGTCTTAGAGGTTTTGGAGTCAGAACAAAAAGGGGAAATTTGTAAAAAGAGAGATGAGTTATTTATCTTTTTTTATTTTCTTTATGCTTAACTTAAACCATATTCTTAAAAGAAGGCTTGTAGCTGTAGACTAACTGTGTTGTCATCTTCATCCTGGGCCCCCTGTGTAAAAGCAGCTCGAGCAAAAATGTATTGAGCCTGAATCTTCCATCTATGATCATGAGATATGTAGTAGTTAAGAGCAGGACTCACTGTCCACGTCGAGTCTGCAGTTGCGCCAACACCTGGAGGAAGAACTCCGCCCGAAGTATCAAAGTCTATATAGTCAAATCTCCCTGCTACTTCAACTGTCTTAGGCAACAAGAAAACACCGCTTTGTATGTTGAAACCCTGATCATATGCAGTACCTTGGAAAATTCCTTGCTCATCTGGGTTGATCCATCTGCCGTAATATGAGCCCTGTATATTAAAGATTGGCATTTTAAAACTTACATCACCTGTAATTGTAGTTAAGTTAGCTTGGGTTAAACCTAGCTCGCTATATCTGTCGCAAGCATTGCTTTCAGGTGATTTTCTACCGCAGTCAAGTCCAGGTAAGGCTGCGACAGCGGCACCGACTACAAATGTAGGCGCCTTGGCAAAGTTAGGGACTAGAGAATAAGCACTTCCAGTAGCGTAAGATGAGTTCGCTTTGAATTTATCGCCTTCACCGCCAACACCAAACTGAATTCTTCCTGCATACAGTAAATTGGAATCACGGCTTTTTCCGTTTGTGCCGTCACCGTTAAACACACCGGCTGAGTAAGAAAAATTGTACTTAGGTCCCAGTCCTCCCATTAAAGCGACACCACGGTCTCTACCTAGTCCGAACTCATCGTCTACAATCGATCTGAAAACAAACTGCAGAGCTGAAGATGAATTAAGCTGCTGCCTTCCGAATGGAACCTTCCACTGTCCTACTCTAGGCATAATATTGTTGTCATAGGCAGCGGTGAAAAACATATCCCTTAATTCCAGACCGCTCTTAGCTTCAACCTGAATCATGTAAAGAAACCAAGGTTTAAATGCAAACCCATCCCATTTAAACCTGAGTCTACCAACGCTAAAGTCGGTTGAAGTATTCCCTACTTCCGGGTCATCGACAGTCATACGAAACTGACTCATAATTCTGAACCTCATTTTAAACATATCCCCAGCCTGGAAAGTAAATCCTTTCTTATACTGAGCTTTAAACTTGTTATACCAGGCGTCTTTTTGTTCTTCCTTTATCTCGGCTACAGCTTCTTTATCAGCCTCTCTAGCATTTTCCATTAGCTTGATCTGCTGTTTTAAAGCCTCAATCTGCTGCTGATTCTGGCGCTGGATCGCATCGATCTGCTGTTTTAAAGCCTCGATCTGAGCTTTCGTAGACTCAGCTTTTGTGGCAGCACTAAAAAGCGGCATTACAATAGCTGTAAATATTATTAACTTTAAAAGCAATTTCATCTCTCTACTTCCTCCTTATAAACAGATATGAACTAGAAGATATAGAAGTTAAATAAATTTGATGTGAAATTAATGTTAAGATTCGGTTAAGTATTGGATGAGCTTCTTGCAACTAGAGAGCTATGATTTAATCTATACTCAAAATTAATAATCTAAATTAGTGCAGGAAGTGGAATAAACAATGTCAGAAAAATTAATAACTATAGTGGATGATGAGGAAGACATAGTAGAGCTTGTGAGCCATCATTTAAAACGTGAGGGTTTTAAAGTAAAAGAATTCCATAATGGAAGGGATTTTCTATCTTATATTGAATCCGTCCTGCCTGACCTTGCAGTTTTGGATATTATGCTCCCAGGTATAGATGGTCTTGAGATATGCAGGATATTAAAGAATAAAAACGCTACAAGCTCCATACCTATAATAATGTTAACCGCGAAAGCTAGTGAAGCTGATGTAGTAGTTGGGTTGGAACTAGGGGCTGATGATTATATCGTTAAGCCATTTAGTCCAAGGGAGTTAGTGGCTCGAGTAAAAAGTGTTCTCAGAAGAACAAGCGTGTCAGAAGATGTAGGAAACGTTATTAAGATTGGTCCAGTTATAGTTAACACTGAAAAATATGAAGTCAGTGTTGATAACAACAAGCTAAATCTTACCACTACCGAATTCAAAATCCTTGAAGTGCTTGCCGAAGGAAAGGGCCGAGTATTTACCAGAGACCAGCTTTTAAAAAAGAAACGGCTTTGGGGAGATGACAAATTAGTATATGATAGAACAATAGATGTACACATAAAAAACCTGAGAGAAAAACTGGGTATAGCTGGAAACATGATTAAAACAGTAAGAAGCATAGGCTATAAATTAGAAGAGTAGGTATCAGTTGAGCATATTTTGGAAACAGTTTATATCTAGCTTTCTGATTATTGTCTTAGTTCTATTTATTTTCACTTTTCTTATTATTGGGGAATTAAATAAGTACGATAAATCCCTTACCAAAGAAAGGCTGCTCACCACGGCTAACCTTAGCACAGAAGTTCTTGTACCTTCCTTAGAAAATCCAAAGATAGATGAGGTCCAATCTATAGTATCTAGTCTAGGGGGAAAAACGGGGGTTAGAATTACAATTATAGATGATAACGGCGTGGTCTTAGGCGACACTGATAAAAACCCCCGGGAAATGGAAAACCATTCTGAAAGGCCTGAAATTAAAAAGGCATTCAATAATGAGATTGGGGAGAGCTCCCGTTATAGCTCAACCCTTCAAAAAGAGATGTTCTATGTCGCAGTTCCGTATCAACAAAAGAACGGGGGAAGCCTAACAGTTATAAGAACGTCGCTTCCTTTAAGTATTATCCAACAAACCCTATTACCGCTTGAATCAAAAGTTATCTATATGGGTATTGCATTAACAATATTTGCCTTACTTCTATCATTTGCCGTATCAAAAACAACCACTAAATCACTTTCCGGAATAATTAGTATCTCCGAGGAACTAGCCAAAGGTAATTTAAATGTCGATATACCGGTATCTGAAAGCAAAGGTGAAATACCTAAAATAACAATGGCGTTAAATCATATGGCTCAAAAACTAAATGAAGTATTCATACAACTATCTCATGAAAAGACCCAACTTGAAGCCGTCCTCAGCGCTATGAGTGAAGGCGTAATGGTTGTCTCAGAGAAAGGAAATATAATAATTATTAATGATGCATTAAAAAAGATGTTTAATCTTATGGATGANCCTTTTCAAAAACCATACTGGGAGGTTCTTAGAAATAGGGACGTAATAAAATTAATAGNTGGTGTGCTTGAAAGCTGGAAGCCTGATAATAAGGAAGTTTTCTATCTATATCCTGAAGAAAGATATTATCTGGCAAATGTCATTCCACTTAAATCACCGGAAAAGGAAATAATTGTGGTAATGTTTGACATCACGGAATTCAAAAGATTAGAAAACATTAAAGCAGATTTTATTGCCAATGTATCACATGAACTTAGAACACCGCTCACAGCTATAAAAGGCTATACAGAAACTCTGGAAGAAGATGCATTCGAAAATCCTCAGGAACAAAAGCATTTTTTAAAAATTATTAAACGACACGCTGATAGGCTTATTAATATAGTATCGGACCTCTTGGTATTATCTGAGGTTGAGGGTAGGGATGCATTATCTGAGGAAAATGACAATGGCGACTTTGAGGATGTGAATATTGACGAAGTCATTAGATCATCTCTTGAAGCTTTAAAATCAAAGGCCATAGATAAGGAACTGAAAGTTTCATTCAAACCATCAGTTAACGATCATATTATTACTGCTAACAGATATCTTCTTGAGCAAATGTTTATTAATTTGATTGACAATGCAGTTAAATACACACCTGAACTTGGTGAAATTGGGATTGAAATAACTGACCAGAATAAAGATCTTTTAATAGAAATTTATGATACGGGAATTGGAATCCCCAAAGAGAGCTTGCCTAGAATTTTCGAGCGCTTCTACAGGGTGGATAAAACACGATCTAGAAAAATGGGCGGTACAGGTCTTGGACTTAGCATAGTAAAACACATAGTAATAATTCACGGCGGAAAAATAGATGTTAAAAGCGAAGAAGGCAACGGAAGCAGATTCTGTATAAGCTTACCTAAAAAAGTCTGATAGAATTTTCAAACTTTATAAGATCAAGTCCCCCGCAGGATAAGAACCCAGAACTTTCAGATAAATACAGCTTCTATCCAGTTTTTTAAGTAAGGACTTTATAACTTTATCTTCGGAATGTCCTTTGAAATCTACAAAAAATAAATACTCCCAAGGTCTTTCCTTAGATGGCCTGGATTCGATTTTTGTAAGATTAACTTTAGCATCAGCAAAAGGTTGAAAAAAAGATTTTTGAAGAGCGCCTGGTTTATCCTTTAAAGTGAACACAATAGAGGTACGATCGTCCCCAGTTGGTTTATTGGTTTTATTGCCAATTACAAAGAATCTTGTCGTATTTAGGCTACTCTCTTCTATATTGTTTTGAATAATGTTTAGTTTATATATGGAAGCTGCATACTCACTTGCTATTGCTGAAACGCTCTTCTTCTTAGAAGCAAGCCTTGCTGCTTCAGCAGTACTTGCTGTTTCTATAACGTCTCTATCACCCAAATTTTTATTCACCCATTTCTTACACTGGGCTATTGCTTGTGGATGAGAGGCAACAATACTGACATCCTGGATTTTTCCAGTTTTGGATAAAAGAAAGTGGTTTATCCTTTCAAATAATTCAGCAGTAATTCCAAGATGAGTTTTTGATAATAGATCAAGAACGATACTCACAGAGCCTTCTATTGAGTTTTCAATTGGAACAACTCCAAAAGAAACTCGACCATTCTCAACTTCTTCAAAAATTTCCTCAAAGCTTCCTACAGGCATGAGCTCTGATGAGCCACCAAATTCATTGAAAGCTGCCTGGTGAGAAAAGCTTCCTTCTGGTCCGAGGTATGCGACTCTGGTCGACTCTTGAAGCGAACGGCAAGCTGAGATTATTTCTCTGAAAATTTTTAAAACTGAATCGTCTGATAGCGGGCCTGAATTAATTTTTTTTAATTTGTTTTCAATTAATTTCTCTCTTACCGGATCATAAACACCAACGGAATTTTCCATTTTGAGCTTTCTAATCTCAAGCGCTATACCACCCCGCTCGTTTATGAGATCTAGTATCTCCTGATCGAGAGAATCTATCTTGTTTCTTAGTTTATCAAAGTTATTTGAGGAACCCATTTGTTACCTGCTATTAAGGTTTGAGAGAATGATAGCAACAGGGCAATTATAAGTCAAATAGAATCAAATCTTATTAGAGCGATTAAAACCGCAATTAGATTAAGGAATAAATTAAAGCCCACGTTTCTGCTTATCTGAGTCTAACAGAGCTGCCTTTTCCAGAACAGTTTTATTAACATAAATTGGAGAATTCATTCTCGAGGCAAGCGCTATTGCATCGCTTGGGCGGGCGTCAATCTTTGAAACCTTTCCGTTAACCGAGACCTCGACCTGAGCGTAGAAAATCTCATCACGTAAATCAACTATTACAATCCGCTCGACTTTAGCATTCATTGTCCTTATAATTGCTGCTATTAAATCATATGTAAGGGGACGCGGAGCTACCATCTCAGACAGGCCAAGCTCAATTGACCGCGCCTCACAAAGTCCAATCCAAATCGGGAGGATCGAATTTTGATCTTTATCCGTCAAGAGCACAACGGGAGTCCGTACATTCTGATCAAAGGCAATTCCTTTTATCTCCATCTCTTGAATTGTGGCTTTATCTTTATTTGCTTCTGAGTTGAAACTTGAAGTAGATAAAACAAGTAAAGTTAATAAAAAGATTAACCCAAAATATTTATGTTTCATGATATCACCCATTGAGAAGGATATCATAAACTAGGCATGAAAACTGTTATTATTTAGCTAGAATAGCGCAAGATTAATTATTAGAGGGCTTAGGTGAATGGTCGTACTATTTTTCACCAATCATATAACGGCACCCGTTAGGACCTATTTTTGCCGAGTGAACATCACCTGCAGGAACGTCAAACCTTTCTCCTGGTTTATAAGTAATTGTTTGCCCCTCTGATGTTACTGTGATATCGCCGTCTAAAACAATATGGGCTGTTATGCCGGAATGTGTGTGGTCGGGATAGAATGAATTAGGAGAATCTCGGTGTACAAAAATACCAGAAAAACCTTCACTCATAAGCTGTTCTTCTAATTCTTGTTCAGTCAAAACAAAAAACCTCAAAATACTTTTTTAGAACTAGAACCTCTTGATTGAACCCTTTTCAAACCTCGGGTTCATTACAGTGCCCAATATCTTACCTCCTAGACTTCCGTCCCTATGCTGAGCTAAGTATGGAGACAAGAAGGTTTTGTATTTGGCAAGGTCATTATCTGTGATTTCAACCCTATATCCCAAATCTAAAATACCGCCTTTGGACATCTCCCAAATTAGTGGTGTTGTTCCAGTAATTTGTAAGTCAATTCCGTCACCTTTAACGCTTAACTCGTCAATATTTGTTAACTCTCCTTCTATGTTGCCATTAAATTTTGATGTGAGGTTTTCCAATGAAGGCAGCTTCATACCTTTTACTTTGATGTTATCTAACTTAAGCCCGTTGACCTCAAAGCTAAAGTCTCCTCTAGGTGTAGGGTCAAATTGAACAAACAGCTCTCCATTTAAAGTGCCGTTAATCAATATGTCTGCTTTACCCCCTTCAGAAAGTAAATTGGGAATAGCATCTACTTTCATATTCTCTATTTCCGCTTTTAACTCTTGTATACCATTATTATCTTTGCTAACTCTAACTGCCCCNTGTATTTCTCCTCCGTGCAACTTCGCAGTAAAAGGAATTTTAGGTGAATCAGAAAAGACCGAAAATATTGAAGGTTTAATGGTTATAGAATCCAGTTCTAAAAACTGATTGGGTGATTTATGAATTGTTACCCCTTTAAGATTAATATTGAATAAAGGAGAAACATCGGCAGTTTTGATATCAACCTTATAAGGCGCGCTGTTTTGTATTTCTGAGATAATTCGTTGTTTAACTATATCCCCAGGAAATGTCATAATCAAAAAGACAAAGAACGCTATTACAAAGAAGGAAATGTATGATAGAGGTACTATATGTTTATAATTTCTGATTTTATCTTTCATTTCAGCCTATCTGTTTAAACTCGTATGTAGACACGCGCAGCTTCACTATCATCGAATTGGATTTTCCATATTTCGTGCTTATATTTAGATTTGAAATTTTTAGTGAGGACTTATTTTGAAGTTTGTACAAAATATCGACCAAAGTATTTAGCGATATCTTATTTAATTCTATATCGACACTTTTTTCCTCATAAAAGTCTTCATCAAAATTTGATCTGGAGTTTACATCTCTTATTGAAAAATTCTTTCTATCAAGTTTCTCATTCAAGAGTATTTTCTCTACTACCGAAATAAGCGCTTCGTTCTCTTTCTTTATTTTGTTAGATAACTCAACAATCTTCTTATTTGAATCCTCATATTCAGCTTTTAGAGCCTTTACTTCCTTAAGCTCTTCTTCAAGCTGAACAGATCTTTTTTGCAATGCAGCGGTTCCTGAAGAATATGAGTGAAAAACAAGATAGATGAATATAACAAGTATAGCTGAAACACCCAGGAGTAGAGCTCTTCTATCTCGCTCTGTAGCAGTTAGGGTGTAAAATTTCTCCCGAGCTTTTTCGATAAGTTCTTGAATCTTTTGTTTTATTGAATCCGTATCCATGTTAAGCCTTTGCTTTTAGTACTACCGATATCTCAAATTTTGTATTACCGTCCTGCGCATTTCCAGTTTGGTTTCTGGTAACCGTTTCAAACATGCCGGACTTTTTAAGAGCTTCTTCTATTTCTGCAACTTCCTGATATGATCCGCATATACCCTGTATCTTTATTTTATTTGCGCTTTCAAACTTTATTTCATTGACTGTTAACTTGAGGCTTTCCGGCAAGCTACTTGAAATATCTTTCAAAGCATCGAGCGGTGTTTGGTCACCCTGAACTCCTTCTATCAAATCAAGCTTTTCTCTAACCTTACCAACTTCGCTTTGCATGTATAGTATGGGTTTGGGAATTACCTTTACCTCAGGGAACGTATCCTTAACCACCTGGGTTATTTGAGTTTCCATTTCACCCACGTTGCTCTTNAGTTCATAATATGAAGAAGCTGAAGTATATATAAGAAAGAGTATTAAGATTCCTAACAATATGCCAGGAACCATGGATACCTTCCTTAGCTCATTGTCTACCCCGACGTATTTAAATTCATCCTTCCTGAAGTTTAAATATCCATTTTTAAAAGAGCTTCCATATAGCGCTAATGCATAAGACTTAGCATATAATGGAGATTTATCAGCGCCAAGATCTGGAATATATATCTTTCTAACATCTATATTGAGCCGGTCTTTAAGAAAATCACTCATACCATTTATAAGTGATAATGGGCCTGAAATCTCAACGGTCTTGATATTGTCTTTAACTTCAAGCTCGAAAAACTGCACAGTCTTTTTAATCTCACTAAGTATCGGGGCAAAACATTCTTCAATGTTTGCCTCGCCTTCTTCCCCAATANCAAATTGGCTAAAATCCTGATTATAACCCAGTTCTTTATTCTGACTGAGTTTATTTAAAAATAACTCAACGGGCTTAGTTGAGGACCTGACTCGTCTGATTCCATTTTCATCAAATAATGCATAGCTAATTTCACTATCACCAATATCTATAAGCAGTAAGGGCCTCTCGCTAGGAAGAAACTCATCAAGTGCGCTAAAGGCTAATGGCGTGTAAGTGATAATTTTAGGATCTATGCCGTGTCCATTTAAAGATCCGACTAAATCTGCGACTTGTTCTTTTTCAAAAACACATACTAACGCCTCACTTTCTGATCCATTTTTGACAAGATGATAACCGTGTATTTTTTCCTTAGGATCAAAGGTTGAAAGATTCTCAAGCTCGTATTCATAAACCTGGTTTATCTTCTTAGGATCAGAAAAGGGGAAATTGATAACTCTGATAGACGTTGGATTTTCGGAAATGGAAGCTGCTATATCGCCCTTTGGCAGAGAATAAGCTTTAAATACTTCAACTAGTGAATCAGAGTCTCCTTCAGATGTGGAAGATAATTCAGTTCTAATTGTCTGTAACAATTGAACATCCCTTAATCCTTTCTTAATTAGGGAGACCTTAATATCCTTACTACCTATATCTAATCCGACAAATCGTCCGTACATGGTTTAAGTAATCTACTTAATCTTATAGTTTAAATCTAAAGCAAAGGTACTTTAAAGTCAAATAAAATTACATTGCTCTAGCCCTAGTGAGAGTGAGCACCTGAACTTTGTAAGCACCTGATTTAAGTAGCATTTTAGAACACTCATCACTCGTTGAGCCAGTTGTAAACACATCATCTACTATTAACACTGACTTATCTTTATAGCTCTTACCCTTTGCAATCGAAAAAGCTCCCTTTACATTTTTTCTTCTATCATTCTCATTTCTTATTTCTATCTGCGGAATGGTATCCCTTGTCCTCTTAAGTCCGAATATTTCACATTCGACCCCTTTATACTTTGCGAGTCCGCTTGCAAGAATTACAGATTGATTGTACTCCCTATGTCTTAATTTATCTATATGTAATGGGACAGGCACTACAGAGTCAAATTCATCTAAATCATTAGGGAAATTAGTTTTTATAATCTCTAAAAGAAGGTCTCCGTAACTTAATTTACCTTCGTACTTAAAACTTATTATTAGATCTCTGATGTTGCCCTCGTAAATAGCAATTGAGCGCGCCTTTTCAAAACAATATCTGTCTTGAATACATTTGCCACAAAGATGTTTTGTATCATTATATTCCAATCTTGAATCATCTTTAACCTGATTATCAAAATATCCAAAGGGAACGCCGCATTTATTGCAAAAATTCCAATTGTTAATGAATCTTATGTCGCTTATACATGTATTGCAAAGCTTTCGATTTTTCAGGGATGTTTTATGACAAGAAGGACAGATTTTAGGAAACAAAATATCAAGCATATATTAAAAAGTTACTATTGCTAGCGGTGATGTCGAGTTAATTGTTTGACCCAATTTCAAGCTGACATTATCAAAGGCAATTTTAGGATACAACAACAAATTACGCTATACCCTCATAGGCATAATAACAGACATATAGACCTCATCGTCATCGGGTTTAATCACAGCAGGGCTAAGCTCATCGATAAGCCCTATTTGAACTTTTTCCTGAGTAATAGCCTCTAGCACATCCATAAGATACCTAGCATTAAATCCAAGTTCTGAAGGTTCTCCGGAATAGTCTAGTGGAATAGATTCTTTGGCTTCACCAAATTCAGGCGAAACTGAAACCAGAGTCATTGCGCCTTTTTCAATATTAAGTTTTACGCTTCTAGTTTTTTCTGAAGAAAGTATGGATACCCTTTTTAAGGCACTTAAAAGTTCGTCCTTTCCTATACTTATTGTTACTTTTGTTACTTCTGGGGTTACTTGTTTGTAGTCTGGAAAATCAGCGTCTATAAGCCTTGCTATAAGAACTATATTCTCTCCCTCGGCCATAAAGAAGTTATCCCCCACACCAATCCTGACTGTCTCTGACAACCTTAAGACTTTCCTTAGCTCAGCAACACCCTTTTTGGGAACCACAAACCCCTTATCAAATTTAACCCCGCCGTCAATCTTCTTTTCTACAAGTGATAAACGATGTCCGTCTGTAGCCACAAGCCTCAAGTTTTTCTCACTCGACTCTTCAAAATATATACCAGCAAGATTTCTTCTCAGTTCATCCGGAGAAACTGCAAATATAGTTTTGGATATCATGTCCTCTATTAAAAAACTCTCTACACTAAATAAATTATCTGAATGTAATTCTGGGATAATTGGAAAATCCTCGCTCGGGAGCCCCGCAATCTTAAAGTTTGCAGAAGAGCTTCTTATTTCAACCCAATGGTTTCCTATCTCTTCAATCTCAATCTGACCATCTGGAAGCTCTTTAACAATCTCATATAATTTTCTTGCCGGTATTGCCAAACTACCTTCTTTTTGAACTTCGGCATCACACCAAGTACTCATAGTTGTTTCAAGATCAGTTGTTGAAAGTTCAATCTTGTTATTTTTCAAAGTAACTAGAACATGAGAGAGAACAGGCATAGTAGCGCGCCTTTCTGAAATCCCTTGAACCAAACCTAATTTTAGTGAGAAATCCTGTACCTGGGTTTTAAATTTCATATCTCTACTCCTATTTCTATAATATTAAATATTATTCTTATATATAGTAGTAATAATAGTAGGGTATGTGAATTTGTGGACAAATAC
>JGI24023J19991_10002225_pt1 | contig 14326 bp, 11 predicted proteins | sample Cruoilmetagenom1_FD_19991 | JGI IMG/M metagenome (IMG submission 19991) | reverse complement strand
GAAAGCGCGCGTTTTATGTAGAGCCCTTCGAGGTAGCATCCGAATTGCTCCGTCGCGAGCCACGCGGTCTCGAGCATCGACCCGGTAGCGTCGCAATCCTCAAGGGGAACGAGGATGGTTTTCGTGCTCATGATATGCCCCTCCGTCGCCGCCCATTTCATCTGTCGCCGATCATACTCGAATTCGGGGCGCTGAACCACATAGGGTTGGACGAGAGATTGCGCCGGTGACCCGATTGCAGGGCGCATCGCGCATACCTATGTTCTTCTAATGAACCTTCGTATGATGGCCGCCGCCGCGATGAGCCTGAGCTTGGTGGCTTGCGCCGCGCAGCCCACGCCTTACCAGCCGCGGGCCGAGGGTACGGGCTATGCCGAGCAGCAGCTCGATTCCCGGACCTGGCGGGTCGAATTCGCCGGCAATACGGTGACCCCGCGAGAGACGGTGGAGAACTACCTGCTCTACCGCGCTGCCGAGATCATGCTTTTCGGCGGCTTCGACAAGTTCGTGATCCTGGAAAAGGAAATCGAGCGAAATGTCGTCTATCAGGGGTACGGGGCGTACCGGCCATATTTCGGGTTCGGGTCCTCTCGTCGGCGGCATTTTGGCTATGGGTATTACGGCAGTTACGCGCCGGATCGATATTATCCCCGAGTCAGTTACGCCGGCTATGCAACGGTCCGTATCTTCAAGGGTGGCGCGGCGTCGGGCGATGCCATGGTCTATGACGCGCAGGAACTGGTCCAGCAGCTTGGTCCCACGATCCGGCTGCCGCTGCCGGCCGCGGAATAGGCGCCCAGGAGTGGTTGGGGGGCAGGCCCGGCGATCACGGGTTTTCACCAAGTCTTGCGTTGGCCGGATCGCCAGCCACAACCAAATATACCCATAACCAAATGTTCATGGCGGGAGGACTAGGATGAGACCCTGGCCATGGTCCCGATTGTTGTGCGGTGCAACATGAAATGGCAGGCCGATACCGCGCGTGAGGTCAAGGTGATGACCAGGTTATTCGGTGGGCTGCGGAACGGGCTTCTGTTCCTCATTGCGTTCTTCAAGCCCAGCCCAGCGAAAGCGGTTTTGGAGCGGCAACCCGCTCCACCGCCGCGGCCATGGGAGCGATCCTATCCGGCTGGCCTGACCTGGGATGTCGAAATCCCGGTCAAGCCGCTCTTTGCCATTCTCGACGAAGCGGTCACCAAGTGGCCTGAACGCCCGTGCCTGGAGTTTCTCGGCAAGCGTTATACCTATGCCGAGGTGGGCGCGCTGGTGGCNAGGGCGGCTAAGGGGTTCCAGGAACTCGGCGTTGGCAAGGGGGTGTGCGTCGGTTTGTTTCTGCCGAACTCGGCGTACTATGTGATTTGCTATCACGCGATCATCAAAGCCGGCGGCATCGTCGTCAATTTCAATCCGCTTTATGCCGAACGTGAGATCGCGCGGCAAATCAAGGATTCGGGCACCAAGATCATGGTGACCATGAATCTAAATACGCTCTATCCGAAGATCTCTCGGTGTCAGAGGGATAGCGGCCTGGAAAAGATCGTGATCTGCGGCATGGGGCAGGCACTGAGCTTTACAAAGATGGCACTATTCATGCTGTTCAAGCGGCGCGAGGTGTCGGCCATTCCGGCGGATGCGACGCACGTACACTTCAGTAAACTCATCGCCAACGACGGCATTCCCGCCCTGGTGGACATCGACCCGCATCGGGACATCGCCGTATTCCAGTACACCGGTGGGACCACCGGCACTCCCAAGGGCGCCATGCTTACCCACGCCAATCTCTACGCCAACACGGTGCAGACCGGCCTGTGGGCCATCGACCTCGAGCCTGGGCGCGAGAAGGTTCTGGCGGTGCTGCCGCTTTTCCATGTCTTCGGCATGACGGCGGTGATGAACCTGGGCCTCTATTGCGGCTCCGAGCTTTTGCTACTGCCACGCTTCAAGTTGTCGGAGGCCTTGGCGGTGATTGCCCGCGAGAAGCCGACCGTGCTCATGGGCGTGCCGACAATTTATTCCGCCATCAACGAATCGAAGGAGCGCGAGAGCTTCGATCTCTCGAGTCTGAAATACTGCGTTTCCGGCGGCGCGCCGCTGCCCGTGACGGTCAAGAGCAAGTTTGAAACACTAACCGGCTGCAACCTGGCCGAGGGGTATGGCTTGACCGAAGCAGGACCTGTTTGCACCATCAATCCGATCGGCGGTTTGAACAAGGCCGGCTCGGCCGGTTTGCCGCTGCCCCGCACGTTGGTTGAGGTGGTTTCTCTCGACGATCCGACGGAAGTATTGCCCATCGGCGAGACCGGCGAGATAGTCATTAGCGGGCCGCAGGTCATGGCCGGATACTGGAATCAGGATGAAGAGACCCAGGGGGTTTTATGCGACGGACGCCTGCGCACCGGCGATGTCGGGCGCATCGACGAGGATGGCTATCTCTACATCGTCGACCGCATCAAGGACCTGATCATTTCGGGCGGTTTCAACGTCTACCCACGCATGGTGGAGGAGGCGGTCCTTCTGCATCCCGCTGTCGAAGAGGTCGCGGTGTGCGGCATCCCGGATAGGCATCGCGGCGAGGTGGTCAAAGCCTTCGTCAAGACGCGCGATGACATGGGACTGACGGGCGCCCAGCTGCGTGAATTCTTGAGGGACAAGCTGGCGCCCTTCGAGATCCCCCGCCGGGTCGAGTTCCGCGAGGAAATTCCGAAGACCCTGGTGGGCAAGCCTTTGCGCCGCGAACTGGTGGCACAAGAACAACGGCGGCTGGCGCAGAAGGAGCGCGTGGCATGAGCACCGAGACGATCACCCAGGGGCTACAGGACCGCTTATCCGATTTTGCCGGTTTGAACGCCCGCGTTCGCTTCGACATGGGCACCGATGGAGCGATCGCCATCGATGCCAAGGACGGCGCGCCAAACATCGCCGACGAGAACATGGAAGCGGATTGCACCATCCGTGTCTCGGCCGAGAACATGGAAAAGCTGATGGCCGGCGCCCTCAACCCGATGTTGGCCTATACCCTGGGCAAGCTGAAAATCGATGGGTCCATGGGGGTGGCCATGAAGGTCGCCGCCCTGCTGGAAGAATAGGTCTTCAACACCCGTCGGGGTTTAGGTCGGGCGCATCGATCCGGGCCGGGTACCGGTCTCAGGCGGCTGCGCCCCTTCGCTTCCACAGGTAACATCCGAAGATCCGATGGGGCCGCCGAAGCGCCGCTCGAGGCGGCTGCCAAGCCAAAACCCGCCGGCGGCCACGGCGATCATGGCGACCAGGATTGCCGGTACCGGTAGGCCGAGCAGTTGGTCGAGAGTCTGCCCTTTCGGTCCGGGCGCCGCCCAATAGAGCGGGGAAATCGCATCGAAGCCCCAGGCGAAGACCGCGGCGCCTGCGATCATGCCGACAATAAAGACAAGTGCGTCCCAGCGGCCGCTGGCCAAGCCCACGGCGGAGGTCCCCGGACAATAGCCGCCGATCGCGAAGCCGGCGCCAATCAGCGCGCCGCCGACAGCGATGGCCCAGGCATACAGGGTTGGGATGAAGACGCTGCGCGGGGCCATCAGGCCCAACTCTTCGGCCAGCCAGAGGCCCGTGGCGGCGACGATGACCGCGGTGAACATGACCTTGAAGACGGAGAAGTCGCGCAGCGTGAATTGCGCCGTCAGCTTGCGTGCGCTGGCGAAGCCGGCCCCTTCCAGGGCCAGGCCGAAAAGCACGCCGAGCGCGAGAGCCGGCCAGAAGCCGCTGTCATAGAAGGGAAAGCTCATGTCCAGGCTCCTCGTACCAGCCGCATGGTGAGAAATCCGGCGGCAAAGAAGGCAATGAGGAAGACGAAGCCTGCCACCGCCAGGGTGGCAGAGCCTGACAGACCCAGGCCACTGGTGCAGCCGCGTGCCAGGCGGGCGCCGAAACCGACCAGGGCGCCACCCACGAAGGCATAGGCCAGCCGCCGGGCGGGGGTTAGCCGCGGCCCGCCTTCGACCTTCGGGCGGAAGCGGCGGCTCGTCAGACTACCGATCAGGCCGCCCAGGACGACGCCGAGGACTTCCCAGGTTATCCAGCCGGCAAGTGGCGCCCCGGCCTTCACATATCCACCGAGGTACGCGTTCGCTGCCGTCGCCTCCGGCAGAATCCAGCTTCCCAGCGCCGCCGTCAGGCGGGCCGACAAGCCGCTCGCCCCCAGGCCATGCCCGGTCACCAGAAAGGCGGCGAACAACACCAGGCCTAAAACCAGGCCGGCAACGAGGGGATTCCAGTAAGGTCTTGGTTGGCCGTGCATCGGACCGTGCTCCCGCTAGTTCATGGGGGGCGCGCCGAGACGTTCGCGCACCGCCTTTTCACGGCTCGGTTTCAGGCCGGTCGTGCGCCCCTCTTCGATGGCAACCTCCACGGGAACGCCGGCGCTAGCGCGGTGCAGGGCCCACATGGCACCGACCCGGTTGGCCGACTGGCAATTGACCAAGATCGGATAGTTAGCCGGGTCCTCGACCAGGCGGGCGAACTCCTGGACCTGATCGTCGGTCGGTGCCTTCGTCGTTACCGGGATGTTGACATACTCGAGGCCGGCGGCTTGGACGGCCTGCGCCACCCCAGACATACCTTTCTCGCTTTGCGCCCGTAAATCGATGACGGTGATGAAACCGAGTGTCTTGATCTCGGTCACCGCCGCCGGGTCGTAGCGGCCTGCAGTGCCGATGTAGGGCGTCGCCCGATTGTAGTTGATTAGGGCGGTGCTCACCTTGTCCCCGAACGGGGCTTGCGGAGCGGCGTCAGCGGCGCTTGCATAGTTGGTGGTCAGCACCGCGAGCATGGCGGCGGCGGCGACGGCTTGCAGGGTCTGACATATCTTACGGGCGAGCATAGATCGTAGCCTCCATGAAAGAACCGTGTGTCGAAAAGCGGATGCGTGCCGCGTTTGGCGACACATCGCACGATGTGCAGGCAATCCACTACCGCGCCGGATGCGCGGTAGCATTGATGTGGGTCAAGATATCGCGCGGATCAAGATCGGCGCCGCCGGCAGCGGGCGAGGCTGGTGCTCTAGAACCAGGCTTCTTCGGGTGCCATGATCGGGGCGGCGCCGGCGTTTATGGCGGCGAATAGGCCGGAATTCTGCGGCAGAACGCGGGTCATGTAGAAGCGGGCGGTGGCTAGCTTGGCTTTGTGGAAGGGCAGGCGGTCGCCTTCCGGCATGGCGAGGATCACCTGGGCCATGCGGGCCCACATGAAAGCCAGTGCAACGAGAGCGAAGAGGCGGAGGTAGTCGCTGGCCGCAGCACCCGCTTCTTCCGGGTCGCGCAGGCCTTGCTGGGCCACCCAGGCTGTTGCCTGTTGCAGTCGGGCGAATGCCTTGCCGAGCGGTAGGACATACTCGACCATCTCCGGCTGTTCCTGCGCCTCTTCGATGAAGGCGAGCACCGGGTGGAAAAACCGGCGCAGCAGGCGGCCCATGTGCTGGCCTAATTTGCGGCCGACCAGATCGAGGGCTTGGATGCCGTTGGTGCCTTCGTAGAGCTGGGCGATACGGGCATCGCGCACGAGTTGTTCCATGCCGTGCTCGCGGATATAGCCGTGGCCGCCGAATATCTGGACGCCCAGGTTGGTCACGTCGAAACCGATGTCGGTGAAATAGGCCTTCACGATGGGGGTGAGCAAGGCGACCAGATCGTCCGCCTCTTGCCGCGCCTTGGCGTCCGGGTGACGCTCGGAGATGTCGACGGCGGTGCCAAGCCAGATGGCCAGGGCTCGCGCGCCCTCCACGTTCGCACGCATGGTGAGTAGGTTCTTGCGCACGTCGGGATGGACGATGATCGGATCGGCTGCTTTGTCGGGGGATTTGGCGCCGGAGAGGGCGCGGCCCTGCAACCGGTCGCGCGCATAAGCGACGGCGGATTGGTAGGCGGTCTCGGCAAGGCCCACGCCCTGGATGCCGACCGCCAGGCGGGCGACATTCATCATCGTGAACATGGCGCGCATGCCGGCGTGCGGCGTGCCGACGAGGTAACCCTCCGCGTCGTCGAAGTTCATAACGCACGTGGCCGAGGCCTTGATCCCCATCTTGTGCTCGATGGCCCCGCACGCCACGCCGTTACGCGGGCCTGTCGTGCCATCGGCGGCGGGCAGAAACTTGGGCACGGCGAACAGCGAGATGCCTTTAATGCCGGGCGGCGCATCGGGCAGCTTGGCGAGGACCAAGTGAACGATGTTCTCGGTCAGATCGTGCTCGCCGGCGGAAATGAAAATCTTGGTGCCGCTGATCTTGTAGCTCTGGACGTCGGCGATGGCGCTACCATCGACGGGCACCGCCTTGGTGCGGATAAGACCTAGATCGGTGCCGCATTGGGGCTCGGTCAGGCACATGGTGCCGGACCAGGTGCCGTCCACCAACTTTGGCAGGAAGACGGACTTCAGGGTATCGCTGCCATGCAGGGCAACGGCGTTGTAGGCGCCGTGACTCAGGCCGGGATACATGCCGAAGCTAAGATTCGTCGAACAGATCAACTCGTCAACGATGAATTGCAGGGTCTTGGGCAGGCCCTGGCCGCCGTAGTCCGGGTCGCAGGACAGGCCGGTCCAACCGCCCTCGCAGAAGGCCTTGTAGGCTTCCTTGAAGCCCTTGGGGGTGCGGACGACGCCGTTCTCGAAGGTGCAGCCCTCTTCGTCGCCGGAGCGGTTGAGGGGCAGGAGCTCGCCGACGCTCACCTTGGCGGCTTCTTCCAGCACCGCATCGACCACATCGCGGCTGGCATCCTCGCAGCCGGGCAGGGCATGCAGCCGGCCTTCGTAGTCGAAGACGTCGTAGAGGAGGAAGCGGATATCCTCGAGCGGAGCGGCGTACGTCACCATGGCTTATCTCTCAGTTACGAAGCGGTTTGCCGGTCATGAGGGTGTGCTCCATGCGCTCGAGCGTCGGCTCGGTGTGGACCAAGCGCATGAACGCCGCCCGCTCCAGGGCAAGAACGCGGTCCTCTGGGGTCGGCTCGGTGATATCCGCGTCGGTGCCGCCGCTCAATATCTCGGCCAACGCTTCGGCCACCGTCACGTCGTGCGGTGTCGCCACGCCCTTGGCACGCAAATCGCGGACGGCAAATCGCAGGGTTGCTTGGCCCGAGGCGCCGGGTAGCGTCAGCGCCGCCGGTTCGGGCGGAGCGTAGCCGTCAACCAAGGCAAGGGCCGTGGCCTTGGCATCGGCGAGCAGGCGTTCGCGATTGAAGGTGATGTCGTCGTCGGCACGTAGGAAGCCGAACTCTTTCGCCTCGAAAGCCGACTTGGCGACCTTGGCCATGCCGATTGTCTCAAAGGCGGCCGCGACCGGTGGCATGGGTCCCCTCGGCCGTTTCGGATCGGCGGCAAAGCGGGTCAGCAATTCGGTGCAACCGCCCCAGGCGGGGATGACGCCGACACCGGCTTCGACCAGGCCGACATAACTTTCCGCGTGCGCCTGAACCGCGTCGGCGTTGAGCAGCAGCTCGCAGCCACCGCCTAGTGCCAGACCCGATGGCGCCGAGACGACCGGGAACGGTGCATTCTTCAGGCCACGCAGAGCCTTTTGTCCTTGCTCGACCATGCTTTCGATCATGGGCCACAGGCCGGTGTTGGCGGCGAAGAGGGCCAGGCCCAGATTGGCCCCGGCGGAAAAATGCGATCCCTCGTTATAGATCACCAGCGCCTTGTATGCTTTGCCCACGGTCTTGATCGCGGTCTCGACCATCGACAGGACGTCGGGGTCGATGGTGTTAAGCTTGGTATGCACCTCAAGGCAGACGACCCCGTCGCCGATGTCCCACAGGCTGGCCGAGCCGTTCTTTTTGATCGGTTTCTGAGCGCGCTTGATATCTTCGAGCAACAGGACGCCCTCGGGCCGCGATACGTCGGCATAAGCGCCGTCCAGGTTAAGGAACTGTAGGTGCCCCTCATGCACGCGGTAGAACGAACCTTTGTCGGCGGCTAGGCGCAGCAGCGGCGATATGGTCTTGCCGTCTTTCTCCAAGCCAGCCGCGAAGGTGGCGGCGCCGAGGCGGTCGATCAGTTCGAAGGGGCCGTATTTCCAGTTATAGCCAAGGCGCATGGCGCGATCGACATCCGGCACCGTATCGGCGATCTCGGGCACGTGCGTGGCCGCGTAGGCGAGAACCTGGGAGAGTACGGCCCAGGCATACCGACCGCCGCGGTCCGGGTGCGCGACCAGCGCCGAAAGGCCGCCCCCCTTGCTCGCCGCCAGACTTTCCAGGACCGGCTTGCCGGCGTTGGCGTAGTCGCCGGTGTCCAGGTTGATGGCTTGTTTGACCCGCTTTCCGCTGCTGCTGTCCAGGCGATAGAAACCGCCCTTGCCTTTGCGCCCGGTGTAGCCGTCAGCAATCAATTTATCGAGCAGGGGCCAGGGGCGGCGGATGCCGTGATAGGCATCTTCCGGCGGCAGGGCGGCGGCCAGGCTGGCATCGACCTTTGGCATAAGATCGAGGCCGACCAAATCGAGCAGGCCGAAGATGCCGGTCTTGGGAATCCCCAGGGGCCGGCCCATGATCGCATCGGCTTCTTCCACCGAAAGCTTGTGATCGATGGCCTCGACGGCGGCGCATTGCAGCCAGAAGCTACCGATGCGGTTGGCAATGAAGCCGGGTGTGTCGTGGCAGACGACAACGCCCTTGCCCAGGCGGCGATCGGCGAAATCGCTGAGCGTGCTCAGCGCCTCGGGCCGTGTCTTGGGGCCGGCGACCAGTTCAAGTAGGCGCATGTAGCGCGGTGGATTGAAGAAATGGGTAATTAGGAAATCGCCGGCGAAACGCGCGGGCAGGCCGTTGACCAACGTGGCAAGCGGCAACGTGGACGTGTTGGAAGAAACCAACGAGCCCTCGCGGCGCACCGCTTCGATCTTTTTGTAGAGGGCCTGTTTGATGCCCAAGTCCTCGATCACCGCCTCGACGATCCAGTCCACCTCGGCCAGCTTGCCCAGATCATCCTCGGTGTTGCCGGGGGTAATCAGCTTGGCGGCACGGGCATGCATGAACGGGGCCGGGTCTGCTTTGAGCATGCGGGCGATGGCACCCTCGGCCAGGGCGTTGCGGCCTTTGCCGTTGCCGGAAGGCACGTCGAGAAGAAGAACGGGGATGCCGGCGTTCGCCAGGTGCGCGGCAATGCCGGAGCCCATCACCCCGGCGCCGATGACCGCGGCGCGCTCGATTTGCATTAGGCGGCCTCTAGGATCGTGGCAATACCTTGCCCGCCGCCGATGCACTGGGTTGCCAGGGCCAGGCTCTTGCCCTCGCGCTGGAGAAGCTGTGCGGCCTTGCCGGTGATGCGCGCACCGGTCGCGCCCAGGGGATGGCCAAGGGCGATGGCACCGCCGTCCAAGTTGATTTTGCTTGGGTCGAGCTTCAGCTCTTCGATGCAGGCGAGGGCTTGGGCGGCAAAGGCCTCGTTCAACTCAATAATGTCGATGTCGTCGATTTTCAGTCCGGCGCGCTCAAGGGCCTTGCGGCTGGCCGCGACCGGGCCGATGCCCATGATCTCGGGGGCACAGCCAGCCACTGCTATCGCACGCAAGCGGGCGAGCGGAGTCAGGCCGTTGGCTTTAGCGTATTCCTCGGTGGTGACCAGCACCGCCGATGCCCCGTCGGTCAGCGGTGAGGACGTGCCGGCGGTCACACTACCGTCGGTTTTGAAGGCCGGGGCGAGATCCGCGAGTGCTTTGGCATCTGTCCCCGAGCGGATGCAGCCGTCGGCATCCACCGTGCGGTTGCCCAGGCGGATAGGGACGATCTCGTCGGTGAATTTACCCGCTTGCTGGGCGGTGGCGGCGCGCCGGTGGCTTTCCACGGCAAGTTCTTCCTGACGCTGCCGGGGTATCTTGTATTTTTCCGCCACGTTCTCGGCGGTTTCACCCATGGATACGTAGGCTTGCGGAAAACGCTCGGCCAAACCGGGGTGCAGCATGGGGTTGAAGCCAGCCAAGGGTACGCGGGACATGGACTCGACCCCGGCGCAAATGAAGGCATCGCCCGCACCCATTTGGATGGCTCCGGCGGCAAAGTGAATGGCCTGCATGGACGAGCCGCAAAACCGGTTGACCGTGGTGCCGGCGACCGACTGTGGCAACTCCGCCAGGAAACCGATCAAGCGGGCGACATTCAAGCCCTGCTCGCCCTCTGGGAAGGCGCAGCCGACAATGAGGTCTTCGATCCCGGCGGGGTCGATCCCCGTTTTGTCCAGCAGGCCGCGAACCACTTGGGCGGCAAGCTCGTCCGGCCGGACGCGGGTCAAATCACCCTTTTTGGCGAAATGGAATGGGGAGCGGACGTAGCCCGCGATGACCACGGATTTGTGCATGCTCGGTACCTTCCGCGAGGGCCTTTCGGCAGGGGGCGCAGCGGGCGGTGCCGAATCGCCGCGGCAGCCAGTAACTCAACCGCTACAATTAGTTGAATTTGGTGACGCAACCGTTAAGGGGCAACACCTTAGAGGGCCGGCATTTGGAATGGTGACGTCTTTTCATAGGCCCTGGCCGCGCGCAGCACCAGGGCGTCGGCATACAGGGGTCCGACGATCTGCAGCCCAGCCGGCAGACCCGCCGAGGTCAGGCCACAGGGGACACTGGCGGCCGGTTGCCGGGTCAGATTGAAGGGATACGAGAATGGGGTCCAATCGACCCAGCGATCCTGGTCTGTTCCGGGTGGCCGTTCCAAGCCAGCCTGGAAGGCCGGAATCGGTAGGCTGGGGGTGAGCAGTAGGTGGTATGTCTCATGGAATCGGCTCATGGCGACGCCGATGGCCTCGCGCTGCTTCACGGCGGCTAGGTAGTCGAGCACGGTGTAGGAGGCACCCTCAGCGGCGACCTCACGCAGGCCGGATTCGATTACGGCTTTTTGCGCGTCGCTGAATCCGCTGAGCAGCGCGCCCGCGCCCGCGTACCAATGCATACGGAATGGCTCGGCGCAGTCCGGCAGGTCGGGGTCCACCTCTTCCACATGTGCCCCGAGGTCCGCGAAACGGTTGGCGGCCGCGGCGACCAAAGTAGCAATCTCCGGATCAACCGGATGGCCGCCGAGGGTCGGGCTAAAGGCGATACGCAAACCTTTCACACCGCGGTTCAAACCGGCGGTGTAGTCCATGGATTTCCCGGCGCCTTGGGGCGGCAAGGCATACCAGTCGCGGCTGTCGGGCTCGGCGATCACCCCGAGTAGGATGGCCGCATCGGTTACCGTACGCGTCATAGGGCCGATATGGGCAAGCGTGCCGAAGGGGCTGAGCGGATATGCAGGGACGCGGCCAAACGTCGGTTTAAGCCCGAAGATCCCAGTGAAGGCCGATGGTATGCGGACCGAGCCACCGCCATCGGTCCCAAGTGCTAGAGCGCCCATCCCGGTGGCGATGGCAACCGCGGCGCCGCCACTGGAGCCGCCGGGTGTGCGGTCCGGGTTCCAGGGATTGCGCGTAATGCCGCTCAGGGCGCTGTCGGTCACGCCTTTCCAGCCAAATTCCGGTGTTGTTGTTTTGCCGATCAGGACCGCGCCATGTTCGCGCAGGCGGGCGACGGCGGGGGCATCCTCGTCCCACGGTTGGTCGCGCGGCGTTACCTTGGAGCCCCTCAGGGTGGGCCAACCCTTGGTGAGCAAGATGTCCTTGATTGACGTTGGGACGCCATCGAGGCGGCCGCGCGGCGCGCCGAGGCGCCAGCGTTCCTCGGATTTGCGCGCCTCCGCCAAGGCGTTATCCGCATCGACCAGAATAAAGGCGTTGAGCGCCGGGTTATGTGCCTCGATCCGTGCCAAGGCGGCTTGCGTCGCCTCGACCGGCGAGAGGCTGCCGTCACGGTAGCGGGCAATTAGATTCTGAGCCGATAGAAGCGCGATATCGTCCGGCATGGCCCCTGTTCCTTGTCGAGCGTTGGAAGTGGATCGATTCCTGACATGCCGTGATACGCTTGTCGAGGGTGCCGCCGGTTCGTAACCGATCTCCTCTGGTGTAAGCCTGTTGGGGTGCCCATGTTCTAGGCCCGACGTCTTGAAATAAGGATATGTCCACGGGATGCCACCACGGGCAGGAGGGCGAGACCAGACATGACGAACAAATACGGCGGTTTGACGGCCGCGGCATTGATAGGAATCAGCCTGGCGATGGCGCCCGGAATGGGTGCCGCCGACGAGCCAAGTCAGCGGGAACGAGCAGAGGAGTTCGCGCGCCAGGGGGTGGAGAGATTGATGCAGGCCCTTGATCTGCTGATCGAGTCCATTCCCCAGTATGAGTTGCCATTCGTCGACGAGAACGGAGATATAATTATCCGTCGCCGGCAAGATGCCGGGCCGGAGGACTCGGTCCCGAAGTCACGTGTTCCTGAGGCCGATAGTACGGATACGTAGATGACCGGTCGGATCGTCTATGCCGCGTTGGCATTGCCGATGAGGCGATCGGCCGGCAAGCGGATCGTTGCGATCGAACCTGACCCGATCTCGCTGGTGATCGTCAATTCGCCGCCGTGGGTTTCCATAAGAGCGCGGCTCAGTGGCAAACCCAGGCCGGTGCCCTCGGCCGAGCGGCTAAGCGTCGAATCGGCCTGAACAAACGGTTCCATGACGCGGGCGAGATCGGTTTGAGAAATACCGATGCCGGTGTCGATAATCCGCAGAGTCATGCCGTCACCGGGTTCGCCCCTGAGTTCGACGGTGATCCCGCCCGCCTGGGTGAACTTGACCGCGTTGGAAAGCAGGTTGAGCACGACCTGCTTCAAACGCCTTCGGTCGGCACGGACCTGAACGCTTTGCTGCGGCAGATCGGTTTCGACCGTCAGGTCTTTTTCCGTTGCGCGCGGGCGTATCAGACGCAGACACGCTTCGATGACGTCGGCCATATCCACGACTTCCTCGGAGAGCTCGATCATACCGGCCTCGGCCTTCGATACATCGAGGATGTCGTTGATGATATTCAAGAGATGCCGGCCACTGTGCAGGATGTCGCCCGCGTAATCTTTGTAGTTGGCATGACCCATCGGTCCAAAGAGCTCCTGCATTATCACTTCGGAGAAGCCGATGATGGCATTGAGCGGTGTGCGCAGCTCGTGGCTCATGGTGGCCAGGAACTCGCTCTTCGTCCGGTTGGCGTATTCGGCCGCCTCCTTGGCAGCGAGAAGTTGTCGTTCGGCCCGCGTGCGCTCGATCACGCGGCCGATCTGCGTGCCGACATGGGTCATCACCTCAAGGGCCATCGGATTCAGCTCGGTCGGCACATCGGAGAAGAACTCGAGGACTCCGGCGACCTGGGTGCCGATGGTGATCGGAAAACCGAATGCCGCGCGTATTCCGATGTCCGATGAGACGCGAATCCTCTTGAAGTCCCCGTTCTTGCCGATATCGGCGATCCAATTTGCCTCCCCGCTCTCCAGGATATGTCCCGGCATTCCGACGCCGCGGGCGAAGCGAGTGGCCATCGTGATCTCGCGGAACTCCGCGAACCGCGAGGCATCGGCGAGGGACCAGATTGGGCTTGGCGCGAGTTCGCCTGTGTTATCCTCGGCAAGTAGGTAGGCATGACCGACCGGCCAACCCGTATGACGGCAAACTTCGTCCAGACACGCCTGTAGCGCGCTCTCGATAGAAACGGCTTCGTTTGCGGCTGCGGCAACCGCCTTCGACAGCTCGACGAAGGCGGTCCGTTGACGCAAGGCCTGCTCCGCTTGCTTGCGTTCGGAGATGTCGCGCATCGTACCGATGAAAAGACGGCGCCCGCCGTGGCGCATCTCCGTGACTGAGAGCTCTACATCGACGGACGAGCCGTCCTTTCTCGATCCGGTGACCTCTCGGCTGGCCACTCCAAGGATCTTCGACTTTCCAGTCTCGACGTATTGTTGGAGATCGTTGTCGTGTTGACCGCGCAAGGGTTCGGGCATGAGCAATGAGACGTTGCGGCCGATGAGCTCTTCTGCGTCGTATCCGAACAATGCTTCGGTTGCCGGGTTGACCGAGCCGATGATGCCGAATTGATCGATCGTCACAAGGCTGTCCGCGACATTATCCATGATCGCTCGGATGCGTTGCTCGCTCTCCCGAATCGCCGACTCGGCCCGCCGTTGTTCCGTAACATCCTGTACCGTACCGCGAAGGAAGGCTGGTGTAATATTGCCGTCGAACTCCACCTCGCCCTGCTCGTGTACGATGCGTTCGCTGCCGTCGGGTAGAATGATGCGATGATCAATGCTGTAGACTGTCCCGGAAAGAGCTCGACGCGCGGCTAGCTGAACGAAATCGCGGTCGTCCGGGTGGATGCGGCGGAAAAAACTGTCGTAGGTTCCGTCGAAATCGTCGGGTGCGACTCCAAAAATGCGGTAGGTTTCTTCCGACCA
>JGI24023J19991_10002223_pt1 | contig 14334 bp, 11 predicted proteins | sample Cruoilmetagenom1_FD_19991 | JGI IMG/M metagenome (IMG submission 19991) | reverse complement strand
ATAACAGGAGCTCTTTATGAAAGATACCAGAAAAGCAATACTATCCTGGACTCTATATGATTGGGCAAACAGTGCCTTTGCTACTACTGTAATGGCTGGTTTTTTCCCAGTATTCTTTAAGGCATACTGGTCTACTGGTGCAACAGTACAGACAAGTACATTTTATCTTGGAACAGCAAACTCAATTGCTGCAATTCTTGTAGCTGCCATGGCACCGATTCTTGGAGCAATAGCAGATAGAGGTAGTGCAAAGAAACGCTTTTTAGGGTTTTTTGCCTTTTTAGGAGCCATTATGACTGGCGCATTATGGTTGGTACAGGCTGGACAATGGCAAATGGCAGCGTTTTTTTACATTGTAGGAACTATAGGTTTTTCCGGTGGAAACATATTTTATGATTCACTTCTACCTGCAGTAGCCAGTGAAAAGAAAGTTGACTATGTTTCTTCCCTTGGATTCTCCCTTGGCTACATTGGCGGAGGTCTTTTATTTGTAGTTAATGTACTTATGTACCTTAAACCTGAAATGTTTGGCATACCAGACGGAGCAACAGGAATAAGATTATCTTTTATAAGTGTTGCTGTGTGGTGGGCAGTTTTTTCATTACCAATATTTCTTTTTGTAAAAGAACCTGTAAATGAAAATAGTATGCCCTTACATAAGGCTGTATCTGCCGGCTGGAAACAACTCAAAAATACTTTATCTGAAATTCGTCACCTAAAAGTTATAGGAACCTTTCTTCTGGCATACTGGTTTTATATTGACGGTGTAGATACTATAATAAAAATGGCAGTTGATTATGGTACATCTTTAGGTTTTCCTGCAGAATCACTGATTATTGCACTTCTTCTGGTTCAGTTTGTAGCATTCCCCGCAGCTCTCATTTACCATAAATTTGCACAAAAAATAGGTGTAAAAAAAGCAATTCAGATTGCTATACTTGGTTATGCAGTTATTACAGTTTTTGGTGTTTTAATGCAGACTCCTCTCCATTTTTATATCCTTGCTATGCTGATAGGTTTATTTCAAGGTGGAATACAGGCGCTGAGCAGAAGTTATTATACAAGACTTATTCCGGAAAGCAAGTCGGCTGAATTCTTTGGATTTTACAATATGCTTGGTAAATTTGCAGCTGTAATTGGACCATTTATGATTGGGCTTGTTACTGTTTTAACCGGAAGCAACAGAATTGGAATGCTTTCAATCCTGATCCTGTTTCTTTTAGGTGCAGTTCTGCTGCGAAAAGTTAATGAAGACGAAGGGAAAAAGATGGTAACAGAATATTTGGATGGGAATAAATAGAAACGCAACGCATGAGGGATAGAAACGAAAATCCCGCACCGTGGATGTATGCCGTAGAGACGCGATTAATCGCGTCTGTACACAGGAAATCGAAATATTATCCTGTTAATAAATCCGGGAGGAATTGCAGAGGATAGCCCGACCCCTTTGTAGGGACAGGTTGCGACCTGTCCCTACAAAGGGGTCATGCCCATATTAATAACGATAGTCTACGCAATATCAGCCTTAAAATAATCCTTCAGTTCCACAATACCAATACCGTATTCAACACAATATTCCTGTATAAGTGCAAGTTCAGATTCATCAAAGACACCATCTGCACCAGCAACCTTGTAGGCTATAGCCAGATACTTTTTCTGAAGATCCCTGTCAGCCTGTCTGAGAGCAGTAAAAATACTTTCTTTTGTACTTACCAATGCTTCAGGATACTTATTCCCGGAATCTGTGACCTTCGCCATTAAAGAAGATATTACCTGAACTGAGAAATATTCACGCATTACAGCAGCCTCTTCATCAGAGGGATCATCATCACTTAAACCAACAAGTATAGCCAGTGCGGCACCTGCTTCTTCAACTGTTAACTCAATATCAAGATTAGTTAATAAATTATCAAGCTCTTTTAAATCGTTATATCCTGTTACTTCATCAATCTCTTTAAGACGTTTTTTTGAAAACAAATCAGCATCAGATAAACTAAGTTCAAGTCCTATACAGAACCTGTTAAGAACATTCATTTCATTCTGGTCAAAAACTCCATCAGAATGTGCCAAAACAAGGGAAACTGCCAGAGTTCGTAATTGAAAATCCTTATCCTCATTTTTTAATGTTTCCATAATTACCGGTTCAAGGGCAGAGAAATCATCAGGAAATTTAAAACCAGCTGAATCCACCTTATTCTGAAAAGATTCAGCATCCTCAAACTTATAATATTTTCGCATTACTGCTACTTCTTCGGCACTGGGATTATCATCACTAAATGCTACAAGAGTAGAAAGTGCTATTCCTGCTTCAGGTCCTGTTAAATTAATATTTTCCATTCTTTTGCTCCTTCTCTCCTCTGCTTTTTTATATAGTCCCATTGGTAACTAAATAATAGATAAGATACCCTATTCCACCTACTGCCAGAATGGCTAGTATGAGACCAATTATCTTTGCAGCACTGAAAGGTCTTTCTCCAGCAATTTCACCTGAATTTGCATTTATTAGAACCTGGTAGTACTTATTTTTAAATTTATAAACCACTACCCATATAGGCAATAAAACATACTTAAATGTTATTGCATTATATGCAGTATCAACTCTATGAATTTTTTGCTCATCGCCGCCTATATCCCGTCTTATATCACTTCGAATAGCAGAATTTATCTCAACTTTAGCTTCTTCAAAACCTTCTTCCAGATCAATTGAATAAGATTCTGCTTTAAATCCCTTGAGATACTTATCATCATAGGAAACCATCTTACTGAATTCCCAGTCATTTAACTTTGAAGTAAGTTTCTTTTTTAAAGTAGAGCTGGCAGCAACCAATACATCATCAAAAAATCTGCTGACACTGCCCCTGGCACTTGTCCATCGGGTTTTCGTAACAGTTTCAGTTACTTCCTTACCATCACTGTCTGTCCGGGTCTCCTGCACAGTATAGTGAGTTCCTCTTTCTCCGGTGTATGTTGATTCTGTTTGTGAATCATAAGTCCAGTGAGGGTAATAGATTCCGTGGACAGGTTCTGATAACCTGGCCTGTCTCTTAAGAGCATTAGGTGCAAACTTTCTTTTTGCAATCCAGTCACGAAAACTTTTTTTACCTGCATCTTTGGTAATACTGAAGGGCAGCAGATACTGGGGTTTCATTGCCTTATGGCTTTTACCGCTTACAACCATTCCTGTTCCGCAAAAATCACATTTTGCTGTTGTTATATTAGGCTCCAGAGTTACTTCTGCACCACAGGCGCTACATTTTTCTATTTGAACTTCTACTGTATCTTCACTATTTTGAAATGCTGCTTTGGCACTTTCAAAATCCAGTTCTTCATGAACTTCCGGTGCAGAATCAGGATTTTCATTTTCTGTTCCACAGTAGGGGCATTTCAAAGCCTGAGTTCCGGGGCTGAATTTCAGATCCCCACCACAGTTTTTACATTTAAAATCTTCTTCACTCATCTATATTCTCCTCTTTTTCTTTTCCATCAATTATTTATCTGATTTACATTGATGGAGGAGGAGGAGGAGGTCCGCCAGCTGAAAGAAGTCCTGCCAATTCGGGAACTGTGGAAAGCGGAGCCCATGCAGGCATTCCCTGTTTCCAAACCTGAGACTGACCATTTACCTGACCCTGGGCAACCATTTGCTGTAACTGCGAAATACCCATTGGCCCTGCCTGCTGCCCATTTACAAGGACGTGGAATGATGCAGGCATTGGAGGAGGTGGAGGTGCCATACCTCCCTGAGGCTGCTGCTGATACTGGTTCTGACCACCCATCTGGCCGGCCATAGCCATACCCATACCCATTCCCATTCCACCGGCTGCCATCCCGCCGCCCATGCCTTCATTATTGGCAAGCCCAAGCATTGCATCTGCTCTTGCTTTACGTTCATAGTCATTCATCCGGGAACCAGCAAACATAAGTTCATCTCTGGACTCTACTTTTTCTGCAGATCTTTCAGTTAAATCTATACTTTGAATAGAGGTATCATCCAAACCTATTCCATATTTTTCAAGGAAAACGGGATCGACCCTTTCCTTTAAAACCTGGCTGATATCATCATAATGCTGGGCCATATCGTAAAAGGATTTTCCGGATTCTGCTATACCTGATACAGCTTCTGTAACAAATCGTTTTCTTAATCTGTCTTCAATTTCTTCCTTTGTAAATTCCCCATCTGTTCCAACAACATTTCTAATAAATATTTCAGGGGCCATTATATGAAAAGAAAAATGTCCCCTTGCTGTCATTTCCAAAAGACCAAATTCAGGATCTCTCATTCTAAAGGGTCCGGGTGTTCCCCAACCAAAACCAGCAGCTTCTCTTGTAGGCATAAAAATTACTTCTGCTTTAAAAGGACTGTTAAAACCATACTTCCACCCTTTAAGAGTTGAAAGGATTGGAAGATTTGCTGTTGTAAGTTCATACATTCCAGGCTGAAAAACATCTGCTATTTGCCCTTCATTAATAAAAACTGCTACCTGGCCTTCTCTTACAGTAAGTTTAGCACCATTTTTAATTTCATTTCCATAACGTTCAAATCTGTAAGCAAGGGTATCTCCATCATCTTCAAGCCATTCGACAATATCAATAAACTCACCTTTTAGCTTATTTAACAATCCCATTAGTTCCTCCATGTTTATCAGGGCCGGAGCCACTGTAATATACTATTCTATACCTTTTTTAAGTGTAATTCATTAAGTATATGTGAATAGTTATAATAATGCAAAAGGAATTTTTAGGATTGTGTGTATTGCTGATTTATAAGTTAATTGCTTAAAGATATTACTTACTCATACAACCAGCATGCAACCTTGTGCCCAGGAGAGACTTCTTTTAAAGGAGGATACTCCAACTTACATTTGTCCATTGCCCTTGGACATCTTGGGTGGAAATAGCATCCACTGGGAGGGTTAATAGGAGAAGGAACATCCCCCATTATAACAGGCTCTCTTTTTTCCCGGCCTTTGGGGTCAGTTGCTGGAAATGCATCAAAAAGAGCTTTGGTATAAGGATGCAAATGATCCTTAACAAGCTCATTTTTATCTGCAGATTCAACTATCTTACCCAGGTACATAACAAGAATTCTTGTTGATATAAATTCAACAACTGCAAGGTCGTGGGCAATAAAGATATAGGTAAACTTATATTTATCGTGAAGATCCAAAAGGAGATTAAGAACCTGAGCCTGAATAGAAACATCAAGTGCCGAAACAGCTTCATCACATATAATAAATTCAGGATCAAGCATCAAGGCACGAGCTATTCCAATCCTCTGTCTTTGACCACCGGAAAATTGATGAGGGAAACGCCCCTTATAAACAGGGTTTATTCCAACTTCTTCCATAATTTTATCTATTTTTGCTTCAATTTCCTCTTTACTGCCCATACCATGGATTTTCATAGGCTGGGCAAGAAGAGCACCAACTTTTTTACGTGGATTGAGGGAAGAAAATGGATCCTGAAAAACCATCTGCATTTTCTTTCGCAGGTCTTTTAAATCCTTATCATCAAGATCAAAAATTTCCGAATCTTTGTATAAAATTTCACCGCCCGATTTATGATTTAGTTTCAGAATTGTTTTACCTAGTGTGGATTTTCCACATCCGGATTCACCCACAATTCCAAGGATTTCTCCTTTATTAACTTCAAAAGAAAGATCATTTACCGCTTTTACAACTTCCGGTTTGGAACCCAATTTATCACTTTTAAGGGTAAAATATGTTTTTAAGTTTCTTACTTCAAGCAGTTTTTCCATATCTATTCCTTCTCCTGGTCGGCAATGTCACCTTTGCTGCTCTGAGACACATCCTTCTCTCCAGTATAGTGACACCAGACTGAATGATCATCATCTAATTTTGTTTCTTCCGGAAATGACTCCCGGCAAATGGGCATCGCATGAGGACATCTGTTTTCAAAAGGGCATCCATTACCTATTGTAAGCAAATCTGGTATGGTACCTTTTATTGCCTCAAGTCTGTTTGCACCAGCATACTTTTCATTTGATGGTAAAGAGTTTAATAAACCTTGAGTATATGGATGACTTGGATTTTCAAATAGAGAATATACGTCTGCTTCTTCCATTTTCCTTCCAGCATACATAACTATTACCCTGTCTGCTGTTTCTGCTACAACTCCCATATCATGAGTAATAAGTAACACAGACATATTTATATCTTGCTTAAGTTCATATATTAATCTTAAAATTTGTGCCTGGATAGTTACATCCAATGCTGTAGTCGGTTCATCCGCTATAAGAAGACCTGGTTCAGGAGAAGCCAATGCCATGGCTATCATTGCCCTTTGTCTCATTCCACCTGAAAGCTGATGTGGATAATCTTTGATTCTCCGTTCAGGAGCAGGTATCTTAACCATTTCTAAAAGTTTTATAGTTTTCTCAAGAGCTTCCTCTTTTTTAATATTATAATGGGCCATAAAAACATCTGCAATCTGATCACCAATCCTAAAAACAGGATTTAGTGATGTCATTGGTTCCTGAAATATCATTGATATCCGATCACCCCTAAGAGCGGCTATTTCCTTATCATCCAGTTCAAGGAGATCTCTTCCTTCAAAAATCACCTTACCACTTTCAATTTTTCCCGGAGGCATTGGTATTAGTTGATTAATTGTATGGGCAGTAACCGACTTACCACATCCGGACTCTCCAACTAAAGCAAGAGTATCCCCTTTTTTAATTTGAAGGTTTAAATTTCTAACAGCTTTTACTATACCTCTGTGAGTATAGAAACTCACAGAAATGTCTTCCATTGACAGCAATATATCTTTGTTCATATTAATCCTTCATCCTTGGGTCAAGTACATCCCGTAACCCATCTGCAAGTAAATTAAAACCAAGTACAGTTAAAAGTACAGCAACACCAGGGAATGTTACTATCCACCATGCAGAAGTAACAAATTCTCTTGAACTTGCTATCATTAAACCCCATTCTGATGTTGGGGGCTGAGCACCAAGGCCAAGAAATGACAAAGCTGCTGAACTTAGTATTGCGTTACCCACACCAAGAGTAGCCTGTACAAATATTGGTGCAATAGAATTTGGAAGAATTGATTTAAACATAAGTTCAGAATTTGATGCTCCAAGTGAACGTTCTGCAGTTATATAATCATTTTCCTTTTCCGCAAGAACTGATGCCCGAACAACTCTTGCATACTGGGGTATTTGCGATACACCAATAGCTATCATTGCATTAACCAGAGAAGGTCCTAAAAGAGCAACAATAACAATTGTTAATAAAACATATGGAATGGCCAGCATAATATCTATAAAACGCATAACAATTCTATCTACCCAACCTCCATAGAATCCGCTTATAAGTCCTATAAATATTCCAAAGGTAAGGGAAATTCCTACAGAAATTGTTCCAATAACCAATGAGATTCTGGAACCGTAAATAATTCTTGTTAAAAGATCACGTCCAAGATCATCAGTCCCCAAAATATGGGAGGAAACAAATGGGGGAGCTTTCCTTATTGAAATATCCTGAGAATTTGGTTCAAAGGGAGTTAGCCATGGTGCAAGAAAAGCCATTAAAATGAAACCAACAATTATAATAAAACCTATTATTGCTGATTTATTATCTTTTAACTGAAAAAAAGCTTCCCTAAACAAACTATTTTTTTCACTGCCTTCTTCTATGGCAATTTCTTTAATTTCTGTGTTCATGCATTTCCCACCTAACTAAGCCTGATTTTAGGATTCACTACTGAGTATAGAATATCAACAAGAAGATTAATAAGAACAAAGGTAATTGATATAAATATTATTCCTCCCTGTACTGCAGGATAATCCCTGGCTTCAATGGCATGATAAAGCCATTTTCCTATACCCGGCCAGGAAAAGACAGTCTCTGTTAAAATAGCCCCTGCCATAAGCATACCAACCTGAAGACCCACAACAGTAATTATTGGTAAAAGAGCATTTTTTAATGCATAGATATATATAACCCGCTTCTCTTTAATACCTGCACTTCTGGCAGTTTTTATATAATCCTGATTTAAAACTTCAAGGAGTGAGCTCCTGGTAATTCTTGCAGTTATTGCCAGTGGAATTGTACCAAGAGCAATAGCTGGAAGAACAAGATGGTGTAATGCAGATAAAAGAACTTTTGGATCTCCACTTTTAAATAAAGTAATAAATCCATCCAGAACATAAAAACCACTAATTGATGTAAAATAGTATCTTATATTCATCCTTCCCCCTGTGGGAAAAAGATCTAATTTAACAGAAAAAATCATGATAAAAACAAGTGCCAGCCAGAAGACCGGCATAGAGACCCCAACTAAAGCTCCCGCCATGGAGCCAAAATCTATCCAGCTGTTTTTTCTGGTAGCCGAGAGTACCCCGAGAAAAATTCCAACACTCGTCGAGAATATCATGGCCCAGATTGCCAGCTCAACAGTTGCAGGCAGGTGGTCTCGTATCTCTTCAGACACCTTTTGGCCCGATTTAATTGATTTTCCAAGATCTAATTTTACTACTCTTTTTAAATATAATCCATATTGAACATATAGGGGCTTATCCAGTCCAAGTTCATGGCGTAATTTTTCAATACTCGCAGCAGTTGCCCGCTCTCCAAGCATGACCCTGGCAGGGTCTCCAGGAGAAAGGGCAATCATAAAAAATACAATAGTTATTACCCCAAAAAGAGTTGGTATTAGTAATGATAATCTTTTCAATATGTATTTAAGCATCTTCTATTCCAATATATGGTGATTCTTATAAAAGGCAGAGATGCATATGCATCTCTGCCAAAGTTTAACAATAAAAAATAACAAGACTAAAGGCCTTATACTCTATTTTTCAAGCCATACAGAAGTGAATACTCTTCTTCCTGTTGGATAGAGAACAAATCCCTGTACTTCATTTTTCATAGGAACAACAACTACAGAGTGTGCAATTGTAACCCATGGAGCTTCTTCTTTAAAAACGACCTGAGCTTTTTCATAAAGATCAGTTCTTACTGCAACATCTGCAGTTTCTTTTGCTTCTTTTATAAGAGCTGTGAATTCAGCATTTTTCCAGAAAGCAATATTTCCGGCAGGTTTAACTGCTGCAGGTGCAGAAAGGAGTACCCATAGGAAGTTATCAGGATCACCATTGTCACCAGTCCAGCCCAAGAGAGCCATATCGTGTTCACCCATATCAGTTTTATCAAGATATGTACCCCAGTCGTAGGAAGTAATAGATGCATCAATACCAACTTCTGCAAGCTGAGCCTGCATAATTTCTGCTACTTTCTTACCATTTGGATTGTATGGTCTGGATACAGGCATTGCCCATAGAGTAGTTGAGAAACCATCAGCATATCCTGCTTCTGCAAGAAGTGCCTTTGCTTTTGCAGGATCATAGGCATAATCTACAACATCATCATTATAAGACCACATACCTGGAGGAAGAGGATTCTTTGCTACCTCTCCAAGTCCACCATAAACACCGTCTATAATGTCCTGTTTGTTCATTGCATAGTTAACTGCCTGACGAACTAGTTTGTTGTCAAAAGGAGCTTTTTCTGTGTTCATAGCCAGGTAACCAACATTCAAACCAGCCTGTTCAACAATTTTAAGACCAGCAGTAGTTCTTATATCAGGAATATCTTCCGGTGAAGGAAAATCTATAATATCAACTTCGCCTTTCTTAAGAGCAAGAACTCTTGCAGTTGCATCGGGAACAACTTTAAAAATTACACGATCAAGGTAAGCATTATCACCCCAGTAGTCATCGAATCTTTCAACTACAATATTGGCATCTTTAGTCCAGGAGACAAACTTAAAAGGACCTGTTCCTACAGGATGATTTGTGTAATCCTCTTTGTATTTCTCAACAGCTGTTGGAGATACGATTGAAGCAAAGTCCATTGCAAGGTTTGCAATAAAAGGAGCTTCCGGTTTCTGAAGAGTATATTTAACAGTATATTCATCAACTGCAACAATATCTTTTACAATGGAGCTCATATCCATATAACCCCAGTATTTCCAGGGACCATATTCGTAGTAAGGATCGTTTTCATCAAGCTGTCTTTTATGTGAAAAAACAACTGCATCAGCATTAAAATCTGTACCATCGTGGAATTTTACACCCTTTCTCAAGTGAAAAACATACTCAAGACCGTCATCAGTTACATCCCAGCTTGTTGCAAGACCTGGAATAATTGCTGTAGAACCAGGTGCGAACTCTACAAGACAGTTATAGATGTTGTTTGCAATCATGAAAGATTCACCATCAGTTTCTCGAGCAGGATCAAGACCTACTGCATCACCGGAGTGAGCAAATACAAGAACTCCACCAGCTTTGGTATCAGCAGCTGCAGCTGCAGGTTCATCTTTAGCACCGCCGGCAAACATCATTGCAGGAACAATACTAAGCACTAATAAAAGAATTAAAATTTTCTTCATACATTTTCTCCTTTTTGAAAATATCTGAACAATTATACACTACAACTGTTCTTAAATGAACAACTTTTATAAAAAATTGTTGTAATTTTTCATTAAAAAGCATTGCTTATTTATTACTACTGGAAAATATTGTAAAAAACGGGATTTTTTGTNATACAAAAGTATTTAAAAATATAGACAGCTTTTTGNGATTATCACATTTTGAATTTAATAAATAGCTCTTCNNTAATATAGCGGTAGATCACNGACGCAAAAAGCCATTCTCAGGATGCATAGCCGAGCAGTAAACTTGTTTGCGACCAGGCAATCGTGAAAATAGGCCACATCGCAAAAGGCTAATAGAACAAAGGTAAATCCAATGAAACTATAAAACAGGAATTGTAATAATAAATGTACTGCCAGGTTCTATACCATTACTTAAAGCCGAAATACTGCCTCCGTGAAGTTCAACCAGCCTTCTGGTTAAATTTAATCCTAAACCAGTACCCTTATACTTTCTTGTCATAGAATTATCAATCTGTTCAAAAGGATTAAATATACGCTCCAGGTTAATACTGTTTATCCCAATCCCAGAGTCTTTAATATAAATAACAATTGAATTATTTTTCTCTTCACCTTTTATAAGTACACTCCCTTTGGATGGTGTAAACTTCAGAGCATTGGATAACAGATTATAAAATATTTGTTTCATCTTTCTGGAATCCAGAGAATACTTTTTGTTAAAATTAAATTCTGATTTAATACCAATATTTTTTTCTTCAGTCTGGACTCTCAAAGAAGATATAATTTCATATATCAGTTTTGATAAATCTATATTATCAACTTGAAGATGCATTTTCTGTGCTTCAATTTTTGAAAGATCAAGAATATCACTTATTAAGGATAGTAAATGATTCCCACTGGAAAAGGCATCATTAAGATATTCTGATTGAACATCATTCAGGGGACCCACTTTCTCTTGAAGGACAAGATCAGTAAATCCTAAAATATGATTCAGAGGAGTACGAAGTTCATGACTCATATTGGCAAGGAATTCACTTTTTGCTATATTTGCTGCTTCAGCTTTATTCTTTGCCATTTTCAGCTCTGATTCATATATTTTCTGATTAGTTATATCATTGAATGTTACAACCGTACTCACTTCCTCATCTTCATAGGATAGTTTAAAAATATGAAGATCATAATCTCTACCCTCCATTTGAAATAATTTTATAAGGGTATTATTATTCTGAACCTCTGACTGCCAGTTATCCCATTCTGGGAAAAATGCTTGAATAGGTGAAAAATCTTTATTATAATCAAAAAGAAATATCTTTTGGGCAAATGGATTTACTGTCAAAACTTTGTCAGATGAATCAACAACTATAACGCCCTGATCCATTACCTCAATAACTTTTTCATAGGAAACGATTATTTTTTTCCCAATTCCAAAAAAGAAAAAAGCAAGACCAATACAAAAAGAAGTTCCAAAAAATCCAATAGGAAGAAATCCTACCCCGAACTTCTCAGAATACCCAATTGCATCCAAAACTGCAGCTATAACCGGTATTAATATGCCTATTAAAACAAGAGTAGTTTGCTTTTTCTTTAATCCGCTAATTGTAAAATAATAACGGATCAAAATTATTATACCAGCCAGTGAAAAAGAAATAAAAAAGAGGTATGCAAACTTCCCAATAGGGCCATAGGTCTGAATAAGAGAAGGTACCCCCCTTATTACCACAAGATTTATTTCATCCCAATAAAGGCCATGATAATCATTTGTAAAAGCACTTATCATAATTCCAATAGGGATTATACTAATAAGGCTTATAGATTTTTTGGTTAGCCATTGCTTGTGATTTGTATACAGACAAGTAAAGCTAAACCAGAATCCTGGAATAGCAGCTGTGCCAATAGTCTGGACTTTATCCCAGAACAATTTTGCATCTAACCCAAAAGCAGAAAGCTCTGCTCCATATGTTATTACCCATAGAGCCACAGCCCATATAAGGCCAGCTCCGGATTTATTGTATTCAGCAGATCGGGAAATACTAAAAATTCCAAAAAAAAACAAAAAAAAGCCCATAAATAACATAGGCCAGGCAAAAGGGTGATAGGTGAAAATTAAGTAACTACTCATTCAAAACTTCTATTTATTAACATTAATTCCAATTATAGCTTAAAGCTGTATTTCAGTCTAATAAATTTTTCAATATAAAAACTAAATAATTATATTGGAAATCATACAAATTTATGATAAAAATATATTATGGGACTTTTAAATAAATCTGAACTATACATAAAACAGTTCTCAGCATCTGATCCAATGATAAGAACAGTTTTGGAAAGACTCTTTGCAAGAAAAGAAAAAAAAATCCTTGACAGCATACAAATTCAAATGAATGCAGATATTTATAATGAACTAATTAAAAAAGGATACTTCAAGAGACGAAAAAGCGATCGCTAATCTACACTCAGGGCAGCCTTTAAAGCCTTTTCCCATCTCTTAATAATTTTATCTCTGTTTTCATGATCTATCCGGGGTTTAAACAAATCGTACCCTTTTTCAAGTTCAGTAATTTCATTAAAATTTTTCCATATTCCAACAGAGAGTCCTGCAAGGTAAGCTGCTCCTGTTGCTGCAACCTCATGTTCCCTGGAGCGTTCAACTGAATGATCAGAAAGGTCAGAAATACACTGCAAAAGGAGATCTGATTGACTAACCCCTCCATCAGTTTTAATAGTTGTTACTTTAATACCCGTATCCTTTTTAATACCATTTAGAATATCAACTAATCGCATAGCAATCCCCTGAAGAACAGCTCTTGCAACATGCCGTTTATGAGTATCCAGGGAAAGACCAAAAACTGTCCCCCGGGCAGTCGGCTTAAAGTGAGGAAACCTTATACCGGAAGGAGTTGGTACAAAAACAACCCCTTCAGAATCATCACATTCTGCAGCAAGCTCATTTAATACTTTGGGGGTATCTGACAAACCTATCCCCTGACCAAGCCAATCGATCAATCTGCCTGCAGTTGCCATGGATCCTTCAAGCATATAAGTTGTTTTTCCATTAATCCTCCAGGCAACAAGAGGGAAAAGCCCTCTACGGGACAGGCCTGGTTTATAACCCATATTAACATCTACAAAGGAACCTGACCCCTGGGATATCTTAACATCTCCTTTTTCAAAACAACAATGTCCAAAAAGAGAAGACATTTGATCACCAACAACTGACCCAATGGGAATAGCCGCACCTTCAAATAGATCAGGAGCTGTAACTCCAAAATTGTCAACTGTTTCCTTAACTTCCGGGAATATCCCCATGGGTATTTTAAAAAGATTACAAAAAATAGAATTCCATTTTAGGTCAAAATGATTATAGAGAGATGTAGAAGCAGCATTGGAAGTATCCGTTGCATGAACCAATCCACCGGTTAGTTTATAAACAAACCAGGTATCAAGGGTTCCAAATAACAACTCTCCATTTTTTGCCTTCTCGTACACATCAGGCCGTTTATTAAACAGCCATAATAATCGGGGAAGTGCATGATCGGTAATAAACGTTAACATCCCGGTAGCTGTAAGTATGGCTCCACGGGTAAAAGTACTAACAATCGCAGCACCCAGTTTTACAAAATGCCACTTTATATTTTTATTTATTTCTGCAGTTAATTCTGCAGATCTTATATCAGACCAACTTAGAAAATTACAACAGGTTTTCCCATTTTTATCCCAAAGTGTAAAAGTAGATCTTTGAACACTAATTCCAATCGAAGCAACTTCATAAGAATCAACATTACAGTTTTTTAGAAGATTATTAATTGCAGCAAGAAACTGATTCCAGAGTTCTTCCGGATCATACTCAACAGCTCCAGGTTCGGAGGATATCACCTCTGTAAGGGTCTGTTCTCTTCCCACAATCTGACCCTGTGT
>JGI24023J19991_10002218_pt1 | contig 14360 bp, 12 predicted proteins | sample Cruoilmetagenom1_FD_19991 | JGI IMG/M metagenome (IMG submission 19991) | reverse complement strand
CTCTCCCGCCTCTATGGCCGATCTTGTAATTATCGAAAAAATAATGTCCCGACTTCTGGAACTCGACGATGGTTACGAAGGAGGGTCCATCCACCTCTTCTTTGGTGGCTATCATGCTGCCAAACCAGCTCTTTTCGGCGGCAGGCCGGATCTCAGCAAAACTCATTTTGAAAAGGCACTTGTACTTTCAAAAAGGAGATTTCTACTGATCCAGACGACCTATGCGGCTACTCTGGCCAGACAGACCCAGGATAAAGAACTTCACGACCGGTTGCTGCAGGAAGTTATCAGCTTCCCTATTGACAGTGCACCCGAATTTGCTTTAAGTAATCAAATTGCGGTAAAAAAAGCCCGCCGTCTGCTGGAAGATGATTACTTTGCTGAATAACTGTGATGAACCCGTAAAAAGCTCCCTGCTCCGTCATTCCCGCGCAGGAGGGAATCCAGAACCTATTGAAATAACTGGATTCCCGCCCACGCGGGAATGACGGAATGGCGAAATATTTGGGTTTTTACGATTCCATCAGCTGTAACTACCTTTAGCTTCTAGCCATTAGCTGCTGGCTTTAAGCTAAGTGCTTATTGCTAATGACTGATGAACTCGTAAAAACCCTAGATGTTAGATGATTAAGTAAAAAAACTTCATATGCGAGGCGCGTAAATTTTCTATTATTTCGGCGTACTAGGGTACGTCGCAATGATAGAAAATTTACAGCAACGAAGTAGATGGAGAGTTTTTACGACGCCATCAATGAGTGATAACCACATTTGCTAATATGGCATAATGTTCACTAGAGTGTCTGTCCATAGATGAGATTTTTACTCTAAATAGAGACGCTCGATAAATTTAACCGCAGGCATATATTTCATATGTCGAGGATTAAATTTTGAGAGCAACGAATAGTTAGAGTAAAAAGGCCATTTATAGACATGCACTCACTAAGTCGTAACCTTGGTGAGACCATATGCAACGTTTAGTTTCCCTGATATTTACTGCACTCGTCATACTGCTGATAAGCAGCAATGGAGCCCAGGCAAAAACCAAATATCTCTTCAAAATAGGCAGCCTTGCGCCAAGCGGCTCGGTTTGGGCCCAGCAGTTTGATAAATTTGCTGCCGAGGTCAAGGACAAAACCAATGGAGAAGTTGGTTTCCGGAGCTATTCCGGAGGAGTGATGGGAGACGATCAGGCGATGTACAGAAAGATACGGGTCGGCCAGCTTCACGGCGGAGGCTTCACCATGACCGGCATAGGGAAGATTGTTCCCGACTTTCGTGTAGTAGGGGTACCCTTTCTTTTCAAATCTTATGCTGAAGTTGACTACGTAATACAAGGACTGCTGCCCACCTTCATAGAACGGTTTCGGGAAAAGAAGCTTGAATTGATCTCAATGACAGAGGTTGGTTTTATCTATCCCATGTCTACAAAACCGGTGGATACCATTGCTGCTCTGAAAAATTCAACAAACTGGATCCCTTCCGGTGACCCTGTATCGGGAGCCCTGCTCACCACACTCGGCATAAGTCCGGTACAGTTATCCATTCCTGACGTTCTCTCTTCTTTGCAAAGTGGCCTGGTCGATACCGTATATAACTCATTTTACGGCTCAATCATCCTGCAATGGTTTACAAAAGCAAAGTATATTACCGACATGCCGTATGGTTACGCTTATGGTGTCTTTCTCCTGGATGGCAAAAAATTTGGTCAATTACCGGATAAATACAAAGAGCTGATCCATGCTACAGCTGCAAAACATTTCCCTGTTCTACTCGAAAAAACACGGATAAGTAACCACGACTCCAGGCAGGTTCTCAGTGACAGGGGAGTCGATTTTGTCAAAGCAGACGCTGACACTGTCCGGCAGTTGCAGGAAGGCCGGGATCTCTCAATAAAGACTCTTGTTAAAAGCGCCTTTTCGCCTGAGATTTACCAGAAGACCATTCAACTTCTGGAAGAGTTCCGAAAAGAGCAGGAAGGAAAGGACAGTTGAGCGAAAACCACCACTCTACTCAGCCAATTTTGAGGCAGCTGGAGCGAGGTGAAGATATACTCCTCTGTCTCCTCCTCACATTCATGCTCAGCCTTGCCTGTGTACAGATTTTTATGCGGACTGTTCTTTCAAGCGGCCTGCTGTGGGCCGAGCCATTATTGCGTTATCTTGTGCTCTGGTGCGGACTTCTGGGAGCGCTGAAGGCCACCGAACAGAGGAAGCATATTGCTCTTGATTTCTCAACCTACCTTTTGCCGGAATCGGCCCAGCCGTGGATTACTCTGGTCACCGATCTCTTTTGCACAATTACCACAGCCGGATTGAGTCTGGCTGCATGGATCTTTATCAAAAATGAGATCGAGTTTGGAGGGACCGACCTGCTTTCACTACCTGTCTGGGTCTGGAATATCATCTTTCCCATCACTTTTGGTCTAATGACCCTCAGGTATGGAATAAGATTTATCGTCGATCTTTTCGATCGCTTCCGCTCTCTCCCGCCAAACGGGTCCCAAAATCAATGAACATTCTTAAAGTTGTCACCCTGATTCTGGCCCTGTTGCGAGCCCCTCTTTTTCTAGTAATCTCGGCCCTGGCCCTGCTCTCTTTCTACGCAGCAGAAATCGATATTTCAGTAGTCATTATCGAAATGTCACGACTGGCCGATACTCCACTGCTCGTTTCCCTGCCGCTTTTTATCTTTGCCGGTATCCTTCTTTCTGAAAGTAGGGCTCCCCTGCGCATATTAAAGTTTTCGCGCATTTTTCTCGGCTGGCTGCCCGGCGGACTGGCAGTGATCACCCTTCTGGTCTGTGCCCTTTTCACCGCCTTTACCGGAGCATCCGGGGTGACCATATTCGCCCTTGGTGGCCTGCTGTTGCCCGCGCTTTTAAAGGACGGCTATTCCGACCGTTTTTCCATGGGACTGATCACCTCATCCGGCAGCCTCGGGCTCCTCTTTCCTCCCAGCCTGCCCCTGATACTCTATGGTGTGATTGCGGAATCCAGGATAGATCATCTCTTTCTCGCCGGAATCCTGCCGGGAACGCTCATGCTCATCCTCCTTGCAGGGTATTCCATGACCAGAGAAAGCAGTCGGACAGTGAGGAAAAAAAGCTACTCCCCAAGGGAGATGCTGGAGGGTTTACGTGAAATCGCCTGGGAATTGCCCCTTCCCGTTATCCTGCTGGGGGGTATATATGGCGGCATCTTTGTTCCCAGTGAGGCTGCTGCCGTTACAGCATTTTACGTCCTTATTGTAGAGATGTGTATTCACAGAGATATTCCCTTCAAAGCCCTGCCGGGAATCATGTCCAAATCNATGGTTCTTTTCGGNGGAATCCTGGTCATCCTTGCCGCCTCGATGGCATCCACCAATTATCTTATCGACCAGGAAGTCCCGACACGACTTTTTGAGTATATCCAGACATATATTGACAGCAAATATACCTTTCTGCTCCTTCTTAACATCTTCCTCCTTATCGTTGGAGCAATGCTTGATATCTTTTCCGCCCTGGTGCTGATAGTACCACTCATTCTGCCCATCGCAATTGGTTACGGCATCGACCCGGTCCATCTGGGGATCATCTTTCTCACCAATCTGCAGATAGGCTACTGCACACCGCCGGTAGGATTGAACCTCTTTCTCGCCTCATACCGTTTTGAAAGACCGATTGCCGAACTCTATCGCTCAACTCTGCCGTTTCTCGGCCTGCTCGTGATAACCCTGCTGATTATCACCTATTTCCCCTGGCTGAGCCTTTTTCTTATTAAGATTCTTGGCTGACCAGGATTATTCATGAACATTCTGCACCTCAACTATCATCATTCTGACTGCACTTAAACAATGATTCGCTTTCTCCATACGGCAGACATACATCTTGACAGCCCATTAAAAGGGTTGGAAGCCCATGAGGATGCCCCCGTTGACCAGATTCGGGGAGCAACAAGGCGGGCATTTGATAATTTGATCGACCTGGCCATTGGGGAAGAAGTTGATTTTGTATTAATTGCCGGTGATCTTTATGATGGCGACTGGAAGGATTACAATACCGGACTCTTTTTCACGGGCCGGATGGGCAGGCTGAACAGGTCCGGCATCAAGGTATTTATCGTTTCCGGTAATCACGATGCGGCCAGTCAGATTACCAGGGCCATGCCCCTTCCTGAAAATGTAACACTCTTCTCCCCTCAACAACCCCAATCGATAAATATTGAGGGTCTCAAGGTGAGCATCCACGGCCAGAGTTATTCTTCCCGCGCTGTCACAGAAAACCTGGCAACACACTACCCGCAGCATGATCCCCACTCTTTCAATATCGGCATGCTGCATAGTTCCCTGACCGGCCGTGAAGGGCATGAAGATTATGCACCATGCAGTGTCGATGATCTGAAATCCAAAGGCTATGACTACTGGGCCCTGGGCCATGTCCACAAACGTGAAATTGTATCTGAAGATCCCCTGATCATTTTCCCGGGGAATATCCAGGGTCGCCATATAAAAGAAACCGGGGCCAAGGGTGCTACCCTGGTAACGGTGGAGGATGGCCATATCATCCAAATTGAGCAGAGGAATCTGGATGTACTGCGCTGGTCCATCTGCCGGGTGGATCTGTCTGAATGTGAAACAACAGACTCCATTTATGGAGCTGTTCGACAGGGATTTGAGCAGGAGCTGGATCTGGCAGACGGCAGGACTCTCGCTCTGCGTTTGGTTTTGACCGGTAAATGCCCTGTCCACAGTCAACTCCTTGACCGGACGGATCAGTGGACTGAAGAATTCAGGGGCCTTGCTGCCGGCCTCGGTGATGTGTGGCTTGAAAAAGTGCGGTTTCAGACGAATCGTAAGGTAAGCTTTAAAGAAATTATCGACGAGGATACGCCTGTTGCCGGCCTGCTGCAGTCCATTCAAAAGCAAGAACTGGATGGTGAGACCCTGCTGAAACTGGTGCCGGAACTGACTATCCTGAAGAACAAATTACCTGTAGAAATCCACGCCGGTAGTGAGTCCTTTCCAGATATATCTTCTGAAAAAATGACAGAGCTGCGAACCCAGGTAGCAGAACTGTTGACTTCCAGGCTCCTTCACCATGGAGGGAACAGATGAAGCTGAAACGGCTCGATCTGACAGCCTTTGGTCCTTTCACTGGACAAACCCTGGAATTTAACCACAAAGATCCNGGCCTCCATATCATTTTCGGACCAAACGAAGCTGGTAAAAGCAGTGCTCTCCGAGCACTCAAAGCCTTATTGTATGGTTTTCCACAGCAAACGCCCGATGATTTTTTCCATAGCTATAGCCANCTGCTGGTCGGCGGCTGTCTTGAAAACAGCAGTGGTGATAAAATCAGCTTTCAGCGTCGGAAAAAGCGTATCGGTGATATCATTGATGATAAAGGAAATCAACTGGAACCCGGGAAACTTGCCCCTTTCCTCCACGGGGTGGAACCTGAGATTTTTGATTCCCTCTACGGCATTGATCATGCCACCCTCATTCGGGGTGGTGAGGAAATTCTTGCCCAGAAGGGAGAAGTGGGTCAGGCCCTGTTTGCTTCCGGGGCAGGGATTACCTCTCTAAGAGAAGTGATTGACCAGCTTGAAAAAGAAGCTGCCGACCTGTTTAAATCAGCAGGGCAATTGCCGGAAATCAACAGGGCCCTTAAACGGTTCAAAGAGCTGAAGAAAGAGGCAAAGCTTGCCAACCTTTCTTCCAGGGACTGGGAAAATCATCAAAAGGCTTTACAACGTGCCGACAGGGAACGGACCAGCCTTGAAAAAGAACGGAATAACAACCACAAGGAGTTGCAACGATTAGAACGATTGGGGCAGGCCATCCCTGAGCTCGCATCTCTAAAAACTCGACAGGACCAGTTGCAAAACCTTGGAAAAGTGACCCTGCTGCCCCCGGATTTTGCTGAGAGGCACCAGCAGGTTGGCCAGATAACCCGTGAGGCGAGTTCGCAGCTGCTGAGAGATTCCAACAGGCTTCAACAGATCAGAGACAACCGTAAAGCTGTGACCTTTAATAAAGAGTTCCTGAACCAGGCTGATCTCGTCGACGACTTTCATCAGCGCCTCGGGGAATACCGCAAAGGACAGCAGGACAGGCCTCGAATAGATGGGATGCGAATCAGCCTGAGAAGAGAGGCAGCTCTTTTACTTAAGCAGGTGAGGTCGGACCTGTCTTTGGAGCAGGTTGAGANTCTGCGACCGGTTATTGCCAAAAAAAGAACCATACAAACACTGACCACACAATACGANGCAATCAACCAGCAGCTGAAACAAGTCGANAAAAACCATACAGCCGCAAAGCAGGAACTTCAGGAGATAGAGACAGATCTTACTAACCTGCCGAAAANCGAAAAGGCTCAGGGGCTTCTGCAGGCAGTAAAACCGGCACAGAAATCCGGAGATATTGATACTCACATTGAACAGGGCCGGAACGAGGTTGAGCAGGGAAAAAAAACATCTCTTGGAGAACTGAAGCGGATTGGCCTCTACTCAGGAGATCTTGCCGCATTAATGGTTCTCCATCTACCGCTATCTCAGACGGTGCAACAGTTCAAGATAAATTTCAGTAATATTCTGGACAAAAAGCGTGAGCAGGAAAATGATTGGAAAAATGCTGAAAAGGGCCTGAAGACTGCTACGGCTGAAATAAGGAAAGTGGTGTATGCCGGTGATGTTCCTTCAGAGGAAGAACTGACCCTGACCCGTGAAAAAAGAGAACAGGGCTGGAAACTCCTGCGCAAACAATGGCTTGAAGGGGAAGATGTGGCCGCAGAGAGTGCAGACTTTGACGCTGAGCAGCCACTGCCGGATGCCTATGAAGGGTATGTGAGCCGGACGGATCTGATTGCCGACCGATTGCGGCGTGAAGCTGAACGGGTAGCCCAGATAGCGACTCTTCGTGCCCAGGTGGAAACACTGGAAGAAATCCTGCAGGAAAATGAGAAAAATGAGCAGACTATTGACCGACAAAGGGAAGAACTTAATACAGCATGGGTTGAAATCTGGAAGCCTGCAGGAATAACGCCACTATCTCCAAAGGAAATGAGTGACTGGCTGGCTGAAATTGACAAACTCCGTTACAGAGTGAGTAGTATCTTTAAAAAAGAGCATGAAATTGACCGGCAGGCCAAACGGAGAGAGGCTTTCAGGTTAACTGTACTTAAAGAACTTAATACAGTTGGCGAAGAGAAGGTACCCGATGATGATACCCTTGGTTCGGTACTGGTCCTCGGGGAAACGGTTCTTGAAAAAATTGCCGGCCTGAATGCTTCCCGTGAAACAATTAAGGAAAAACATAAAAGAGCACAACATGCTTTTGATCAGGCTGTCAAAGATTTCAAAACAACCGGGGAGGCCCTGGCCGAGTGGAGGAAGCAGTGGCACAAAGCGCTTTCCGGCCTGGGACTTGTGGATGAAGTATCTACCTTTGAAGCTATCGACCTTGTAGAGATCCTGCAGAACTGTTTTAACACATTGAAAGAAAGCGATGACCTCAAAAAACGCATCACCGGCATTGACCGTGATGCCACTGAACTTGAGAAAGATGTCAGGGCTTTGCTTGAAAATACAGCTCCTGACAAGTTGATACTGCCTCTGGATCTGGCAATTCTGCAATTACGGACCATGCTCAGGGAGGCACAAAAAAACCGTACCCTTCATGACCGGCTATCTGAAGAGTATAACTCACTGCAGTTAGATGTTTCAGCAGCTGAGGATGCCCTGCAAAGCGCAAATAAGCAGATGGCAGANCTCCTCCGGATTGCACAATGTCAAAAACCGGATGAATTGCCGGTAGTAATTGGCAGATTCACGGAATATCAGAAGCTGCAGGAGAAAATATCTGATAACGAAGCATCTCTGGCCCAGATAGGGCTTGGTATGGATATCGAAGAACTGGCCAACCAGGCAGCAAAAGTCGACGGTGATGAATTGCCCGGCCTGTCTCAATCCTTACGTCGCGATATTGATGAAAGGATAAATCCTGATATCAATAAAATTTCCCAGGTGATTGGAGAGGAAACTACCAGGCTTGCGGCTATGGATGGCGGTGCGAAGGGAGCTGAGATTGCAGAAAATATGGAACAGGAGCTGGCAAAGATCAGGAGGCTTGCTGAGAGATATACTCAACTGAAGCTGGCCTCAAAAATCCTGCAGCAGGAAATTGAGCGCTACCGTGAAGAACACCAGGACCCGGTACTGAAAATCGGTTCCAACTATTTTGCCAAATTGACCATTAACTCTTTCACCAGTCTTAAAACCGATATAGATGATAAGGGCAACCCCATTCTTATCGGTGTGCGGCCTGACCAGACCCGGGTAACAGTTGACGGCATGAGTGACGGCACCCGTGACCAGCTCTATCTGGCTCTGCGCCTTGCCACCCTGAGATTTCGACTTGAAACCAGTGAACCAATGCCATTTATTGTCGATGACATACTGACCAACTTCGACGACCGCCGCTCAGTAGCTACCCTCAAGGCCCTTGCTGAACTGGGCACCGGGAACCAGGTTATCCTCTTTACCCATCATCGACAAATTGTAGAGGAGGCAAAAAACATAACGGATTCGGGCAGAATATATGTGCATGAACTGTAATGGGAATTTAATTCCGGCGATTCTCTGAGTGTTGACGTAGTGTTAAACCAGATGAAAGGGGCTGCAAGTCGTCAGTAGATCCTTATAACAAGAACCTTAAGTAAAAAACCGATCCTCAGTGATCTATCATTGGGGATCGGTTTTTTATTATCCCTCCTTCCCACTTTGATCGAAGGAGATGTTATTTGTCCTTATCCATTTTATCATTTTTACACTGTGCTCCAAATAGTCTAAATATTCTGCGGGGTCTAAGCTTTTTGTATAAAAATCTATAATTCCCCAGTAAAGCAAGAACAAGTTCGCGCCCCGGATCATCAATTGTAACGTATTGAGTTCAATTTCATTTAATGGTCCTACTACATTCTCGGAATATTTTAACTGCGTCTCCTGGTAACTTTTTACAAAAATATCTATTTTATCTTGGTGGATGGCACCATTTTCATTCTTTTCCCATTCAGAACAGAAATACATGAGAGCCATCCCTACATCAAAAGCTCTGATATCAGGTGATGCCCAATCAAAATCAAACATTCCGGTTACAGCACCATTTTTGTAGAGCAGATTACCCGGATGAAAATCCCTATGGATAACAACCTCTGGGAAATGACTCAGGTTAAGGATATTAAATGCTCTGGAAACATCGCTGATTTCTGCTGCTAGCAGGCTAAAATTCTCCTTCAGGTAAAAAGCAATTTCAGTTTGTTCAGCTGTATTTGTGTAATGCTCAATTTTTTCAACTAGCGTTGGTAACAATAAATTAATTCTCAATTCATTTATTGTTTTCTTGTCGTAATTAAAATCAGAAATATTTATATGATACTCTGCAAGTGCTCTTGCAGAACTGGCTAATTCATCAAGTGAACATCCAGGATTACACCATGAATAAAGGTCCTCTCCATCAAGAAAAGTAAACATAGAATTGAAGACTTCATGTGTCTTATTCTCAACCGCTTCATTATATGTCACAAAATATGTCTGCCCTGATACTGTTCTTTTAATAGGGCCAATGACTGAAAACTTTTTTTTCACTAAGTGATCAATAATTGCATGTTCGAACTCAATATCATTTAGATTTTTTTTTGGTTGATACTGTCGTAGAACATATTTTCCCACCTTTGAATTCATGCTTGTCCGCACACAATAACTGGCATTTACCGTCCCCTTGGTAATTAAATCAATTTCAGTAATTTTGCCGATATTGTATTGCTCTTCTACTTTCGTTTTAAGGTGATACGTAATTGTTTTGTAAGGCCAGCAAAATATTTCCAAAATATCCTCTCCTCTCTCTGCAGTTCCCTGCAACCTATCTTCATTTTTTCCAGTTCTTCCAGAGAATTTTTCATACCACAAGCTGCCCCAACAGATCAGGGGGTAATCATCCCAGCGCTATTTCAACTTAATGTAAACAGGCCTCTCCCTCCAGGAGGTTGTCCGAGAATAAGCACTTTGTTCAAAATCGAAATTAGGGCTTGTTCCTGATTATATTGATGGTCTGGGAGCATATGGGACTTCCAAATGCTCTATTTGCTGCGCTTGATAGATGGTAATAATATTTCTGTTTTTAAAGAACCAGAATGCTCCATTTCTGGTGTTTTTTTGGGTGTGAGTAATTTTGAACATATCAGGCTATATACGTAATGGATCCTATTTTTTCTTTTAAATTAGTGTGTTACCTACTCGTAGGTTGAGCCACTTAATGGCCTGATGTCAAGGTTTTTCTTCAGAAACACCGAAATTCTTTATCGCGTTTGTGACAATTATCAATCCATAAAATTTCTTCTTCTAGTGGAGACCCTCTTGGAAAAGATGCTTGTTCTCGATACCATATGCCTGTCTTCCGGCATACTTCACCAACTTTGGTCCCTGTCTCAGTTTGTTTGAGAGCAAAGGTGATCTGCTTATCTGGTAAAGTCTGATTTCTTCGTGGCAAAATTTCTCCTCCTATATGGGATGATTTTGCCCGGATTCTCTAATTTTTGCTTGCCTGAATTTGTGGGAGGAGGTCATCAGATAGTGGCAAGACAACAGAAAGCAAAGAACCAGATGAGTTATTTCCGGTTGCTTAAAAACAGCATAGTTGAGTATCTTAAAGATATCAATGAAGGTTCTATTAACGTAGGCCGGAAGGTATATGACAATCTGGAGAATACACTGGAGTGTGCCCTGGCGGTGGTATCTTTTTGGCATACCGATTACTCAAAAGGGTTTCATAATCCCGATTTGTATGAATCTTCTGTCCTGACCTCAATGGAAGAGATGAAAAGAGCTTTATTTGAAACTAAGAAGACTGAAAAACAATTTTAAGTTCATTACAGGAATCATTTAACGATACAAGGAGACTCCATGTCATATTCACCACCCTTGAGTTCCGGATTTACCTTTGCAGAAAACCGTAGTGCATTTATTTCCCCGCAATCAGGTATGTGCTCTTTCTGTACCGAAAAATGTGGAGGTACCTGTGAACTGGCACAGGCAGCGGTGCTGGGATCGCAGACGGTTTATCCAATGACAACCGGAACCAACCAAATTGCCTCCGAAAAGGATTATCCCATAGATTTTTCCCACTTCAATATCAACGGCCGGGTATTTGGGGCTGCGGGGGCAGAGGCAACTTCTGAAGACGCAACTATTTTCAATGTGAAGCTCGAGCGAACTTACGGAACTATAAATCCGGTAGAGCTGGCTCTGCCCGTTATACTACCGGCTTTAATCAAGCTCAACTGGCGGGATTATTTCTCAGGTGCGGCGATGGCCGGGGTAACCTGTGTGATTGGTGAAGATGCAAGGAATAACGATCTAAATCTGCAAATAAAAAACGACAAGGTTACAGAATTCCCGCTGTTGGAAGAGGCTCTCGATTGCTTTCGTAGATACGACCGGGGATTCGGCCAGATCGTGTTGCAGTGCAACGTGGATGACGACCTGAAAGGTGTTCCCGAGATCGCCCTGCAAAAATACGGCGCGGAAGCGATTGAGATCAAGTTTGGTCAGGCCGCAAAGGGTACACAGCCGGTCAAACGGGTCAAGGATATCGAATCTGCGCTGAAGAGGAAAGAACTCGGAGATATTGTATATCCCGATCCTGTAGATCCGGCTGTGCGAAAAGCGTATGAGGAAGGTATCTGCCCAAATTTCAACACCTACGCCAGGCTACCGCTTTGGACTGAAGAGTCGTTGCTTGCCCATATCAAGAAATTGAGAGAATGGGGTGCGAAAAATATCTACTTCAAGATGGCCGGGTATGACAGGAACAACATAGAGCAGGTACTTCGTATAGCCTGTAAGGGGCAAGTGGACATGATAACCTTTGATGGAGCCGGAGGTGGTTCCGGATACAGCCCTTCCAAGATGATGAATGAATGGTCCCTGCCAACCGTGTGTCTCGAGGATGCGGTGGTTCGTCTCTGTGCGCAACTAAAAGACGAAGGCGAAACTTTGCCGGCTATCGTCATGACGGGTGGTTTTGCATCCGAAGACCAGGTATTCAAGGGATTAGCGTATGGCGATGGACATGTGCTCGGTATCGGCTTATGCCGAGCCACCATGGCTGCAGCCATGACTGGCAAAACAATAGGGGAACAGGTAAAAAAAGGAAAAGTACCTCCGACTTTCCAGCCCTACGGCTCAACTGTTAAAGAGCTCTTCTGCGACTTGCCGGATCTCCGGGCACTCTATGGGACAAAGGCAAATGATTTTCCCACGGGAGCTATCGGCGTTTTTTCCTATCTCAATAAAATTGGATTTGGATTGAAACACTTTGCGGCCCTGAACCGGAAGTTTGACATGAAGCTTGTCAATAAGAACGATCTTATTCCCTTAACAGCAGAAGCAAGGACGCTCATGCGAAATGAGTGGTTTTTATGAATATTAAAAGCAGAGCCACAGGTTATTGACATCAACAAATAAATCTGACCCCTTTTCCCTGCGACCATTACGTATACTCCTCCCGAATACACCGCATCATGTTGTTCAACGTGGCCATAACCGGCAGAGTGTTTTTGCTTCAGGCGACGATTACAACTATTACCGGGAAAATCTAATCCATTTTAAAAAAGAATTTGACTGCAGGATTTACGCTTATTGCCTGATGACCAATCATGCTCATATTGTTATAGATCCAGGTGAGATTCCCGAGTCGCTTTCCCTGTTGATGAAACGTGTTGCCGGTCGGCAGACACGATATGTGAATAAACTCGAAGGCCGATCCGGTAGCTTATGGGAGGGCCGCTTTAAATCCAGTATCATCTCTACAACTGAATACCTGCCAGCTTGTTGCCGATATATTGATTTAAATCCTGTTCGCGCCGGTATGGTCGCATCTCCCGGCGAGTATAAATGGTCAAGCTATGCTTGCAAAGCTGAAGGGAAGAAAGATCCGGTTGTTGATTTTGATGAATCGTACCTGTCTTTGGGAACGAATAAGAGTGGGCGTCAAGAAGCATATCGACAATATGTACGTGACACAATACCAGAAGATGAAATCAAACAGATCAGAGAGGCGTTGCAGCGTGGTCAATTGACCGGCAGTGAACGATTTCGTCAGGAACTCTACCAAAGAATGGGTATTCTCGTTTCAAATAAGGGGCCGGGCCGTCCCAGGAAAAACAAAAAGTAAATCTGACCCCTTTTCCCCCCTTTTCCCCCAAAACAACGCAATTGCATTTTGCTATGTTTTGATTTATTATAATATAAAACAAATACAAAAATTGCGGAGGAAATACAATGGCTACAGCAGTAAGAATATCTGACAATCTCCTTAGTGCTGCACGAAAATACAGCAAAATAGATCATAGATCTTTAACAGGCCAAATTGAACATTGGGCTAGTATAGGTCAGTGCGTAGAAGAGAACCCTGATTTAACCTATAACCTTATTAAAGAAATGCTTATCGGTATCCAGGAATTAGATCAAGGCGAAAAAACTGAATATTCTTTTGGGTAAGAAATCATGAAAATTTATCAATCGAGAATATTCGAAAAAAAAGTAAAAAAGCTAACGAAAACACAAAAGGAGTCACTTGACGAAGAAATAAAAATAATTGCAAATGATCCTGGAATTGGTACAGAAAAGAAAGGAGATCTGCGGGCTGTATTTGTACATAAATTCAAAATTAGATCCTCGCAGTACCTTTTGTCATACAGGTTTACAGAAAATGAATTAGAGCTGATTATGCTTGGGCCACAGGAGAACTACTATAGGGATTTAAAGGATTATTTAAAATAAAAGAAAAAAGTCAATGAAAAAATTTCCGGAGGAAGTTCAAACGTTATGCGAAGTACACAAAATGGCGAATATGCAAGATGACTCGGGAAAAAGAAAAAACATCAGCGAAAAAATAATATTCGCTAGAGTATAAAAAGGAGCAACATCATGACTATAGACAAAAAACAACAGGATAAATTTAAATCGGTGAAGCAGCGGTTAAGTACGATACAACTGGCTATAAAGAAGGATCTTAAAAATAGTCAACTCCCTCAGGTAGACGATGTTGAGCAGTTCACAGCAACATCCGATGAAATGGACAGCCTTTGTCCAAATGAATGGCGAACGCCAATGGACGATTATATGGATCGGCTTGGACAATTTCAAACTGTCATGAAAGGTAGAGACCTGCAAGCAATCGAAGATGCTTTTCAAGGATTGCTTGATTGTAAAGTCTCCTGCCACAAAGAATTCAGACAGAAATAAATTTCATTTTGTTGATTTTTTCTCACCTCACTTCAAAAGAAGCAGGTAGGTCGGTGCAAGTGAGCGGCCTGCTTCAAA
>JGI24023J19991_10002215_pt1 | contig 14368 bp, 8 predicted proteins | sample Cruoilmetagenom1_FD_19991 | JGI IMG/M metagenome (IMG submission 19991) | reverse complement strand
TGAACATTTTGGCTATAAAGTAACCAAATTAGATCGTGTAATATTTGCCGGACTTACCAAAAAGAATTTATCACGTGGCGTATGGAGACATCTTACCCAACAAGAGGTAATTAATTTACAAATGATATAAACAAATTGCTAAAAGTTATATAAAAGCTGTCTTTTTAAGGCGGCTATTTTTAGTGTATATTTACGTTATCATTGACTAATTAAAAACTGACTAGGTACTTTCAGAAGTAAACTGATATTATAAAAGATTAGATATAAATCTGAGTTATTTTAGTATCATTATCTGAATTTTATTTATTTAAATTTCTTTATATCAACACATTATGGTTGTCCTATAGAGTTTTTTAAATTTAAAAAATTATGCTTCTTTATCCCGTGTTTTATATAAGAACAAAAAATTCGCTAATCTATTTGATTTTTAACTGGGGGTGTTCAAAGTGCAGAAAAAAGAACCAAAACCTGCTTCATCAATATTTAACTGTTTCTTTATTATTAATCTAAAATATTTAATGTAGTATTTTTAAGTCCTTCAGCAGAGGCTTTGATTACAAGATGTGTTGTAGCAGAATTTACTTTTAGAAGTATTGTAGCAATACCCGCTTCTGCATTTATGTGGTTACCACCTATTATTTCTACATTGTTACCTATCACTTCAAACTTAATAAGATTTTGAGCATCTGGAACAAGGCTATTGTTTCTATCTAAAATTTTAGCATATACAAATACCATATCATCATTCCCAGGTTTTAATGGCTTTCCAGATTCATCATAGCTCAATTGAATTTTAACTGCTTCATATGATGTAGTAACCGAGTGCTCCGCAACTTGTTCATTATCAATATAGGCAATTGCTTTAAGTGTTCCTTCCTCATATTTCTGGATATTGAAAATGAAAGGAGGATAAAATAATGAATCAGAAAATGTATTTCTTATAGCTCTTTTCTTTTCGATTAATCGATTATTCAAATATAATTCAACTTCCTCACAGTTACTAAAAACACGCACTTGTTTAGTTGAATTTTTTTGCCAATAATTTGCAATATGTACCATAGGTTGTGCAAAACTATCTTGATAGGGAGGTTTTTGGCTTTGGTAAAAATAATAGGCAAACTTGGGAATTCTGAAAATATCTGATATCCCAGAAGATTCCAAATCATCAGCATACCCTCTATTATAATCAAACATTAGCCAATTTGCGTGCCCAATTGTATTTTTACCCTTTAAGTTAGAATTAAAAGCTTCCTGAAAATTAAGAGCTTGTTGTAAAAGTCTTTTTTCACCACTAACACGCAACTGTCTACTAGTTCTTTCTTCTTCTTTTAAATTTTTAAATTCTTTTTGGCTAAACCCCGCATTTTGGGCATAATATTCCCAATCACCATATTCAGCTATTAATATTTTTCGATCTCCTTTGTCATAATCATTCCAATACAATGGTGCTTTATTATGTTGCCTTGCGGGAATAAATAGATCATAAGAAGAGTTATCTGTCCACCCAGCACTATATACATCATCATAAGGAAGCTCTTTATCAAGTATTTCATTCGCTCTGAGCATATATGGTTCTTTCATCCAAGATTCATTCAAAGAATTTTCCCAAATAATCACACTTGGTCGATTTCGATCTCTACGTATCATATCTCTTATATCTTGATATGAATTTTCAATAAATTCTCCTTCTTCAGAATATTGCCAACCAGGAATACAATCCATGACCATTAAACCTAATTCATCACAAGCATCCATAAAAGCCTCTGCGTGGGGATAATGAGATAATCTCACAAAGTCAAAACCGGCCTGTTTAATTTTAAATGCATCTCTGTATTGTGCATTATCAGAAATAGCATATCCAATATATGGATACTCCTGATGACGATTTGTGCCATTTATAAATCTATGTTTTCCGTTAAGAAGGAAGCCTCCATCTGTTATTTGAATACTTCTGATACCTGTCTTTAATTTTTTTTGGTCTATTAGATTATCTTCAGAAATAACATTAACTGTAACGTTATATAGATTAGGAATTTCTGGAGACCATAATTTAGGAGTATTTATCTTTACCGGCTGTGCAATACTTTCAGATGAATTAGATTTAATAAAAACATCCTCAGAAGTAAATGTTTCTTTAATGCCATTATTGCCATTAAATATTATTACTACCTTCACTTTCTTTTCTTGATTTGAGTCATTTTGCAAATGAATTTTCACAAGGCCAGTTGCTGAATATTTGGACACTTCATCAAAGTGAATTAATACTCCACCACTATTAGGTATATCGGCCTGAACAGCATCGGTAATATATAAACCATTCGTAGTAATTAAATAAGCATTTCTATAAATACCGCCATAGTAGTTAAAGTCAAGATCCTTCAAATCTTTACCAGGTGGGATAGATGAATTATCTCTATTATCTACCTTTACCCGTATTTCATTAACTTTCTCTGTATTTATATAATTGGTAATATCAACTGTAAAAGGTAAATATCCACCTTTATGATTTGAAATTAAGTTGCCGTTACACCAAACATCAGCCTCCTGCATTATCCCTTCGAAGTATATAAAATGCTTTTGATTTTTTTTATCTTTTTCAATATTAAATGATTTTTTATACCATGATATTCCTTGCCATTGATTATTTACTACTAGAGGTTCAATATTAGCTGTATGTGGTAATGTAACCGGAATCCATTTTGTAGAAACTGTATCTCCCTTTTGAAATAACCAATCTTTTCCAAAATTGGTTTTATTTCGATGAATAACTATTTCTTCTCTACTACAATTTGTAAATGATAAAAATACTATTAATACAAAAAATAGGGTAATATTATCAATTCTCATTTGCTATTCGTTAAGTGCTGCATTATAAAATTTCATTCCCAATGTAATTTTATTATTATGATCAAATAGTGTAGAATTATCCCAGTGTGACCCTTGTGCCCATTGAGTATGGCAATTTGTGGAAACCCACGCTGGCTCCCAATATACCAACCCTTCACCTCCTGAAATCTCGGTTACTTCTTTTAATTTATTAAGATAATCTAATTGCCCTTGTTGTGTAGCTGGAAATCCAGATACTAAAGCGTCAATTCCAAGAATATTATTAGCGCTATCGGCATTATCCATAGTAAAAGGGTAGGCAGTCTCCACAATCATTAAACGCTTGTTATAAGTGTTTATTAAAGTGCGAAGGGGTGTTGAAAGATTTTCTAATGTATAATCTGACCAAACTGGATAATAAGAAAGTCCTATCCAATCAAAATCAGTTACACCATTTTGTGTTGCTTGATCAAACCACCATAATCCGTTTTCAGGTTGGGCAATATGTAGCATAACGCCAACTTCTTTATCTTTTTCTATAGAAATATCCCTTACTGCTTGAATACCTTTATTAATCAGATACGAATTTCTTTCCCAATCTATAGGCCATTGTAATTGTCCGTGCTGTAAAATCATTGGATTGATCTCATTTCCTATCTGTACTATATTAGGTAATAAATTAAGTTTAGCTAAATCATTTAGAGTATTATAGGTATAATTGTATAGTAAATCTCCTAAGGCATTCGTATTATTTACTTGACTTACCCATGCAGCAGGTATCTCTTGTTTAGATGGATCAGCCCAATTATCCGAGTTATGAAAATCTAGTAATACAAGCATTCCTTCACTTTTTGCTCTAGAAATAGTTTTTCTTATATCTTCAAAATCTGAATACTGTGTCCAATCAGCATTATGCCATAACCTTACCCTAATTAAATTTGCACCAGCTTCCTTAAAAATTTTATATGGATCATTAATTACGTTATTAAAATCTGTATAAGTAGCGCCACAATCTTCCATTTCGTTAACATAAGACAAATCTGCTCCATAATAAAATTTAGGCGTATTTTCTATTGGATCTTCAACTTCGGGGTCATGTTTCACATTTGTTGAATCACAGGATAAACAAGATATAATAAAAGTTAATAGGATGCTGTAAATTAAAATTTTCATATTTTTAAATTCAAAAAATAAATATTTTGCTAAATTATATTTAATTCATCAAACTACCAACTAGTACCTACCTGTTTTTTTAATTAAAATTTATTTTATATTTGCCGTATGAGTTTAATATCAGTAAAAGAAAATTTAGGTGTTCCTAAATATAAACAAATTATTTTATCTATTGAAAATGCAATTATAGATGGAACTTTAAAAAAAGGAGATAGACTACCCTCTATAAATAGTATTCGGAATAAATTTTCTCTTTCAAGAGACACTATATTATTGGCTTTTAGTGAATTAAAAGCTCGGGGTATTGTTCAGTCAATTGCAGGAAAAGGATACTATATCAAAAGTGAAAATATAGATATTACATGGAAAATATTTTTATTATTTGATGAATTAAATGCTTTTAAAGAAGATCTATATTACTCTTTTTTGAATAACCTTGAAAGTAAAATGCAAGTGGATATATACTTCCATCACTTTAACTACGATGTATTTAGTAAATTGATTTATGATAATATCGGCAATTATAATTATTACATTATCATGCCTGCTAATTTAAAAAACACCGACAAGGTTATTGAAAAATTATCTCATAAAAAGGTATATATTTTAGATCAAACTCATGAAGAATTATCTAAATATCCAGCAATATATCAAAACTTTGAAAAAGATATTTTTGCTGGCCTTTCTAAATGTAATAGTATTTTAAAAAAATATCAAACTTTAGTTTTGCTTTTTCAAAAAAATAAACAACCACAAGGTATGCTTACTGGATTTAATTCTTTTTGTAAAAAAAACTCCTACAAAAATGAAGTAATAGACTCACTACAAAACCGTGTCCTTCTAAAGGGAGAAGTATATATAATACCTGATGATAGAAGCTTATTAGTAATCATAAAGAAAATAAAAGAAGGAAAATTAAATCTTGCAAAAGATATTGGTATTATTTCCTATAATGAAACCTTGTTAAAAGAAATTGTTGAACAAGGTATTACGACAATTTCAACAGACTTCAACAAAATGGGAGAACGTTTAGCACAAATGATTATCAATAGAGAACAATTAAAAATAGAAAACCCTAATACTTTAATCTTAAGGAATTCAATATAATAATCTAAAATCAAAAACATATTTTGTTTAAAATTAAATATATTCAAAACATAGAATCATCACTTAATTATATAGAATTAAAGAACTCCTATAATAATTCATATGCAAAGATATTTTTCAATTTAGGGGGGAGTTTACAAGAATTAGTCCTTAATAAAAAGAAAATTATTAATGGCTTACATCTGTTAAGTTATGAAACATCATATTCCTCAGCAATATTATTTCCATTTGCAAATCGAATAAAAAACGGTACTTATAAATTTCAAGAAAAGACATATAAATTGGAGCTAAACCAAAAAGATGAAAATAATGCGTTACACGGACTTGTTTACAATAAAAAATTCAATATAGTGAAGCAAAAAACTTCAAGGGAATTTGCTTCCATTACATTAAACTATACAGAATTAGAGAAACAAAAAGGTTTTCCATTTAGGTATTCAATAATTTTAACTTATACTCTAACTATGTACTCCCTTAAACTTGATGTAACTATAAAAAATGAAGACTTAAATTCTTTCCCCTTTAATTTAGGTTGGCATCCATATTTTTGTAGTAGTGATTTATATAACAGCTTTTTGACCTTAAAAAGCAATAAAAAATTATCATTTGATAATAATATGATTCCTGTAACGATTGAAGATGTAACTCTTAAAAATGACTTACAGATTAAAGATAAAAAATTTGATGACTGCTATATTCTTTGTGATAAAAATGTTTTCTTCAAGAACCCCGATTATAGTATAGTAATTAATTCTTCTTCCAAGGAAAATTATTTACAACTATATACGCCAAATAAAACTAATTCTATTGCTATTGAACCGATGACAGGGCCTTCAAATAGTTTTAATAACAAGCTCGGATTACAAGTTTTAAATTCTGGAGAAACATATAATGTAAGCTGGTCTGTTAAACTTATTACTAACAACAGTGTGAATGATTAAAAAACTTCATTCATTTTTTATAATCAACTTATGAATACAGAATTAATAAAAAATATAAAATCAATCTTTATAAATAAATTTAAAACAAGCCCTATTCTTGTTTTTTCCCCTGGTAGAATCAATCTTATTGGTGAGCATACAGATTATAATGATGGTTTTGTATTTCCGGCAGCAATTGATAAAGAAATTCACTTTGCTGCTGCAAAAAATGATGTAAACATGTTTCGTTTTTTTGCAGCAGATCTTAATGAGAGTTTTGAATTGAAAGTAGATGATCTAGCCGTCACTAAAACTCCATGGGCTAATTATTTATTAGGTGTTGCTGCTCAATATAAAAAGGCAGGATATCCTTTAAAAGGTATTGATTGTGTTTTTGGTGGTGATATTCCTTTGGGTGCCGGACTTTCATCATCAGCAGCTATAGAAAATGGTTTTGCACTTGTCTTAAAAGAGATCTTTAAATTTAATATTAGCAAAATGGATATGGTTAAAATGGCACAAAAAGCAGAGCATGAATATGCAGGTGTGATGTGTGGAATTATGGATCAGTTTGCAAGTATGAATGGAAAAAAAGATCATGCCATAAAACTGGACTGTCGTTCATTAGAATATGAATATGTAAATATTGATCTACATGATTATAATATTTTATTGTGTAATACTAATGTAAAACATGAGCTAGCTTCATCAGAATACAATACAAGGAGAAAGGAATGTGAAATAGGTGTACAGATTCTTAAAAAATATAATAATAAAATTATTGCTTTACGAGATGTTAGTCTGCAAATGTTAGAGCAATATCGTGATGAATTTGATCCAATAGTATTCAACCGCTGTAAGTTTGTTGTTAAAGAAAACTTGAGGGTGGAAGATGCCTTTTCCGCTCTTGTAAATAATGATATTCTATCTTTAGGAGTCCTTATGTATCAATCACACGAAGGCTTAAGAGATGATTATGAAGTGAGCTGTAAAGAGTTAGACCTGCTATTTGATATAGCAAAAAAATCAGATGATGTAATTGGTTCAAGAATGATGGGAGGAGGCTTTGGAGGCTGTACTATTAATATTGTAAAAAAAGATAAGGTTAGATCTTTTACAGAATCTGTTATTCAGAAATACAATAAATTAACTGGTATAGATCCTGAAATTTATACTGTTAAAATAACAGATGGTACAGGTTTAATTTAGAAATTTGAAAAATATGGACGTATTTAAATTAGAAGATTATTCACACAGAAGATATAATCCTTTAAACGGATCATGGGTATTGGTGTCACCACATAGAGCCAAACGACCGTGGCAGGGGCAGAAAGAAGAAATCACAACTGAGAAGAAGCTTGCTTATGATAAAGATTGTTATTTGTGTCCGACCAATTCAAGAATAGGAGGAGAAAGGAACCCCAATTATAAAAGTACTTTTTCGTTTACTAATGACTTTAGTGCTTTACTTCCCGATACGCCAGAGGGATTATACGAAGAAGATGAATTATTGATAGCTAAAAGTGAAACAGGCTTTTGTAAGGTAATCTGTTTTTCTCCCAGGCATGACCTTACAATACCCGATATGGATGTTTCTTCAATTGTTAAAATAGTCGATCTTTGGCAAAAAGAATTTGAGAACATTGGAAAAATGGAAACCATAAACCATATTCAAATCTTTGAAAATAAAGGGAGTGTTATGGGAGCCAGTAATCCGCATCCTCATGGTCAAATCTGGGCTCAGAATTCTATTCCAGATGAACCTTTTAAAGAAGATCAAAAACAAAAAGAATATTTTGAAAAGCATGGAAAAAGTCTGCTATTGGATTATGTAAACAAAGAATTAGATAAGAAGGAAAGAATTGTAATTGAAAACGATTTCTTTGTAGCACTTGTACCTTATTGGGCTGTCTGGCCATTTGAAATAATTATCATCAGTAAAAGACACATTGTTGATATATTGCAATTTTCAAATTCTGAAAAAATAGGTTTTGCAGAAATATATAAGGAGTTGACTGGTAAATATGATAGACTATTCAATACTTCTTTTCCATATTCGGCTGGAATACATCAAAGGCCAACAGATGGTAAAAAAAGGAGTTGGTGGCATTTTCATATGCATTTTTATCCTCCATTATTACGATCAGCAACAATTAAAAAATTTATGGTTGGCTATGAGATGTTAGCCAATTCGCAAAGGGATATTACTGCTGAAACAAGTGCAAAAATGCTTAGAGAATTATAATTTTTTTTATATTTAATTAATCGTACTATTATGACAACAGGATTCGGGTTTTGGGATTATTTTGTGTTTATTGCTTATGCCATTCTAATTTTGGGAGTTGGTCTGTGGGTGTCCAGAGATAAAAAGGGGCATGAAAAAACTGCTGAAGATTACTTTTTAGCTAGTAAGTCCTTGCCTTGGTGGGCCATTGGAGCTTCGTTAATTGCTGCAAATATTTCAGCTGAACAATTTATCGGCATGTCTGGGTCTGGTTTTGTACTCGGCTTGGCTATAGCATCCTATGAATGGATGGCAGCTATTACTTTAGTCATAGTTGCGAAATATTTTCTTCCAATTTTTATGGAAAAGGGAATTTATACCATTCCGGAGTTTATTGAAAAAAGATACTCTTCAAATTTAAAAACAATTTTAGCAATTTTTTGGTTGGCTCTTTATGTATTTATCAACTTAACATCTGTTCTTTATTTAGGAGGTTTGGCAATTGAAACCATCATGGGTGTTGACATGATCTATGCGATTGTAGGTTTGGCTTTATTTGCTGCAGCATATTCTTTATATGGTGGATTATCTGCTGTAGCCTGGACAGATGTTATTCAAGTAATATTTTTAGTATTAGGAGGTTTGGTTACTACTTATATTGCACTGAATACAGTCTCTGATGGTGGTGGAGTTATTGCCGGATTTAGTAAGGTTTTAGAAGCTGCGCCGGATAAATTTCATATGGTAATAGATAAATTTAATGCTAACGGGAGTTTTAATTCTAAGTATAAAGATTTACCGGGTATTTGGGTAATATTTGGTGGCTTATGGGTTGCAAATTTATATTACTGGGGATTTAATCAATATATTATTCAAAGAACATTAGCTGCTAAATCATTAAAAGAATCTCAAAAAGGAATTCTTTTTGCTGCATTTTTAAAATTAATTATTCCATTGGTAGTAGTTATTCCAGGTATTGCTGCTTATGTAATGATTAATGATCCAGAAATAATGGCTCGTCTTGGTGAAGCAGGTCAATTTAAAACACCTTCAGTAGATCAGGCAGATAGGGCTTACCCATGGTTACTGCAATTCTTACCAACCGGACTTAAAGGTGTTGCCTTTGCTGCGTTAGCTGCTGCTATTGTTTCTTCATTGGCTTCTATGTTAAATTCTACTTCCACTATATTTACTATGGATATTTACAGGGAATATATCAATAAAAATGCTGATGATAAAACTACGGTTAATGTTGGTAGAATTACAGCTGCTGTTGCATTGCTTATTGCTGTTTTAATCGCTCCTATGCTTGATGGTCTTGATCAGGCTTTCCAATATATTCAAGAGTATACAGGTATGGTTAGTCCTGGTATTTTAGCAGTATTTTTATTAGGGTTGTTCTGGAAAAAAACAACCAATAATGCTGCAATATGGGGTGTTTTGGCATCACTAGTAATTGCATTATTCTTTAAATTTGTTCCAATATCAGGTTTAGAGCCCTGGATGCATCAAATGGGATTAACATTTATCCTAACATCTATTATTATAATTATTATTAGCTATGTGGAAGGTAAAGGAGCTGATAATCCTAAAGGTATAGTGCTTACCAAAGAATTGTTTAAGACAACTCCACTGTTCAATATTGGTGCTTTTGTAGTAATGATTATACTTGTGGCATTATATGCTTTGTTTTGGTGATAGAACATAATACTAAAATGAAAAAACATATTACTTAAAAGATCTTATTAAAAAGGGGCTTTACTCTAAAGCAAAACCCCATACTTAAATAAAATAAACTCAAAATTAATTACTCAATTACAATTCTTTTGGTGCTGGTTCCAAGATCAGATTTGATCTTTACTAAATATATTGAAGGTTTCAAAGAAGATACATCAAAAGAATGCTGACTGTTGAAATCGCCATTAAAACTTTTAACTCTTCTTCCAATTATATCATATATTTCTATTTGATTAACTGATTTGCTAATTTTAAAACTATTGTTTGCCGGATTTGGGTATAAGGTAAATGTATCAATAATGTCAATATCTTCAACAGCAAGTACAACTTGATTATTCCCATAAATTTTAAACTCACCAGGTTGTAAACTTATCATTGCATTAACATTAGTTACGGTTATAGAAGTATTATCATTCAAAAGATCAAACCAAGTTCCTGTTTCCTGAAAAGCAGGATTTATACTCTGTGTTGTAACTCCAAAATTTCCTATAATGGTTACATATTTAACCTCGGCATTAGCTGCATTATCAGTTAATTGAATTTTCTTTAATCCATTAGTATTTCCAACATCTAAAGTAAAATTATCAGTTTTAAAAATATCAATCTGTTCTTTTAACTTTATTAATTTTGACCAGGAATTATAAAGATCCTTTCTATCTGGTTCTGAAAAATAATTCCATAAAATAGGTTTATTACAAACTCTACAAGGATCGCCAATGCTAATATCGTAGCCTAATTCGCCAAATTGCCATATCATTTTTGGTCCGGGAACAGTAAAATAAAAAGCTCCGGCCATTTCCATTCTGTCTAATGCTGTCGATAAGGATTTAATACTATAACTTCCACTGGAATTGCCATATTGCAGATTTTTATACATCAATCGTTCTTCATCATGACTTTCCATATAGCTCACATTTGCCGGAACTGACCAGCCTCTGTTTTTATAAGAAATCCATGAAAAATCAGATTTACCACTATCGTGATATCCCATTGTGGCTTCGTTATAATTGGAATTATGATTTCCCCAAACCATGATTCCTTTTCCTTCATTTAATCTATAATTAACCCATTCTGTTTCTTCTGTATTACCTCCTAAATGTTCAAAAATTACATAAAAATCAGAATTTTTTGCCCATTGGTAATCGGCATATTCTTTTAGTACAGCAACTCTGTCAGCCTGATAAGATCCTGTACATCCTTCATCAGAACTAGTGCAATTTTGAGTAAACCCTTTGGTTAAATCCCACCTAAAACCATCTATTTTATATTCTTCGATCCAATATTGAGTAGTTCTTTTTACATAATCTTTTGTAGCTTGTTGACTATGATTAAAATCATTGAATACACTATAAGCATGAGTAGCAGTTGGGTTAAAAAAGGGGCTATCATTACTAGCTTGTCCTCCATAACCTCCATTATCAGTATTCCACATTCTATAAAATGGATTTTGACCTGTAGCATGATTATAAACTACATCTAAAATAACCACAATTCCTCTTTTGTGACATTCATCAATAAATTGTTTAAAAGCAGTTGGAGTTCCATAATATTTATCAAGAGCCATATGAAATGATGGATTATATCCCCAAGATTCATTACCATCAAATTCACTTACCGGCATAAATTCAATTGCATTAACACCTAGTTCTTGTAAATAATCCAATCTAGCTTTAACTGCGTTAAAACTATGTAGCTCATCAAAATCTCTTATCAGTAATTCATAAATTACCAAATCGGTCTTTGCAGGAGGTTGAAAATTTGATGTTTGCCAATTATATGGAGCATCTCCCGTTCTTAATAATGTTACTATATGATTTGTTTGTCCGGACGGATATGCTGGAAGATTTGGATACGTAATATTTTCAATAAATCCATCATTGGATTCATCTAAAATAGTTGTTGAATATGGATCTGCTATTCGAATTGTACCATCAACCAAATATTGATACATATGGTTGGTTTGAGGTATTAATCCAGTAAGTTCAATCCAAAAACGGTTTTTTGCACTATCTTTTTTTAATAAATAATTAGTATCATCTCTTTGCCAGCTGTTAAAATCTCCTATTACATTTACAAAATCTTTATTTGGAGCATATAAAACTAAAGTAGCTTTGGTATTATCATTTGAGTTTAAATTAATCCCATCTACCATACCATTTGGTACTGAAGCTTCAGTAACATCAGGAATTGTAACCGTGCCAATAGTCTCTATATTATCTTGTGATTTTTTATCTCCTGTACCATCTTTTGCTTTTACTAAAAAACCTATACTACCAATATCAGTTCTGTTATAAAAGGTGGTTGGTGTAAATATAATGGAATAAGTTCCGTTACCATTATTAGTTAATTTTTGTACTTCATCGGAAGTATTCCAAGATCCGTTTGTTGGTGAGTCCATTGAATTAGCCCCATTTAAATCATATGACCATGCCCATAAATAAATATCAGTAACTCCCCAAACTGAAACAGGATCTAAATCAGAAACAGTTATAGTTATCTGATCATCTTCATTAAAAGGAGAAGGACTAACTGTAAAAGTTACATTTTGCACCTGTGAAGCAACAATAAAAGGTAAGAAAAATAATAAATAAAGTAGTTTTTGTTTCATTTTGAACGTATTTAAACTGTTATACAAGAAACTATGTTTCTATAAAAAGTATTCTATTCTGAAAAAAAATGTTTTTATACTAGAGAATAGAACTAAAAAGAAAAAAGGCTGCCACGAGAGCAGCCTTTATTATTAATATACGCTTTAATTTGAAAGTGTAATTGTTTTATTATTACTATCTAGTGTAATGGTGTATTCACCAGGGGTTCCAATAAATTTAAAATTATTGTCTCCATCCAATGCATCTTCAAGGTTTGAATCAATTGAATATCCAGCATTGGCATAAAAAGGATAGTTACTTCCTGAGTCCCAATCTCCTTCTACATCAAAAAATCTAAAGGCATCATTAGCGAAATCAGTTTTTGCTTCCCATACACCTGCACTAACCTGTACCATTTCTATTGGTGTATCCCAGGCCCATCCAGCATTAGGCACACCAGCTCCTACCATATATTTAGAGGCTAAAGCCGTAAGTGTAATTGTTTTATTATTACTATCTAATGTTATAGTATATGCACCAGGAGTTCCTATAAATTTAAAGTTATTATCACCATCTAATGCATCCTCAAGATTAGAATCAATAGTATATCCAGCATTAGCATAAAAAGGATAATTACTTCCTGAGTCCCAATCTCCTTCTACATCAAAAAATCTAAAGGCATCATTAGAAAAAGTCGTTGTTGCCTCCCATACACCGCTATTAATTGGTAACATTTCTATTGGTGTATCCCAACCCCAACCAGCATCTGGAACACCAGCTCCAACTATATATTTTGAAGTAGAAGGCTCTTCAAGAGTAATTGTTTTATTATTACTATCTAATATAATGGTATACATCCCTGGAGTTCCAATAAATTTAAAGTTATTATCACCATCTAATGCGTCTTCAAGATTAGAATCAATAGTATAGCCTGCATCTGCGTAGAAAGGATAATTACTTCCTGAATCCCAATCTCCTTTTATATCAAAGAATCTAAAGGCGTCATTTATGAAATTTGTTGTAACTGCCCATTTACCAGCACTTACTTGTTCCATTTCTACAGGTGTATCCCAACCCCAACCGGCATCAGGAACACCAGCTCCCACCATATATTTTGGACCGGGTGCAGTAAGTGTAATTGTTTTATTATTATTGTCTAAAGTTATTGTATACTCTCCTGGACTTCCAATAAATTTAAAGTTATTATCACCATCTAATGCGTCTTCAAAATTCGAATCAATAGTATACCCCTCATTTACATAGTAAGGATAATTCGTTCCAGAATCCCAATTACCTTCTTCAGAGAAGAATCTAAAAGCATCATTAGCAAAACTTGTTGTAGCCTGAAAAACACCATCTTCAATTAATGTTAATTCTACAGGTGTATCCCAACCCCATCCGGCATCAGGTACTCCTGCACCAACTAAAAACATAGTTGCTGGAGGTATTATTTCTTCAACTTCAAAAGTAAATGTATTTAAATCAACTGTTATCTTATATTTTCCGGCAGAATATCCACTAAGGTTTTGTTCTCCTTCTTCAATAAGGTGCCCAGCATTATCAGGATCTTCACCTAAATCTCCTTCAAAATCAATATTTGTTGGTATGAATTTAAATTCATCACCATCAACAAGATCAATAGTAATCTCAAATTTATTAAAATCTAATCTCGTCATCGGTAAGGCATCTTCAGGCTTCCATTGTGGATCTGTAATAGTACCAACTAAAAATAATTCGGTATATTCAACTGTGAAAGGTGTAAACAAAACTGTAATAGCTTCTGTTGCCTCACT
>JGI24023J19991_10002214_pt1 | contig 14373 bp, 13 predicted proteins | sample Cruoilmetagenom1_FD_19991 | JGI IMG/M metagenome (IMG submission 19991) | reverse complement strand
CCGCCGGCACATGGCCCCATGATCACGCTGATCTGCGGCACAACGCCCGAGGCCATGATGTTGCGCTGGAACACTTCGGCATAACCGGCCAAGGAAGCAACGCCCTCTTGGATTCGCGCGCCGCCGCTGTCGTTCAGGCCAATAACCGGCGCGCCATTTTGCATCGCCATGTCCATGATCTTGCAGATTTTCTGTGCGTGTGTTTCCGACAATGACCCGCCAAAGACAGTAAAGTCCTGACTATAGACATAGACCATGCGCCCGTTGACAGTGCCCCAACCGGTGATTACGCCATCGCCAGCATGTTTTTGTTTTTCCATACCAAAATCGGTGCAGCGATGAGTAACGAACATGTCGAACTCCTCAAAGGAATCCTCATCCAGCAGCAGATCAATGCGCTCACGCGCGGTCAACTTGCCCTTGGAATGCTGCGCCTGAATGCGGCGCTCGCCCCCGCCCAGATGGGCTTCGGCACGACGGTCTATTAGTTCTTGCTGGATATCTTTCACAGGCACACCTCCGATTTTCGTTTGCAACAGCCTATACCTGCCAAGCCCTAGAACAAAGCGGATTCCAGTAAATTTGCAAATCATGCACGGCCATCAGATTGCTAACTGCAAATCTGCAAATACGCCCTGTGCATTTACGCAGCCCCACTTGTGCTGAAATATAATGGACAATGTCAATCGAACCCGATAGTTCAGATTAATGACGCAGAAACCTCATGTGCGGTATATGGACCGCGCGACGCCCCCACATATCTCAACCCTGATACTGCTCGCAGCCCTGCCCGCATTGTCTTTGAACATGTTTTTGCCCTCGATTCCGGCGATGGCAGACCACTTTAGCGTGGATTATAAGACGATGCAGCTATCAGTGTCGCTGTATTTGGCGGTGACCGCGATATTACAGTTGCTGATCGGCCCGCTGTCTGACCGATACGGACGCCGTCCAATCATTTTGTCGGGTGGCGCGATCTTCATTGTCGCCACCTTGGGCTGTATTTTGGCTCCGAACGCCCAAATCTTCCTTGGATTTCGCATATTGCAGGCGGTGATTACCACGGGCATGGCCTTGTCGCGCGCCGTTGTACGCGATATGGTGCCCGGCGCCGAAGCCGCCTCGATGATCGGTTATGTCACCATGGGCATGTCGATCTCACCCATGATCGGCCCGTTTTTTGGCGGCATCCTCGACACCTATTTCGGCTGGCAGGCCACGTTTTGGACCTTGATGATCCTTGGGATATTGCTGCTGGCCATTTCCTGGGCCGACCTTGGCGAGACCTCGACCACACAAAACACCAGTTTTAGCGCACAATTTAAACAATACCCCGAGCTGCTACTCAGTCGGCGGTTTTGGGGGTATGCGATGTCCGCCACCTTTGGCTCGGGCACCTTTTTCGCCTATCTGGGCGGCGCGGCCTTTGTCGGGGAAAAGCTGTTCCAGATGAGCCCGATCTGGATGGGCTTGTCTTTTGGCGCGGTTTCTGTCGGCTATATGGTTGGGAATTTCATCTCGGGACGGTTTTCAACGCGGGTCGGCATCAACCCGATGATCCTGCTTGGCAGCATAATCATGACCTGCGGCATAGCCTGCTCGCTGGTTTTGTTTTATCTGGGGTTCGGGTCGCCTTTTGTGTTCTTTGCCTTCATGCCAACCGTGGGTATCGGCAATGGTATGATTTTGCCAAATGCAAATGCTGGCATGTTGTCCGTGCGCCCCAGCTTAGCCGGTTCAGCTGCCGGATTGGGGGGCGCACTGCAGGTTGGTGGTGGGGCCGCCATCGCGGCGTTTTCCGGCTTTTTGCTGTCCGTTGAAGCAGGGGCCTTCCCATTGTTGTGGCTGATGCTGGTTAGCGGAACCCTTGCGTTTGTTGCAATCCACTATGTGATCCGCCGCGAACGCGCCTTACCTTAACGCTTGCGTCAATTGGTTTGCAAAGCCTAGTGTGGGTTATCGCAAATCTGCAAAGGCATCCCAATGGCCATTCAAAAATTATACGCTGGCGTTAAGCTGCGCGAGGTGCGCACCGGACTTGGCCTGACGCAAAAGGCCTTCGCCGAAAAACTGGGCGTGTCCCTGCCCTATTTGAACCAGATGGAGAATAACAACCGCCCCGTCAGCACGGGTGTTGTTTTGGCTCTGGCGCAGGAATTTGGCTTTGACGTGACCGAATTGTCGATCGGCGACAGCGAGCGCATGGTCACCGACATGCGCGAGGCTTTGGCTGATCCAGTATTCGCCGAGGCCTCCTTGCCGCTGGCTGATTTGCGTCTAACGGCCTCGAATGCACCGGCCTTGGCGCGGGCGTTTTTGGAATTGCACCGTGCCTACCGACAAACTCACGAGCGGTTGGCGTCCTTGGACGAGGCTTTGGGGCGCGCCGATGCAAGTGTTCAACCCAGCCCATGGGAAGAGGTGCGTGATTTCTTTCACTATTGCGACAATTACATTGATGCTGTTGACCATGCAGCCGAAAATTTTGCAGATATCGCACAAACTGCGGGTCACAGCTTGCACCAGCATACCGAACAGGTTCTGCGGGAAAACGGCATCACCCTTCGCCATACTGACAGCGAGGTTTTGCGCGAATTCAACGAGGTTGAGCGTGAATTAACCCTCTCAACCCGCCCGCCCGGTGCCACGCAGACCTTTCAGTTGTTGATGCAGCTCGCCCTGACCACGCAGAACCAACTGATCGAGGCCACCCTGGATTTGGCCCGTTTTCAAACCGATGCCGCGCGGGCCATCGCCAAGGTTGGATTGGCCAATTACTTTGCCGGGGCCGCGATGATGCCTTACCGCGCGTTTTTGGCCGCCGCCAGCGAAGTACGCCATGATCTGGAAATCCTTGCGGATCGTTTCGGCGCGTCGGTTGAACAGGTTGCGCATCGGCTATCGACGCTACAACGGCCCACCGCCAAGGGTATTCCGTTCTTTTTCGTCCGTGTAGATCAGGCTGGTACCATCACCAAACGCCATTCGGCCACGCGGCTACAATTTGCACGTTTTGGCGGGGCTTGTCCGCTTTGGAATGTGCATGCAGCTTTTGAAACACCGGGGCGTTTTCTGCGTCAACTGGCCGAAACGCCAGACGGGGCACAGTATTTCTGTCTGGCCCGTGATGTGTCCAAGTCCGGCGGTTCCTATAATTCGCCTGTGCGGCGCTACGCGATTGGTCTGGGCTGCGAGGTCAAGCACGCCGCCCAACTGGTTTATGCGGATGATTTGGTGGGCAACTCCAAACAGCGGTTCGAGCCGATCGGTATTTCCTGCCGGATTTGCGAACGCCATGACTGCCATCAACGTTCGGTACCGCCACTGGAACATGACTTAAAAGTCGATCCAAATATGCGCGGTGTTTTGCCCTATGCGGTAGAGCCGTAACTGAGGTCCGGCCCTCGCCGCATAAGGTAGGTTCTTGTCCTAAGTGTTTTCAGCCAATAGCATTGACCAAATCTCGTCCTTAATCGCCAGACGTTGCTTGCGCATTTCAGCCATGTGCAAATCATCTGTTGGCTCTACATCAACTTCAGCGCGGTGCACGGCGCGGTTGATTTCATGATAGTCATCGAACAGCTTTGAGAAATGGGCGTCAGATTGCTTTAGCGCGCTCATTTGTTCAACGCGGTCTGGAAATTCTTCGGCCAATTCATGTGGAGTATGTGACATAATGGTCCTTTCTGGGTCCTGTTTCTTGCTTAATCCTAGACTCTCATCAACTGCCGCACCTTGATCCTAATCAGTTTTCACGTTTTTGCCGCCGAAATTCAGCCGGTGAAATCGTTTGGGCCTGCCACAGCCCGCGCCCGGCCACGGCGGCGGCTTTCTCATCAACAATATAGTCGCGTGAATAGTTGGCGTAGGCAAAGACGATGCCGTCTTGGGCCAGTACCCGCGCCAAATCTTGATCGCCCAGATAACAACGCGCCACCATGCGCCCGTATTTGTCCCAGTCCTGTTTGACACAGCGCAAATCACGCTCGTCGATCACCGCGCGGACCTGATCGCGCGACCAGACCCCACAGGCCCAATCGCTGCCATCGGGCATTTCACATATCTGATCCATTTCAGGGGCATCAATGCCAAACAGGCGGATCCTGACGCCCATGACAGTGACAGTATCGCCGTCGTGCACTTGGGCGAGACCTTGGACCTCGGACTGTCTGGGCGCACGCGTTGGTGTATCAACGCTGCGCATAGCGGTATAAATACCGCCCATCAGCAATAGGGTTAGAATAATCCGGTTCATGCCTTAGCGTTGTGCCGTTTTCCAATCGGGATGCAACCACACATCGTCATTCATCGCCGGCAACATGCCACGCCCCAAGATGTGATCGGCGGCCTTTTCGCCCGTCATAATGCTGGGGCCGTTCAGGTTGCCGTTTGTGATGCGGGGGAAAATGCTGCTGTCAGCCAGCCGCAATCCATCGACACCAATCACACGGCATTCCGGATCGACAACCGCCATCGGATCATCCGCCGCGCCCATGCGGGCCGTGCCACAGGGATGAAAGGCACTTTCGGCGTGTTCACGAATGAAGTCATCCAGTTCATCGTCGGTTTGATAGGCGGCACCGGGTTGGATTTCGTGTTTTACAAAAGGCGCGAAGGCCTCCTGTGCGAACACCTCACGGGTCAGGCGAATGCAGGTTCGAAAATCCTCCCAATCCTCGGGCTGGGACATATAGTTGAACAGGATTTTTGGCGCATCATTTGGATCACCACTGGCCAGTGTCACCGCCCCGCGGCTGGTTGATCGCATCGGGCCAACATGGGCTTGGAACCCGTGCCCCTCGGCAGCCGCCTTGCCATCATAACGCACCGCTATGGGCAGGAAATGATACTGGATGTCGGGATAATTGACGCCTTTTTTACTGCGGATAAAGGCGGCTGATTCAAATTGGTTGCTGGCCCCCATACCGGCCTTGGTGAACAACCATTGCGCGCCAATGCGGGCCTTACTGAACAGGTTCCAGTAGCGATACAACGTCACCGGTTTACTGGCGGCCATCTGGATATACAGCTCCAAATGGTCCTGCAGATTTTGGCCAACACCCGCCCGATCCGCAACCACCTCAATGCCGTGTTCCGCCAGATGCGCGGCGCGGCCAATGCCTGACAGCATCAGCAATTTGGGCGAGTTGATGGAAGAGGCCGCGATGATCACCTCGCGGCCCGCTTTGATAATCTCGATCTTGCCGTTGCGCTCAACCTCAACCCCCACTGCGCGGCCATTCTCGATCACCACGCGACGCGCCAAGGCCCGCGTCAGATTGCAATTGGCGCGTTTTAGGGCGGGCCGAAGGTAAGCGTTGGCCGCCGACCAACGCCGACCACGCCAAACGGTTTGCTCCATCGGGCCAAAGCCCTCTTGCTTTTCGCCATTATAATCATCGGTGGTTTGATAGCCTGCCTGCCGCCCGGCATCGACAAAGGCCTTGAACAACGGGTTGCGGCGTGGACCACGGGTGACATGCAGTGGGCCGTCTTTGCCGCGCCAAGCCTTGTCACCACCGTGGCCGCCGGAATGCCAATGTTCTATGCGTTTGAAATATGGTAAAACGTCGGCGTAACCCCAGCCCTGCGCGCCACTTTCGGCCCAGTGATCATAGTCCTGTGCATGGCCGCGCACATAGACCATGCCGTTGATACTGGAGGAACCACCGATCACTTTGCCGCGCGGGCAGACCAGTTTTCGGTTGCCCAAATGTGGCTCGGGCTCGCTTTGGAATCCCCAGTCATAAAGACCCATATTCATTGGATAGGACAGGGCCGCAGGCATCTGGATGAAGGGGCCCGCGTCGGAGCCGCCATGCTCAATCACCAGCACCGATTTTCCGGCCTCGGACAGTCGATGCGCCATTGCGCAGCCTGCAGAGCCTGCTCCTATTATCACATAATCCGCGTCCATCGTCATTTCCTGTTCTCATCCAGATCTCTGTGGCTCATCGGTCCTTTCGGCCCTCCTCGCCACGGCAGCGAAGAATGCCCGTCAGGGCTTGATGAGCGTTTCGTTAAAACGGCGCATCGACTGGTCCCATCGCAACGTAAACCGATTTCATTTGGCTATAATGTTCAACCGCTTGCTTAGAGTTTTCGCGCCCGACTCCGGACATTTTCACACCGCCAAACGGTGCCTCGACGGGGGCTAGGTTATAGGTGTTGATATAACAAGACCCCGCCTCAAGCGCCGCGATCACCCGATGTCCGCGGGTCAGATCGCTGGTAAAAACCCCGCCCGCCAAGCCGTATTCGGTGGCATTGGCACGGCGGATCACCTCAGCCTCGTCCTCAAATTCCAGCACCGACATCACGGGGCCGAAAATTTCTTCAATCGCAATGGACATGTCGTCTGAAACATCTGCAAAAACAGTGGGCTGGATATAAAACCCGTCTCGGTCCAACTGTGCGCCGCCGGTTACCAAAGTTGCGCCTTCTTCAACGCCCTTGTTGATATACCCCAGCGTGATCGCCAATTGGGCCGCCGACACCATCGGCCCAAAATTCACGGCCTTGTCCATCGGGTCACCAATGATCGCCGCCTCAACCCGCTCTTTCAAACGCTTCAAAAACGCAGTTTTTATGCCTTTTTGCACAAACACCCGTGTGCCATTGGAACAGACTTGACCGGTGGAATAAAAATTCCCCAGGATTGCCCCGCCAACCGCGTCTTCCAAATCTGCGTCATCAAATATGATCAGCGGAGATTTCCCGCCCAGTTCCATTGTGACATGCTTCATTTGGGCTGCAGCCGCCGCATAGACTTTCTTGCCTGTGAGCACCGATCCGGTCAGCGATACCTTGGCGACCCGTGGGTCCGTCACTAAGGATGCCCCCACTTCGCCCATGCCCTGCACCACGTTGTAAACACCTGCTGGCAGCCCTGCCTCATGCAGAATTTCAGCAACTTTCAACGTGCATAGCGGCGTTGTTTCGGATGGCTTGAACACCATCGTATTGCCACAAGCCAGCGCAGGCGCGCCCTTCCAGCAGGCGATCTGGGTTGGGTAATTCCAAGCCCCGATGCCGACGCAAACGCCCAAAGGTTCGCGGATTGTATAGACAAAATCACCGCCCCCCAATTGGATATGTTCGCCCGTCAGACTGCCTGCCAAACCGCCGAAATACTCCAACGCATCGGCGCCTGATGTCGCGTCAGCCACCAGTGTTTCCTGCAGCGGTTTGCCTGTGTCTAATGTCTCAAGCACGCTTAAATCATAATTGCGTTCCCGCAACAGGTCGGCGGCGCGACGCAAAATGCGCCCCCGTTCGGTACCCGACATCTTGGCCCATTCCACTTGGGCCGTGCGGGCCGCATCCAACGCTTGATCAACCACGGCGGGCGTGGCGGCATAGATGCGTGCGATCACTTCACCCGTAGCCGGATAAATCACGTCAATTGGCGTGCCTGAAGTGTCTTCGACATAAGCGCCATTGATGAAGTGGCTGGCTTTGGGTTGGGTATTATGGTTCATTTACTGCCTCCGCGGCGGATTTCAAAAGAAAAAACGGATCAGTTCCCGCGTGGGAACCTCTTGCTATCTTCCAGGTTGTCCAGGTTCGTGTGGTTGCGCATATAGGCCTCACTGGCCTTTTTCAGCGGTTGATAGTCCCACGGGTAATACTGCCCGTTGCGTAAAGCCTCATAAACCACCCAGCGCCGCGCCTGGCTTTCGCGCACATCGGCGTCATAGGCGGCCAAATCCCAACGCGCCTCGGATTTGGCGCGCAAGGTTTGCAAGGTGCCAGCGTGAGCAGGGTTATCAGCCAGATTTTCCAATTCATGCGGGTCGGTTTCCAGATCAAACAACTGATCAGGGTCCAACATACAGCGGTTATACTTCCATTTGCCGTAACGCAGGCTCACAAGCGGTGAATACGAGGCCTCGGCTGCATATTCCATCGCCACAGGCGTGGTCCGCTCGCCACCCTGTGCCAAACCCAGCAAGCTCTCGCCATCGGTCCATGGCGCGACCTCTTCCATCGACACCCCCGCCAAATCACACAGGGTTGGGGTGACGTCGATGTTGGACACCGGTGCCTCGATCAACCCAGCAGACACATCAGGGGCCGCGATCATCAATGGCACCCGTGAGGAGCCCTCGAAAAAGCTCATCTTGAACCAAAGCCCGCGCGCGCCCAGCATGTCGCCGTGGTCCGACACAAAAACGATGCTGGCCTCTTGGCCCGTGTCCTTTAGCACCGTCAACATCTCGCCGATTTTGTCGTCCAAATAGCTGATATTGGCGAAATAGGCGCGGCGCGAGCGGCGGATATTTTCCTCGGTTATGTCGAAACTGCGCCAGTCATTGGCGTCAAAAATCCGCTTGGAGTGGGGATCATGATCCTCATAGGGCATGGCGCTAACTTCGGGCAACAAATGCGCACAATCCTCATACAGATCCCAGTATTTTTTGCGGGCGACATAGGGGTCGTGGGGATGGGTAAAGCTGGCCGTCAAACACCACGGGCGCGCATCATTGCCACGGGCCAAATCGTATAATTTAGCGCAGGCGTTATAGGCGACCTCGTCGTCATATTCCATCTGGTTGGAGATTTCGGCGNCCCCTGCCCCCGTCACCGACCCCATGTTGTGATACCACCAGTCAATCCGCTCGCCGGGTTTACGATAATCCGGTGTCCAGCCAAAATCGGCGGGGTAGATATCGGTGGTCAGGCGTTCCTCAAACCCGTGCATCTGGTCAGGTCCGACAAAATGCATTTTGCCCGAAAGGCAGGTCTGATAGCCCGCGCGCCGCAAGTGATGCGCGTAGGTCGGGATTGAGGAGGCAAACTCGGCCGCGTTGTCATAAACCCCCGTGCGGGATGGCAATTGGCCAGACATAAAACTGGCCCGACCCGGTGCGCACAAAGGCGAGGCCGTGTAGCTGTTGGAAAAGCGGGCGGAGCGCGCCGCCAGCGCCTTGAGGTTGGGGGCATGCAGCCAATCAACCGGCCCGTCGGGAAACAGGGTGCCGTTCAGCTGATCCACCATGATGATCAGAATGTTGGGCGCTTTGGCTCCCTCAGATTTAGTCAATGCAGATATCCTCGCGGGTACCGTTGTCATTCAGGTAGGATATGCAGCCAAAGCGAAAGGTTTTCGCGCAGGTCCGCGTCTCAGCCAGACACATGCCCTGACAGTCACTTTCTCGGTTGCAGGACTTGCCGCCGTCGCTGTAGTTGGGAAAGCATTGTTGCAGCCCCAGAATGCCACCACGCGCCCATCTGCCGCCCGCTTCAAGACAGGCCGTTTCTTGTTTCACCAGTTCATCGGCCCCTTCTTTTTCTTCTTTGGTCATGCAGGACGCCAACAGCCCCGTTAGCAACAAACCCGCCCCCAGCATCAAGAATTTGCTTTGCAATTTCATGCTGATTGCTCCTTTGACCCATCCAGCATCATGTCCAAACAGCCCAGCACGCGTTCCGAGGCCAGACGCCCATCAGGCATTGAATTGCGCAAGGCATGGCGGATGTAATGCCCGTCAATCAGGGCGGCAATGTTGGCCGCCACATCCGGGGCGCGTTCACCGATCAACGGACGCAATTCATGCATAAGGTTGGAGCGTAGCCGCGTCTGATAGATATTCAGCAGCCGTTTGGCCCCGTCAGATGTCTGGGCCTGAACATAGAAATTCATCCATGCGCTGATCACTTCATTTCGGAAATTTCCTGCCTCGAAACTGGCGCGGATGATGGCTTCGAGCCGGGCGCGTGGCGTGTCCGAAACCACCAAGGCCGCTCGCACCTGCGCGCCGTAAACGCTCAGGATATGGCGCATTGCGGCCAGAAATATCTGGTCTTTGCCGCCGAAATAGTGATGCGCCAATGCCGAAGACATCCCTGCCCGCTTGGCAATCTGGCTGACGGTCACATCCAGTGACCCCGCGCGCCCGATTTCAACAATTGTCGCGTCCACCAGCGCCTTACGCCGGATCGGCTCCATTCCCAGTTTTGGCATAAGGCCCCCAAACGACTCCCAATTCATTGCTTGGTTCACGTCTGATTTATTTTAATTGACTCGTCAATCAATAAAAATCAACAGGCCTCGTCAAACCTTGGTTGCATTCACCAAGGGGGTCATCTCGCGCCGCTTCAAAACCGCCTCGCGCCAAGTGATAAAACTGACCGAAGTCAGGACCACCAAACCACCCAAAACCACCCAGCCATCCACCGGTTCGCCGAACACCACAGCCCCCAAGGTCGCGGCCCAAACCAGTTGCAAAAACGTCACCGGTTGCGTCGCCGTAATCGGGGCAGCACGAAAGGCCAGAGTCATTGTCAAGTGGCCAATGGTGGCAAACACCGCCACCAAAAATAGCCAACCAACCTGTGCAAGGGTTGGCGTGACCCATTGCGCATAAGCAAAGGGGGCCAATCCGATGGTCACCGTGAGCGACAACATCGCGACCACCACCACGGGGCTGACCTCGTCCGCCATGCGTTTGGCAATCAGGTAGGACGCGGCAAACAGCACGGCCGTGAACAGCATTGCGATATGGCCGATTGAGACTTCTCGAAAACCAGGGCGCAGGATAATCAATGCTCCGATCAGCGCCGCTACAATCGCCAGAATACGCCTAAACGCCAGTTTTTCACCGTAAAACAGGGCTGCCCCGATCGTCACATAGACAGGTGAAAGGTAATTCATCGCGGTGACATCTGCGATCGGAATTTTGGTCATAGCAAAAAACCACAAAATCACGCCGATTGAATGCACCGCCCCACGCCAACCAAACAGAATAACCTGGCGGGGCTGCAGGTTCGCCTTGAACAAGGGACGCAGCATCGGGATCAAAAACACCAGCCCCAAAGCATAGCGCAAAAAGGCGGCTTCGGCGGGGGGCACGCCGCCGCCAATGTGTTTAACAATTGCTGTCACCGCCACAAAGGACAAGCCCGTGGCCAGCATCCAGATCGCCCCCCACATCGGGCGGTGTTCTTGAACATATGTGATTTCTGCGTTCATATCGGCAATGGATAGCAGCGCCGCCCGATTGGCAAGCTCAATTCAGCAGCAAGCTCGCCGCGATTGCCCACATGGTCAGGGCCACGATCATGTCCAGCACCCGCCATGCGCTGGGTTTGACGAACAGCGGCGCAAGCAATCGCGCCCCATAACCAAGCATAAAGAAAAAGACAAATGACGACGTGACAGCCCCTGCCGCAAAGGCGATCGAATTGTCATACTTGGTTGAAATCGAACCGATCAGCACGACTGTGTCCAGATATACATGCGGGTTCAACCAAGACAGCGCCAAGCAGGTCAGCACTGTTTTTTTCAGGCTTTTGGCTTTGATATCAGAGGCCTGCATCCCTGCGCCGCCTTTTAGGGCCGCGCGAAAATTCAGCCATCCGTACCACAGCAAAAATGCAGCCCCCGCATATAAAAACACGGGTGTGACCCAAGGCAACCAGCGGGACACAGCCTCAAAACTGCTGACCCCGACAAGGATCAAAATGGCGTCGGACAATGATGCAGTCAGGCAAATTGCAAACACATGTTCGCGCCGCAACCCTTGGCGCAACACAAAGGCATTTTGCGCCCCGATCGCCAAGATCAGGCTAAACCCAAGAATAAATCCACTGAAGGCTGTTTGCATACGACCCGTCCTTTTCTTGACAGGGGATAATCCGAGGCACATCATTAGACCAGATAATGTTTCTTAATATGGATTAGAATTTCTAATGATGGATTACACCCAACTGACCGCCCTGCGCGCCATCTTGCAAACTGGCAGTTTTGAGGCCGCCGCCAGCCAACTGGGCGTCACCCCCTCGGCCATATCGCAGCGCCTAAAAACGCTAGAAGATCTGCTGGGCACTGTTTTGATCATCCGTGGCAGCCCCGCCACGGCCACCCCTGCGGGACGCCGCCTTTTTCGCCACGCAGAAGAGGTTACCTTGCTGGAAACCACGCTTGGGACCGATCTGAACGGGCTTTTGCCAAACGAATCCGCCGCCCCGATCCGGGTGGTTGTGAATGCTGACAGTTTGGACACATGGTTCATCCATGCGATGGCGCAAACGGATGGGTTTTTGTTTGATATCAGCACGGATGATGAAGATGTCAGCACCGATTGGTTGCGCCGCGGCGAAGTGATGGCTGCCGTCACCGCCCACGCCAAACCGGTTCAGGGCTGCGACAGTATCGCGCTTGGGGCGCAGCGCTATCTGGCCACCGCCAGTCCCGGTTTTGTTACGGAATACTTCGCCCAAGGTGTCACGCCAGCCACAGCCAAACACGCCCCGATGCTGCAGTTCAATCTCAAAGACCATTTGCAACAAACCTGGCTGGCCAAAGAAATCGGCAAACGGATCACGCCGCCCGCCCAATTTCTGCCCAGCACCCATGGCTTTGTCAGCGCATCAATCGCCGGGCTTGGTTGGGGATTAAACCCGGAAATATTGGTCGGTGAGCATGTTCAGGCTGGTCGTTTGGTCACGATCGGGGCCACGCCGATTTACGATGTGCCCCTATTTTGGCAATTCAACCGCGTCACTGCACATGCACTGGACCCGCTGACCACTGCGGTCAAACGGATCGCGAAACAATGGTTGAAACAGTAGTTACAGCTGTGCCATCACCTCGTCCGAGGCCTCAAAGTTCGAGGTCACGCGCTGCACGTCATCGTCGTCCTCCAGCGCGTCAATCAGCTTCATCAGCTTTTCCATGCCTTCCAGATCCAGCTCGGTGCTGATGTTGGGCATCCAGATCAGTTTGCTGGTTTCGGATTCGCCTAAATCAGCCTCAAGCGCCGTTGAAACCGCGTTCAAATCGGTGTCGCCAGTGTAAATGATGTGGCCTTCATCCGAGCTTTCGACATCGTCGGCACCGGCCTCGATTGCCGACATCATCACAGTGTCCGCATCACCTGCCGCGGCCGAATAGACAATCTCGCCCTTGCGATCAAACATGAAGCCAACCGATCCGGTTTCCCCCAGATTGCCGCCGTTTTTGGTGAAAGTGGAGCGCACGGTGGAGGCCGTGCGGTTCTTGTTGTCCGTCATCGTCTCGACGATCACGGCAACGCCACCAGGGCCGTAACCCTCATAGCGAATTTCTTCATAGTTGTCGCCCTCACCGGCCACGGATTTCTTAATCGCGCGATCAATCACATCCTTTGGTACGGATTGCGATTTTGCTTCTTTGACGGCCATACGCAGGCGTGGGTTGTTGTCAGGATCAGGGTCGCCCATTTTGGCGGCCACTGTGATTTCCTTGGCCAGCTTGGAGAACAATTTTGAGCGCAGCTTGTCTTGGCGCCCTTTGCGGTGCTGGATATTTGCCCATTTTGAGTGGCCGGCCATGTCTGTCTCCCGTGGTATCGCTGTAAATTCCAAGCCTCTATAAATCACAGCACCCGCCTACACAACATTGCAAATCCAACCGCAATCAGGTTCAAGTGGTGCAAATTTCAAGGAGCGTGCCATGAGTACCAGTATGACCCCCGATCAAATCACCCTTTTTGTGCTGTTTGGCGCGGTTTTCGGCCTGCTGCTTTGGGGCAAGTTCCGCTATGACCTTGTGGCTTTTACCGCCTTGATGGTGGGTGTGGTGATGGGCGTGGTGCCGACCAAACATGCGTTTGACGGCTTTGGCCATCCGGCCACTTTGGTGGTGGCCTTGGTGTTGATTGTTTCGGCAGGCTTGGTGCGTTCGGGCGCTGTGTTTTTGATCACCCGCACATTGGTCGACGCCACCCGCAAACTGGGCGCGCATATCGCCTTGATGGGGTTGATCGGCGGGGTTTTGTCGGCGTTTATGAACAACGTCGCGGCGCTGGCGCTGTTGATGCCGGTCGACATCCAAACCGCCCGCAAGGCCGGTCGGCAACCAGGCCTTTCATTGATGCCGCTGTCGTTTGCCACCATCCTTGGCGGCATGGTGACCTTGATCGGGACGCCCCCCAACATCATCATCGCCACCATCCGCGAAGATGCCTTGGGGGAGCCCTTTAAAATGTTCGATTTTGCCCCTGTGGGCGGGGTCACGGCCATTGCAGGTCTGTTGTTCGTAGCCTTTGTCGGCTGGCGTTTGATCCCTGATAATAAAGACGCCTCCGAAGCGGGTGATCCGATGGCTGATATAGCACAGTACATCGCCGAGTTGACACTGCCAGACGGGTCCAAACACATCGGCAAACGGGTGCGCGATCTTTACGAAACGGCGGACAAAAACGATGTCGCCATTTTGGGATTGGTGCGTGAGGGCAAGCGGCGTTACGGCACGGCCCATGCCACCAAACTGCTGGCAGGTGACGCGCTGGTGCTTGAGGCGGCGCCGGACGCACTGGACGAATTTCGCGCGGCATTGTCGTTGAATTTCGCCGAAGACAAACGTCAGGAATTGGTGCAGGCCGATGG
>JGI24023J19991_10002211_pt1 | contig 14384 bp, 10 predicted proteins | sample Cruoilmetagenom1_FD_19991 | JGI IMG/M metagenome (IMG submission 19991) | reverse complement strand
ACGATGAATATCACAATTGGTTCAGAAGTAATGAGGTTAAATTTAGCTTGGCTGCTTGACTATTTAAGATATTTGCATCCGCACAGGTCGAAATACTTAAGTTTTCCCGGACAGTCAAGCCCCGCGGGTGTGGTTCGACAGAGCCCGGGCAAGGGCATATTGACGAGCCGATGGGAATTTCCTATGATGATTATCGGTTGCCGATCCTGTCCCCCGCCGGTCGGCGTGGTAGAAACGTTTGCCGGGTTCACTTTTTGAGAGCGACGAAAGCAGATCGCCATGACAGCTGCCGACCGATGGCCCGTCCTGATCATCGATGACGAAAAAGATATCCGCGACGTCACCGCCCTGACCCTCATGGACGCCGGTTACGTGGTCGACACCGCGGCCGACGGCGCCGAGGGGCTCGCCCGCTGTGAACAGTTCTCCCCCCGCATCGTCATCACCGATATCCGCATGCCCGGCATGGACGGCATCCAGGTGTTAGAGACGATCAAGGATCGCTTTCCGGACACCGAAGTGATTGTGGCCACGGCCTTCGGAGAGATGGAGACCGCCATCCGCGCCCTTCAACTGGACGCTTCGGACTTCATCACCAAGCCCATCCACACCGAAGCGATGATGGTGGCCATCGAACGCGCCCGCCGGCGCTACCGGTCCCGGCAACGGCTCAAGGACCATGCCCGGCATCTGGAAAAAGGGCTGTCCCGCACCACCCGTCAACTGGAGGATACCGTGGCCTATCAGGAACGGCTCATCGAAAGTTCAATGGACGGGATCCTGGGCTGTGACGACGACGGCAAGGTCGTCACCTTCAACCGCAGCATGGAGCAGATGCTGGGACGCGATCGCGTCGGGATGCTGCACCGGGCCACCCTGACACACCTTTTCGGTCAAGCGGAATACCGTCGCTTCCGGGATGATCTGGCCGCATCCGGTCACGGCGGCGCCAACCGGCTGATGCTCTACGAGACCTGCCTGATGGATCAGTGCAAACAACCGGTGCCGGTGCAACTATCGGCATCCGTATTGATGGAAAAAGGGCAATCCGCCGGCCTGGTCTGCTTTATCCGCGACCTGCGGCGAATCCATCGTATGGAGCAGGAGATGGCCGACCAGGCACGCCTGCTGCATCAGGACAAGATGATGTCCCTGGGCCGGCTAGCCGCCAGCGTGGCCCATGAGATCAACAACCCGCTGGCCGGCATTCTCAACTACATCCGGCTGATGCTGCGAACCTTCAAAAAAGGCCCCCTGCCGGCGGACAAACAGGCCCAGTTCGCCCGCTACCTGGCCCTGGTGGAAACCGAGACCGACCGCTGCTCGAAAATCGTTTCCAGCCTGCTGACCTTTTCCCGCCGGTCACCGGTCTCTGTGGGACCGGTGGCCATCGATGAGATATTGGGTCGCAGCATCGTGCTGGCCCGGCACAAACTCGAACTGAGCAACGTCACCCTTTCCACCCGCGTACCGGACGATCTGCCCGACATCAGCGGTGATGCCAACCAACTCCAGCAATGCCTGATCAACCTGATTTTCAATGCCGTCGATGCCATGCCCGACGGCGGCACCCTCACCCTTGCGGCATCATCGGAAGAAAACCCCAGGACCGTGGTGCTCCAGGTGATCGATACCGGCCACGGCATCCGTGAGGAAGATATGCCGCACATCTTCGAGCCATTCTACACGACCAAACAGGAAGGCTACGGCATCGGCCTGGGGCTGTCCACCACCTACGGCATCATCGACCGGCACGGCGGCACCCTGACGGCCACCAGCCAACCGGGCAGGCGGACCACCTTCGAAATCAGGATGCCTGCACAGGCCACCGACTTGCCTCACCCCGGGGGTGAGGCATGAAACCGGCGAGCCGCCCCCCCCATCAACGGCTGGGCCTCCGCTGCGATCATTGGTTGAACGTCATGGACGACTTGAACATCGGCGCATTCATAACCGACAGCCGTCGGCAGATCATCGCCATTAACTTCAGCGCCCAGGCACTGCTGGGGCTGCGGGAGTCGGAGGTCGTCAACCGGGACTGCCGCGAGGTGTTCACCGGAATGCCCTGCACGGTCGAATGCGTATTCCACAATCCGAACACCACCGGTGATCGGAACCCGGACATAGAGGTCACCGACGAGGAAAACCAGCGGCACTTGATCACACGCATGGCCACCCCCATTTACAATACCCGGGATGAGATTTCCGGATGCATGACCATCCTGCAGGACCACTCCCCCATCACCCAGCTCATCGATCGGCTGCACTACGAGGAGAGAAGTCTCAAGATCATCCTGGACAACCTGGATGTGGGCATCTTTACCGTGAATCGCGGCGGGCTGATCAATTTTTTCAACCGCGCCGCGGAAACCATCTCCGGCTATGACCGGCATCAGGTGTTGGGCCGGTCCTGCGCCACGATCTTCTCGGGCGAACACGCCCCGGATGTTCGCCTGCTGAAAGAATCCATTGCATCGGGAGAAACCCGCAGCAACCGTCAGGGCCGCATGACCGATAAGGACGGCGTCACCATTCCCATCCGGGCCAACTACATGGCCCTGAAAAATGAGAAGAACATCATCATCGGCGGCCTGTCCACCTTTCACGACATGACCCTGGCCCATCAGCTCAACCGGGCCATCAGTAACCGTTATACCTTCTACGACATGATCGGCAAAGACCCGAGCATGCGCAAAATCTTCGAAATGGTAGCGGTGGTGGCCCCCAGCAATGCCACGGTGCTGGTGGAAGGGGCCACGGGCACCGGAAAGGATCTGCTGGCCAAGGTGATCCATTCGTCCAGTCCACGGGCCGCCCAACCACTGGTCAAGGTCAACTGCGCCGCCATTCCGGAAAACCTGATCGAATCGGAAATTTTCGGCTACGTCAAAGGCGCCTTTACCGGAGCGGACCGGGACAAGCCGGGGCGTTTCTCAGAGGCCGAAGGCGGCACTGTTTTTCTGGACGAGATCGGAGACCTGCCGCTCTCCCTCCAGGCCAAACTGCTACGGGTGCTGGAGGATAGGGAGTTTTACCCCTTGGGCTCCCGCCACACCCACAAAGTGGATGTGCGCATCATCTCGGCCACCAACCGGCAGCTCAAAGGCCTCGTCGACCAGGGGTTGTTTCGTGAAGACCTGTTCTACCGACTCAATGTTATGCGCATCGAACTACCCGTTTTAAAAAAACGCCGGGGCGACCTGCCCCTGCTCATCCGCCACATCGTCCGCAACCTGTGCGCCGCCCAAGCGGTGGCCCCGCCGGCCATTTCCAAAACGGCCATGCAGGTCCTGCTCAACTACGACTACCCGGGCAATGTCCGTGAGCTGGAGAATATTTTAGAGCATGCCATGATCATCTGCCGCGAAACCATGATCCAGCCGGACCACCTGCCGGACTATGTCAGACAGCGCCGGCAACCCATCACCGCCCTCAAACCGGCGGCCAACCCCGCAGAACCGAACGACCGGGAGCGCCGGCGAGTCCTGGCGGCCTTGAAGAAAACCGGCGGCCATCGCCGCAAGGCGGCTCAGGAACTGGGAATGGAACGGACCACCTTGTGGCGGAAGATGAAAAAATACGGCATTCTCGGATAGCAGGCGTCAACATGGATCACCGGACCTATTGATCCCGAGTGATGATTGTTTTGATCGCCACGGCACCCGGATGGTTGCCGAGTTGGTCGCGAAAGGCTCTACCGGCGTGTACGGCTCCTGCCGCCATCATGGCGGCGGTAACACCGATGACGATGATGGCACGGATCTCCCCCGGTCGTTTGCGATCCTGTCCGAAGCTGTGGCTGTGGTTCAATGCGTTCGTGGCGGGTGGATTAAAAATAGCAGGTGGTCATTTAGGACCCGTCCTTTTTCCCCGGGGCGGCGGGGCAAACGAATATCTTATGGAAATGGCTTTATTCCAGATGGCTGATAATAGAGTCGGAGAGTGAATCATCATCTTTCTTGAAAAAAGGAATCAGTTCGGCCGCCACATCTTTGAGGGATTTGATCTTCTTTTCCTTCATCACCCCCTGAATGGTTTCCACGCCTTCTTCGATCAGCCGCAACCCTTCAGCAATCTTAAAAACGTCCTGTTTTTCCATGGTTGATTCCTCCTGTTCTTAATGGCCGTTGGCCAATGCCGTATTCGAATGGCGTAATTTTAATTGTTTTGCACTGGGGTGACAAGCTCTTTTTAGCTTTCGATGCGGTTGCGACCGGCCACCTCGACGCGACCGCCGGCAGTTTATCATCGGCACGGCGGATGCGTGCTTTGATCTCGGCCGGGTCATGGTATGTCGGGCCGTTTGTAGTTGGCAACATAATAATCGCCGATGAGCCGCCGCTTTTTGAGATCATCGCCGACAGCCTTGGCCGCCGCCTTGGTCGTAAAATGAGAGATACGCACCTGATACCAGGTTTTACTTGAACCGGAGGCCCGAGTCCAGTATGCCTCCAGCCCTCGCCCTTTCAGCTGATCCACATAACGCCGCGCATCGGTTTCTTTCAGATAGGCCGCCACCTGAAGGGTAAAGGGATCGGATACCGGGACGACCACCGGTATCGGCGCTTTTTCCATTGTGTTAAAAGTGGCGGCCAAATGCATGACGGTATTGACTACCAGCCACCCCACAGCGATCATGAACAACCCCATGGCGGCCCATTTCATCGCCGATTTGGCCTGTCTGGACCGCAAGACCCCCCGGGTTTTCCGCAATTGACTGGAAACACCGGCGGCACACCCGAAGGCCAATTTAAGTAATCCGGTCAACGCCCTACGGACGACCGGGCCGATAGCCGGCCGCATGATCCGTCTTCCCCTGGCCGGTCGTTCCGGGCCGGTATCGGACGGCTCCGGAAAGAAGGCTGCCGCCATGTTATTGCGCTGGGATGCATCGATGCCTGCCAGCACCGCATCGGTCTTTTTCAGCAGTGGCAGGGTCAACGGACCGGGATGGATCATCCGGCGACAGGCGGTGATACCCGCCGGCAGACGCGTGTCGCGACCACCACGTTCGTGAACGTCGAGGTAGACCTTCAGTGCCAAATTGTCCGTACGCAACTGGGTCAGAAATAGATCGGCGATATCGCCGATCAGGGCGTCCGGCAGAGATTCCCCTGCATCTACCAACTGTCGGTAAGTCTGTAGCGCAACAAAGTCACAGCGCCTTTCGGCGAGGTAAAACTGGGCCAGCATCCGCCCGACGGCCACATCTTCGGCATGGGCAACCCCGATCCCGGCTGCAATATCATGGGATTGTTGGGTCAGGGCGCTACCGGCCAACACGCCCTCCAGCCATTTGATGGCGGCATCCCGATCCTGGGGAAAGCTGAGTAGATAAGCCTCGACAACCGCATCGGATGAGGATTCGGGTACTGTCTGGGCCATCTGGAACCGGGCCATTTGGGCCAACAGTCGCTTGGCTGGAATGCTTCGCGAGAATGGTGAAAAAAAGAAACTGTCCACCGTAGCCGCCGCCCGGGCAAAGGCCTGGCGGACCTCCCGGGGCATGCCGGCCCGATCCCAGACGGCCGCCTCACCAAGCAAACGCTCGATTCGGCGGCGCCCCATGGCGACGAATGCGGCCCCCGTCAACCAGTAGGTGACGGCAAGCAGGCCAAGGCCGGGCACGATCATCCATCCGGGACCCACGGCGCCGGCAAAAGGTGGCAGTACGACCAGGGCGCCCAGGCCGCCGACAACCAGGGTCGTCCACAGCCGAACGGCCATATGTTTAAAAAAATAGCCCATATTTTAACGGAATCTTCCGGGTCATGGATCGTTACCGATCAACAATTATTTTTTTCTCAGGGCCACGGAGATCGGATTTCTATTCCAGAATCCGACCGACGCGCCGGTTTCGGGATTGACTTTCTTGAAGTAGATGTCCGCCGGCACCCTGAAGTCCCTTGGCGGCTCCCCGTCCGTGGCCTGTCGCATGAATTGGGCCCAGATCGGCGCCGCACCGCGTCCGCCGGTGATGCCGACGCCGTTTTTGTCCCGCATGCCCTGGCCCCGGTCAAACCCCACCCAGACCGACGTGCTCAGGTTGGGGGTAAAACCGGTGAACCAGGCGTCGTTGAAATCGTTGGTGGTACCCGTTTTTCCGGCAGCCGGCAGGGTAAAACCCCTCTTCCGGACCACGTTGCCCGTTCCCTCATCGATGACACCGGCCATCATGTCCACCAGTTGATAAGTGATCGATTCATCCAGTACCCGTTCACCGGTGATGATATGCTCCTCGAGCACCCGGCCGCCGACATCCTCCACCCGGCGAATCCAGAAGGGCGGATGGCGCACGCCCCCTGAGGCAAAGCCGGCATAGGCACTGGCCATCTCCAGGGGACTGACACCAAAAGTGCCCAGGGCCACGGAGTAGACCGGCCTCAGAGGGCTGGTGATGCCGCAACGCCGAGCCGCATGGATCACCGCATCGGGACCGACGGCCGCCACCAATTGGGCAGCCACCGTGTTCACCGACTCCATGAAGGCTTTTTTAACGACCATGGGCCCCTCGTAGGTGCGCTTAAAATTACGCGGCTTCCAGGGAGGCTTGCCGGCCACGGGAATGGACACCGGCTCGTCCACCATCACGTCGGCCGGCGTCTTGTACAGACTTTCAAGTACACCGTAGTATAGGAATGGTTTGAAACCGGATCCCGGCTGGCGGTTGTTCTTCAACGCCCGATTATATGGGGTTTGGAAGAAATCACGTCCGCCGACAAGGGCCTTGACCGCCCCGGTATTGACCGCCACAGCCACCAGCGCGCCTTGCAGCCCGTTGTCATCCTCCGCCAATGTGTCCTCGGAACCATTGGTGACGCCCATCAAGGCTTTCAGACCGGTAATGCCCTGCTGCAGGGCCGCTTCGGCATGCTGCTGCATCTGTACATCCAAGGTGGTGTAGACCCGCAGTCCACCATGGTAGACCACTTCGGGGCTGTAGGTCTCCTCCAGCGTCTTCATCACCGCATCCAGAAAATAGCTGTCCACTCGCAACGAGCGGCCCTGGGCGCGAAGACCGACCGATGCGGCACCGGCTTCCATGGCCGCGTCGTGGCTGATCATGCCGGCGGTCACCATGCGTTGCAGGACCACTTGCTGCCGGGCCCGGGCGCGCTCCGGGTAACGAAACGGGTTATAGCGGGTAGGCGATTTGGGCAGGCCGGCCAGGAGGGACGCTTCAGTCAGGGTCAGTGCCCCGGCGGATTTGCCAAAAAAGGTGCGCGCCGCCTCGCCGATTCCGTAGGCACCGACACCGAAAGGGATCTGGTTGATGTAGGTCTCCAGGATCTCCCGTTTGGAAAACCGGGCTTCGATCTGCAAGGCCACCAGCAGTTCCCGGAACTTGCGAAGATAAGAGCGCTCAAAACTGAAAAAAAGGTTTTTGGCAAGCTGCTGGGTAATGGTGGAGGCGCCCTGAATTTTTCCCGGTTCAAATAGGGTGATCCACAGGGCTTTGACGGTACGCAGCTTGTTGAGGCCCCGATGTTCCCAGAACCGGTGGTCTTCGGTGGCCAAAATGGCCTGAATGAAGACGTAAGAGACGTCATCCAAGGCAACGGTTTCCCGCCCCCCGATGGTCAGGATGCGACGGCCGTCGGCACTGAAAATTTCGGTGGCCGGTGTGTCGTTGATTCGGCCGATCGGTTCGGGTACGCGGGGTAAATCCTTGACCGCTACTAAAAACAGACAGAACAGACCCACTGCCGCCAAGGCAACGATGGTCGCTATCAGGTAGACCAGTGCGCCGGCGACCCGGAACAAGCGGAGGGAAACGATCATCGATCCCCTCCGCCAAAACGCCGGTGCTGCTTTCTGGATGGCGGTCCGGACAGCCGGGGCTCCAGCAGCCTTCGGACCTGCCAGACGGCCCACTCCTGCCCCATGGTCAACAGGATCTGTCGCCCCTGCGGGGTATCCATCTCGACGCCGATACGGATCAGATCGGCGTTAACTTCATCGCTGAACCCCACACAAACAGGGATTCCTTCAGCGGCCAACAGGATATCGGGTTGAGCGAGCACACCCCGTTGGGTCTCCGGTGGAAGGGTGTCTAAAACCATGAAAAACCGGTCTGCCGGATAGATGCGCCCGGAAAACTCCGGCTGTTCGTCCAAAGCCCCTGACACGACAGGCTGTTCCGTGCCCGTGGACATGAGCTGTTGCTCACTCAAGGTGGTATAGCTGAGTACATTGTTGCTGCGATCCAACAGATAGATGCCCACCTGTTCGTTTTCCCGCTCCATATACACCCGATCCCAGCTTCTTTCGGCACTGATGCGCAGCATGAAGATGGGGGAAAACAGGGTCCGGGCGATGGTTGGGGGGATCCGGGTGTACAGGGTTTTAAAATGCACGGCAGAGATCATGGCCCCTTGAGACGCGGAAAGGCCGCCGATGAGTTCAGGCAAAGAGGTGGCTTCGCGGGCCTCGCGTTGGGCGGTGAGTTGCCGGGTCACCATCTGTTCCAAGGTTTGGGTGGCCACCTGCTTCAGGCGTCCCCGCTCCCAAACACTGCCCGACTCCGGTCGGTGGCTATTGGTGGCCGCCAGATAACGCCCCACCAGGACTTCCACCCAACTGAAGCGCACTTCGGAGATAAGGATGGCAAAAACGGCAAGAAGCAGCACCGCCCCCCGGAAACTCCATCCCTGCAGCATCCAGGTCTTCACATCCTGTGGCTGTGACCAGGCCGGCATAAGGCTCCTTTAGCGTTACCCAGGCCACCGCATTCCGGCGACCATGGACCCACATGGGGATGCCCGCCTTTTACACCATTTGGACCAAATGATAAAGAGAATGGTTTAAGGAAGGGTTTCAGTTGTTTGCGGGGAAAGATGACCGTCGCGAATGGGTAAGGCAGCGGCTGATCAGGGCTGCAGGCAACAATGTGCCTGTGGATTCAAAGCACCTCGGCAATAAGCAACCACCTGGCGCAATTATTTATTGCTGCGCCTGGGTCGTGAAGCCGATGACCTCCTTGATAACGCCCCGGTCATAAATCGAACGAAAGGTTTCGATGACATCCCGATCGAACTGGGTACCGGAACCGCCGTATATAATTTGGAGAATCTTGTTCTCCGCCATTCGCTTACGGTAGGCACGATCGGAGGCGATGGCATCGTAGACGTCGGCGACGGAGAGGATCCGAGCCAACATGGGAATTTCATTTCCGGCCAGTCCGTCGGGATACCCCTTACCGTCAAAGCGCTCGTGGTGGCTTTTGATGATGTGCTTCTCCCGGTCCCATAAGCCCAGGCGCTCGACAATATTGGCGCCGATTACCGGATGCTCCTTGATGATGCGGAACTCCTCTTCGGTCAAGCGGCCTGGCTTGAGAAGGATGTCGTCCCGAATGCCGATCTTTCCGATGTCGTGGAGCTGGCCGGCAACATTTAGAATTTCCTGTTCCTCCCGAGTGCCGCCCATGGCCTGGCATAGGGCAATGGCGATCCGGGTGACCCGGTTGGAATGCTCCTTGGTGTAGGGATCCCGCGCTTCAATGGCCCGTACGAAAGAGTAGCAAAACTTGGTCAGGTTCTCATAAATGTTTTCATAAAGCGCGATGTTCTCGATGGCATAGGCGGCCTTGTTGGTCATGAAGGACACATAATACAGGTCTTTTTCCGTGAACCGGACATCCCCGTCGAGCACCGACACAACCAATATGCCGAACACGCTTTTACGGATGTTCAACGGGACCAGCATCAAAGAACGAATGGTTTCGGGCAATCCCCACCCATTGTTGTTTTCATGAACCAGCAGCGGCTTGTCATCTTCGCAGTTGTCCAGGATCAGCCGGCTGATATCCATGCCGCCGGAACAGTAAACATCACCGACCGCTGTCGTACGATTCGCCGGCGTCCGTTGGTTACCGTTGCCGTTGGCGACGGACCGGGCCACTTGCACCGGCCGTTGAATCGCTTCGTTGATGACGTAAAAACAGGCCTCGTCTGCATGGGTCAGCTCGGTAGACAGGTCCACCACCCGCTTGAACAGGTCGATGCTGGAACCGATGGTGGTAAAGTCGGTCATGATGCGATTGAGGGTATTGAGCTCCTCGACCTTAACCACCAGCTCCCGGTTGAGGTTCTCCAACCGCTGCTTGCCTTCCACCTCCTTGCTCAAGAAGATATTCTTGACGAACAACCGCCGCTCCCGCAACACACGCTTGACACAGATTTCCAACTGGTTGAGATTCACCGGCTTGATCAGGAAATCAACCACCCCGTTTTTCAAGGTGCGGATGGTGTTGTCCAAAGAAGGATATCCGGTCATGATGATGACCGGGATGGTATTGTCCACGTTGCGGATGTGTTCGGCCAGCTCCAGCCCATCCATTTCGGGCATGTTGATGTCCGTAAAGCAGCAGTCGATTTTGGATTTTGCGAGGATATCGGTGGCAATGCGACCGTTTCCGGCAGTCAGAATGTTATACCCTTTGGCCATGAAAAATTCCGAGGCTACTTCCAAAATGCATTCCTCGTCATCGACAAATAAAAGGGTCTCTTTGGGTGTGTCCGTCATCATCATATGGATCAATTTCTATTATTTGAATCGGCGCGAATCCGAATGAATAACGCCATGTGGCCAAATCCTTTGTGGTCACCGGCCATGTTCCTGATATCGGCAGGTCGATTTCAAACTCAAGGGATTCTGTTTATTGAATCTCGGAAGGTGCGTGGAAGGCCGCCAGCCGATGCATCCGGCCGGGAAAGGATTTCTTGAAAAACGCCTCCATGTCGCCGGAAACAGTGCTTATCCGGCGATGATCGATACCGGTATGAATCCCCAGGGTTTCCAGCATGTGGGCGGTGTCTTCGGTGGCGATATTGCCAGCCGCACCGGGAACAAAAGGGCATCCGCCCATGCCGGCCAGGGCGGTATCGAAAATAGATATGCCGCATGCCAGTGCCGCCATCAGGTTCACCAGCCCCAGGCCGCGGGTGTCGTGAAAGTGCAGCGCAAATGGCCGCCGACCAACCAAAGGGAGCACCGCATCCAGCAAGCCTTTGACCACCGGCGGCGATCCCATGCCGGTGGTGTCCGCCAGCACCAGCCCATGGGCGCCGTGATCGACAAAGCGGCGAATCACCTCTGCGATGCGAGCCGTGGGCATCGGGCCTTCATAGACGCAACCGAAGGCGCACTGGACGCCGGCACGAACGTAAAGTCCGGCCGATACGGCCCGGTTGATCATGCACAGTGCCTGATCCAATGCTCGGCGGTGGGCCATGCCGGTATTTTTGCGGCTGTGGAGGTCGCTGGCGGAAACGGAAATCTCCACCGCCGGGATGCCGGACGCCATGGCCCGATCCAGCCCTCGCTGGTTGAGCACCAAGGCCGTGTATACCACGCCGTCGCCGCGGGGAAGCCGCCGAACCAATCGGTCGGCATCGGCCATCTGGGGAACCTTCACCGGGTGGACGAAGGAAGCCACCTGAATTTCTTTCAGCCCCGCGGCAACCAGCCGGGCAATAACGGACAGTTTGAGCTCGGTGGGAACAACCGCCTTTTCGAACTGGAAACCGTCGCGCGGTCCCACTTCCACCAGCGTCACCCTGTCCGGCAGCACATCGTCCACGTCCCCTCCTGAAGATATCCCGGCTGAAAAATTCTAAATTGACGGGGGCCACCATGCAATCAGCGCTCTTTTCAATGGGTCATCGTATATCTTTATGGAAACGCGGGCAACGGAATTTTCCACGATCAATGCATCCCGAATCCGATGATGAATAATGCTTGACCCTGCACACAATCGGGCGGTATGTGGTTCCACTCAACCAATTTAAGGAATTATTGAATTGATGAACAACCATCTGGATCGCCCCCTTAAGATCTGTCTCCTGAGCTACCGGAGCAACCCCTACTGCGGCGGCCAGGGCGTCTACCTGAAGAACCTGAGCCGGGCGCTGAAAGATATCGGCCACCATGTCGAAGTGGTATCCGGTCCGCCGGACCCCATGCTGGACGCGGATATCCCCGTCCACCGGCTGGCCTGTCTGGACCTGTACAATCCGGAAAACCTGTTTCGGGTTCCCACCCTGAAGGAGCTGACCGACCCGGTCAATATCATGGAGTGGGTGGGCGTTTCCACCATGGGATTTCCCGAACCCTTTACCTTCGGCATTCGTGCCCAACAATTTTTACGAACCCGGATGCAACGCTACGATATCGTCCACGACAACCAGAGCCTCTCCTACGGTATCCGGTCCATCGCCAAAAAGATACCCACCGTGGCCACGATTCACCACCCGATTACCGTGGATCGGGACATCGCCGTACGCGCGGTGCGTCCCTTCTGGAAAAAGCTCAAGTACTTGCGCTGGTTCTCCTTCATCGGCATGCAAAAGCGGGTATCGCGCACGCTGCGCCGCATCATCACCGTTTCCGAATGCGCTCGGGAGGATATCGCCCGGGAGTTCAGGATTCCCGGCGAGCGTTTCTCCGTGGTGCCCAACGGCATCAACACGAACCTGTTTTACCCCCTTCCCGGCGTCCGGCGAGAGCCGGATCGGATCATCGTCACCAACAGTTCGGATGTTCCGTTAAAGGGGCTCTATTACCTGCTTCACGCCGTGGCGGAAATAGCCGGGAAAAGGCCCATCCGGCTGATTGTGGTGGGAACCCTTAAAAAAAATGGCGGCATCACCCGGTTGATCCGGCGCCTGGGGATCGGTGATCGGATTACCCATACCGGCCCTATCAGCAATGCCGCCTTTGTCCATCAGTATGCCCGGGCGGCCGTGGCGGTGGTCTCATCCATTTACGAGGGCTTCGGCCTACCCGCTGGCGAAGCCATGGCCTGCGGTGTGCCGGTGATCAGCACCACGGGTGGCGCCCTTCCCGAGGTGGTGGGTGATGCCGGCATGCTGGTTCCCCCCAAAGATCACATGGCCCTGGCCCGGGCCATTACCGATATGCTGGACCACCCGGATCGGGCCAAGGAACTGGGCCGCCGGGGATTCCGGCGGATACGGCGGCACTTTACCTGGCACCAGGCGGCGAAAATGACCGTGGCGGCCTATCGGCAGGTCATCCATGATTACCGTTGATTTCTCCCGACTGACGGTTAAGCCCGGCGACCGCATCCTGGACATCGGCTGCGGTTCGGGCCGTCACACCGGCGCCGCCTACCGGCTGGAGAGGGTGCAGGTAACCGGTGCAGACTCAAACCCGAATGATCTGAAAGAGGCACGGAAACGGCTGAATTTCCACGATCGGCTGGGAGAACATGGCAACGGCGTCTGGAGCCTTTCCGCAGCCGACATCACCCGCCTGCCCTTCCCCGATGGCTGCTTTGACCTGGTCGTCTGCAGCGAAGTGCTGGAGCACATTCCGGACCATGAAACAGCCATCCGCGAAATCATCCGGGTACTCAAACCAGGCAAGCCGCTGGTGGTCAGCGTCCCGCGCTACCTGCCCGAACGCATCTGCTGGGCGCTGTCCGATGAATATTTCAATGCCAATCAGGGCCATGTGCGCATCTACCGCAAACGTGAATTGATCGACCGACTGGAACGTGCAGGCACCCACGTGCTCGGCCATCATTACGCCCATAGCATCCACGCCCCCTACTGGTGGCTCAAGTGTTTCGTTGGCCCTACCCGGACGGACTCGGCAGCGGTCAACCGCTACCACCATTTTCTCACCTGGGACATAATGAAGAAACCGTGGGTTACCGGTTTTTTAGACCGGCTGCTCAATCCACTGCTTGGAAAAAGCCTGGTGTTGTATCTGCATAAAAAATAAGGGCAAAGGCCACACCCCGCCTCCTGACCCGCCCCGGATGGCCATTTAGACATAATGTACAACATAAAAGGGAAGGCATATATCAATGGCCCGATTGCCAACAGACCAAGTACAAAAAGGGCTTGACATTCGATGTCCGCTCAACTATTTAAGACGCTTCTTTGGCCGCCGTCACAACCGAAGAAGCTTTTGATCCCCAGTAGCTCAGTCGGCAGAGCAAGTGGCTGTTAACCACTGGGTCCGCGGTTCGAGTCCGTGCTGGGGAGCCAAAAAAGTCAAGGGCTTAGCGAGAATAACCGCTAAGCCCTTTTTTCGTTTCCAACCTTCAGCCCGAAAAATCTTCAAATTCGGCAAAAATCTTTTTCGGCAGTACCTCGAATTTGCAGCCTACCGGCCTCCAAAGTGGCGAGGGTCGGGCCAAGATAACATTCCATAACCACAGGTTCTTCCATTCGATCTCGACCTTTTCGGTATCAAAAAGAGCCTTATATGACGACTGGGGCTCCCGGAGTTCGAAGCCTTCTTCCTTCTTCCGAACCCGACGGCCAATTGCAAAACTGCGCATCTGCCTTTTGATATCCTCAACAAACAACCGACTCCCGGTTGCAATGCTCTGTGTCCAACTATCCTCT
>JGI24023J19991_10002210_pt1 | contig 14385 bp, 9 predicted proteins | sample Cruoilmetagenom1_FD_19991 | JGI IMG/M metagenome (IMG submission 19991) | reverse complement strand
AAAGATTATACTTGCATTGAGAGGAAAACTTAAACTCGAAAATGATTCTGATAAAGATGATAAATTTTCAGAACTTATTTCTGCATTATCAGAAATGGGTTTTGAAAAAAAAGCAGTTAAAAAAGCTTTAAATGAAATTTCATCAAGAGATCAGTTTAGTTCAATGAACAATATAGATTTTGAAAAAGAACTTTTCAGGGAAGCTATTGTTTTTTTAAGTTCAGGATCATAATTATATGAATACAGAAAATGAAGCTTTTTTAAACCCTAATTTCAATATAGATGATGATAAAAGAGAAAATAATTTACGCCCGCAGTATTTAAAAGATTTTCAGGGGCAGGAAGATATAAAAGAGAATCTATCAGTTTTTATCAAAGCAGCATTGAAAAGAGGGGAAAGTCTTGATCACTTGTTTTTAAGCGGTCCTCCCGGGCTGGGAAAAACAACTCTTGCAGGAATAATGGCCAATGAGATGGGAACAGAGTTTAAAGTAACATCTGCTCCTGCACTGGATAAACCAAAAGACCTGGCTGGTATACTTACAACTATTGGAGAAGGGAGTGTATTTTTTATAGATGAAATACACCGACTAAAACCTGTTATTGAAGAGATGCTTTACATTGCAATGGAAGATTATGAAATTGACTGGATAATCGGCCAGGGACCATCTGCAAGAACTATAAGAATACCTATACCTCCATTTACCCTAATCGGTGCCACAACTAAAGCAGGGTCTGTGGCAAGTCCTCTTTTTAGCCGATTTGGTATTTCTGTAAGAATGGATTTTTACACAAATAATGACATTGAATCTATTATTCATAGATCTTCCGATATCCTAAAAGTTAAAATTACAAAAGAAGCTACTAAATTACTTTCATCCAGTTCCCGTGGAACACCCCGGGTTGCCAATAGGCTCCTTCGTAGAATGAGGGACTTTGCACAGATATTAGGTAATGGTGAAATTGGTAAAAGTATTGTTATTGAAGGATTAAACAGGCTTCAAATAGATAGTTATGGACTTGAAAAACATGACAGGGAAATTTTACGTACCATTATTAAAAATTACCAGGGTGGCCCTGTAGGAGTAGAAACCCTTGCTATATCTGTAGGAGAAGCAAGTGAATCTATAGAAGAATTTTACGAACCATATTTAATTCAAAGAGGGTTCCTTACAAGAACTTCCCGGGGAAGAATGGTTACTGAACTAGCATATAAACACCTTAAAATGGATAAAAACACTAATGAAAACCAGCGAATTTTATTTTAATTTGCCCCCGGAGCTAATAGCACAAACTCCTTCAGATAAAAGAGGCGAATCGCGACTTATTGTATTAAATAAGCAAACAGGTAATTTGGACCATTGTATGATTTCTGATTTTCCTGATTTAGTAGAAGAGGGTACTTTAATTGTTGTAAACAACTCCCGTGTAAGAAAAGCGAGAGTATATGGATTTTCTTCAACTGGAGGTAAAGTAGAATTTCTTCTTATAAAAAATATCAACTCAGAATCATGGGAAACTATTGTATCAAAGAGGAAAAAACAAAAAGTCGGTAAAAAGTTTAGTTTTCCTGGAAATGTAACAGGAGTTATTACTGTTCATAGTGAAACAAAAACAGTAATTACATTTTCAAAAAAAATAGATGATTTTTGGCTTGATGAAAACGGTCATATACCCCTTCCTCCTTACATTAAAAGAGAGGATACTAAAGAAGACAGTAATCGTTATCAGACTGTTTATGCTCAAAATACAGGTTCAGTAGCTGCTCCCACAGCAGGGTTGCACTTTACAGAAAGAATTCTTGAAAAATTAAAAGAAAAAAATATTGAATTAGTATTTGTAACACTTCATGTGGGGTTGGGTACCTTTATACCTGTAAGAACAGAAAAGGTAGAAGATCATAAAATGCATACTGAAGAGTATGAAATTTCAGAAGATACTGCCAATAAGATAAACCATGCAAAAAGAGCAGGGAGAAAAATTCTCGCTGTGGGTACAACATCAGTAAGAACAATTGAATCTGCATGGGAGGGTTCATCTTCGAATGGGCAGCTCAAATCCGGTAAAATGGCCACAGATATTTATATTTACCCTGGATATGAATTTAAAGTAGTTGATCAGATGCTTACGAACTTTCATACTCCTGATTCAAGTCTTATTCTACTGGTTTCAGCATTTGCTGGTAAAGAAAAAATTAAAAATGCATATTCTGAGGCAATTAAAGACAAATACCGTTTTTTTTCTTATGGCGACGCAATGTTTATAAGATAAAAAGGTTCAATAAGTATTTTCATCCATTGCCATATAATCAGCTCTAACTTTTTTTAATCTTGTCAAATCCATTCCAAGAATTTCTTCATAATTCAGGTCACCTGTTACTATACGGAATCTTTCATCTTCCCAGTTTTGAATATCTGTTAAAAAATAATATTTAACATCTTTTAACTTTTCTATCCAAACCAATGCTTCTTTCCAGTAATATTCAGCAGAAATATAATAACTTTCAGCTATATCAAGACTCTTTAGATTTGCCTCTGCCCAGGGGGCATTAAAAAAATATGCCACCCGCTTATCATACTTACTGCCAAGGTGTCTGTACTGTTCAACTAGTTTTAGATTTACATGCAAATAAAATAAATATCTGTATCTTTCCCATACATCCTGATTTTCTATTACAGTAAGAGCATTAAGAGGATTCACAAAGGGTCTTGATAAAGCACGTTCCAGAAACCAGATATTTCCGTTGAAATCTTCCGGATACTGATAAAGATTCTGATGGTATAATTTATAATATTGTTCTGCATATAAAATTTTATAAGCACTAAGTTGCGGCAGTGTAAAAAAGAGAAATATTGTTAATATAAATAAAAAACGTTTCACTCTTCTTTTATCGGAAGATGATACAATTTACTCCATATTATTTTTCCAAGTTCCTCTTTCTCCAATGTACCATCAAGAATATGTATACTCATATCTGTGTTTTTGAATATTTCCAAAGATTTTTTATAGTTATTTAAAATATTTTCCTGTAAATCCTGGTCTTCATATATTTCCAGAAGGTCTCTTGATGAAAGCCTCTTTTGACATATTTCAGGGGGTACATCAAGAAAAAAAAGATGTTCAGGGAGGGGGAAAGTACTATTTAATGCCAATACTCTGTCAAAACCATAATCCAAAGACTGATAGGCAAGGGAAGAGAAAAGATATCTGTCCGAAATAACAATATCACCAGCATTGCATCTACTTATTATTCCTTTATCCGGGTTATATATGTGTTCATGTCTGTCACTGACAAAAAGTTTTGCAATTGTACCGGAAGCAACAGTAATTTCTCCAGAGAGAACTTCTCTTATAGCCCTACCAATGAAACCTCTGGTAGGTTCACAGCTGTTTAAACATGGCAAATTATTTAATTTGAGTCTTTCATTTAGTAAATTCGCCTGTGTTGTTGTTCCTGCTCCATCAAGACCTTCAAATACAATGAAATTTTTTATTATTTCTTTTTTATCCATTTTTTATCCTTATTCCTTCCGATGTATTAGTAAGCTATATGGATTGAAAAAACAAGGTTTAAGGGATAATCTTAAATAACTTTTCTTAATATGTAAATATGAGGTTCTGAACTGAAGCTAAATAAAATATATACAAATCTAATACAGATACTCCTGTTTTTATTATTAATTATCTTAACAATAGTAATTTTAATACCAATTCAAAAAAAAATTGATAAACGAATACTTGAAGTAAAAAAACAGACAATTGATATTATTGAAAAAGAATTAAAGAGGGAAATATCATATTCAAGTATTTCTCCCTCAATTTTTATGTATTTGGAATTTCGGGATCTGGCTTTAACAGATCAGGAAAGGGAATTCCTGAAAATTGATCGAATAAGAATTTACTATAATATACGTGAATTATTTTCCGGAAATATCATAAAATCTTTAAAAGAGATACGAATTATAAAATCAAGTTTTAATTTTGATTATTCCAAAGATTATGATCTGATAAATAGGTTTTTATCGAGTCCTGGTGATGGGATATCAGAGTTTATTCTCCCCGATGTTACTATTAGTGGTAAAAATTTAAAATTAAATATAACCAATTCTTCCGGAACATACGCATTTTCCCGGTTGTTTTTTAATATGGAACATATACAAAATGAGACTAAAGTTTACTCAAAAGGTATTTTAAATACAAATATAACCCATGATGATTCTTTGAATGTACGTACGTTGTTTTCTGTTTCAGGGATATTTAACGATAATTTTGAATTTACAAAATCTTTATTTGTTTTTAAGTCTATTGAAAATAAATATTTTAATAGTAATAAGTTATCATTACAGGGATCATATCAATCAGGGATATTAGATCTTCAAAAAATTGAGGACGCCAGACCTCTTGATATTCACTTAAGTTATTCTACTATTAAGAAGTTAGTTAATGTTAATTTCATTAGTGAAGATTTTATTCCTCTGGATTATTTTGTACCTGGTGATATTGATAATTCCATTCTGCAATGGCTTGGAACATCAGTTACCGGATCAGCAGAGCTTGAGTATTCCCTGCAAACAAATGATTTAGTTTATTCTGCACAATTAACTGCAAATACAAATAACTCACTTATCCCGGAACAGGCAAAAATTAACATGTCTCTAAAAGGTGATAATATAAAAGTTAATTTTTCAGAATTACAAATACATACGAGGGAGTTTGGGGCTTCCTATAAAGGTTTGGTCTATTTTAAGAATTTTCTTCCCACAGGTGATTTATTTTTAACATATAATAATCTTTCTACTAAAATTAATGCCAATTTATTACTAACTGGTAAAAATAATTTACTAAATATAAAAGGAAAGCAGATTAGTATAAATGATACTCAAGTTCATAATTTTATTACAAATATTAATTTTTTTGATAATGATTTAGATTTTCAGACATCCTTAAATATTGATGACAATAGTGAATTGGCACTAAAACAACTTAAAATAGATGGGAATATTCAATATAACCCTGATTTTTTTCTAAATTTAAGTATTAGTACACTTAATTTCCCTGTGAATTCTGTACTAAATATTGTTCCTCATAAATATAATCAGTATTTTAAAGCATTGCCAAAGTTAAAGCTTAATTCAGATATATTTATTTCCACTGATTTAAAACAGTTTTCATTTTCAGGTTCGCAAATTGAAATACTTTTAAATAAAGAAGACAAGGTATCGTTTTCAGTTTCAGGTAATAATGAATCTATTGAAATCAATAAATTGATCAGCAAAATAAATGGTACTACACTTCAAGGTTCGATAAAATCACTTATTAATAAAAGATCTGTAGTTAATGATATAAATTTAGTATTTGAAGAAATACCTTACAGTATGAATATTTCTTACTATTTTAATAGAGGGATCTTTTTTAATGGAAATTACGACCTTTTAGGTTCTTGGTATAAAAGTGGTAATATTTCAGAATTTTCTATCAATATGGATGAATTCCCCATTCCTTTTAAAGAACGAATAAGTAAAATAAGTATAGAAACAAATGGTTCGTATGAAAATTATGATAAATGGAATGCAAATTTGGATAATCTCGAAATTAAAGATATTCCGGGTGTAATTCTGGGTAATTCAGTGAATATTAAAGGTAAACTATCTAACAAAATAATAGAATTATCTGATATTAATTATACTGATAACTTATCTTCTTTAAATGGATCAGGTTTGTTTGATTATTCATTATTACAAAATAAAGGACTTAATGGAAATTTTATCATAAATTCATTTGATGGTGAAGAATATAGCGGTTATTTAAATTTAAATGGTGATACAATAGATTTTCAGTCAAAATTTACTCAGGCTCCACTTAGCCGGTTTACTAAAATTCCTGTATCAGGTTTAATTAATGGCGATATTGTAATAAGTGGGATTTTACCAGAGCCTGATATTACAATTATGCTGCAATTGGAGAAAGGAGAATTTAACTCTTCTCCTTTGGAAATTGAAACTTCATTCGGTATGACTGAAAATAAAATAAACATTAGTTATCTTAGATTAAAATATAAAAATCAGGTACTTCAAAAAGCTAATGGTGAATTTGATATTTTGACTGGTGATTTTTTTATAAAATCTGAATATTTAGGTGTTTTCCAAAAGAAAAATATTCAGTCTTTATTAGAAATCAAAGGTAAGTCTGAAATACAGATAAAAAAACTTCAATTAGATGAAATTTTAAAATCTGATTTTACAAGTAATTTTTTAATTACAAATATTTTAGTTAATAATATATCAAAAGATCCATGGGATTTTAATTTTGAACAAACAAATAAAAAAATTAGTTTTAATGGGGGCCCAAAACAAGGCATTACAGGTAATATTGATCCAAATGGTAGTTTTAAAATTGATATTAAAGCAGGACTATCTGTTAGAGGAATGGCTGAAGGTCAAATAGCTGATGGTTTAATTGATATGGATATTAAAAGGATGGAAGTTGATTTAAATCTTCTAAATCTTATTCCTTATGGCAGTTTTTTAGAGTTTACAAATGGTACGGGATATGGATATTTAAAAATTTCGGGTCAGCTAAATGATCCTCTTTTTAATGGTTATTTAAATGTTGAAGGTGCAGAAGGTAATGTTTTTATGGTACCTGAAAAAATAAATCCTTTTAATACAAAAATAGTTTTTTCAGATAGATCTGTTTATGTTGGACCAGAAATATTAAAAATTAATAATACTAATACAAAAGTTGGTTTAGAATTACTGATTAGTAATTGGATAAATGTTAACTATTATCTGGATATTAACACCCTTAATGATGATAAAATACATATTATTTATGATATTCCTGAGATTGGTCTTGGGCTTGATGGGTTTGTATCAGGAAATTTCAATATAAGTAAAGATGAAAATGGGACTAAGATAATTGGTGATCTACTTGCCGATGACAGTATAATAAATTTGGGTTCTTCAGGTGATAAGACCAAAAGCAGTAGGAATCCACTACTTATTGATATGAAATTTACAACTGGTAAAAAAGTACAATTTATCTGGCCGTCAAATACAATACCAATTTTACGAGCCACTGCTGAATCGGGAGAAACTATTAAATTAGATATGGATATGCTTAATGGCAGTTTTTCTGTAAATGGTGATGTAAATATAAAATATGGAGGAATCTATTATTTTCAGAAAAGCTTTTATTTATCTGAAGGTTTAATTGTTTTTGATGAAAATGAATCTAGATTTGATCCATTTCTTGGATTTAAAGCACAAATTAAAGAGGTTGATTCAGAAGGTGAAGTAGTAAATATTTCATTAATCCAGGATAATATGCCTGTTAGTCAATTTTCACCAAGGTTTGAGTCTGATCCCCCCTTGTCGGATGTTGAAATTTTTTCTATTCTAGGAGCCGGTGTTTTCACAAAAATAGGTAATGAACAGATTGATTTAACTTCTGCTCTTCTTTTAACAGGAGATCTGGTTACTCAATTTGCAATTATACGGAATTTTGAGACAAAGGTTAGAGATATATTCAATCTTGATCTTTTTTCAATTCGTACTCAAATGATACAAAATATACTTATAGATAGATTTATTGAAGATAACACTGCAGAACAGCAATTATATACGGATAGTTTTGGAAGATATCTGGATAATACGACTTTATACTTGGGAAAATACATTGGAGATGATATATTCATACAGGCATTACTTCAGATTAATAATCAAAGTTTCCTTGATTCTGATCTGTATGCAACAAATAAGTTATTGGTTGAATCAACAATAAGTCTGGAATGGCAAACCCCGTTATTTTTACTGGGGCTATCGGTAAAACCTGATTTTGTTGATCCTTTATCCAGTATTCAAAATACAAGCCTTGATTTATCATGGGGCTTTTCTTATTAATCGTAGAAATAGATAAAATAGGAGCCAGGTTGTGACATGGTTCCTTTGTTTTTCATAAAGGAGATTTTATGCGAAAGATTTTACTGCTATCATTGTTGTTCTTCAGCATTACAGCATTGCTTTTCTCTCAAACTGCCGAATCGGGTTCCTGGTATATGGGAAAACCCATACAGGAAATACGTTTTGAAGGATTAAAGCATGTAGACCCCTCTGATTTAAAAGGAATTACTTCTCAATTTATTGGTATACCATATTCTCCCGGTATTTATAAAGATTTGCAAAGTAAACTATTTGCTCTGGATTTCTTTAAAAAATTCAGTGCAGAAGCTGAACCAGGAGATATAAACAGTACTACTGTTGCAATTATTTTTTCAGTAGAAGAAAGACCTCTTGTTGATCAAATTAAACTAGTTGGGAATAGTAAAATAAGAAATGGTGACATCCTTGATGAAATTTTATTAAAACGTGATGATATCTTTAGTTCAACAAAGATGAAGTATGATAAAGATGCAATTATTGCTCTCTATCTCAGTAAAGGGTATCCGGATGTAACTGCAGAAGCGGAATATTTTGAACTAAGTGATAATACTGTAGAAGTTACTTTTACTATTGATGAAGGACGTCAAACCCGTATAAAAGAAATATTATTCTCTGGTAATAATATATTTTCAGATTCTACTTTAAAAAGTAAACTGTCCATAAAGACTCAATCTTTACTAAATAGCGGTGTGTTTGAAGAGAACAAGCTCCAGTCAGATAAATTAGCTATTGAGAACTATTATAAAGAACGAGGATATCTGGATGCTAAAGTAGTAGAAGTTAAACAGGATGTATTGGAATCCGAAAAGGGTAGAAATTATTTAGCACTTACTTTTTTCCTGGAAGAGGGGCAAAAATGGGCATTTGGGGATCTGAATATTTCAGGGAATGAACTTTTTAGTGATGAGGATCTTCTTGAACTGATTAGTCATAAAAAAGGAGATATAATTAATAAAACGAGATTTGAAATGGATTTTGCCCGATTATCTGATCTCTACTACAATGATGGGTACATATATAATGATATCCAATTAACTGAAGAAAGAGATGAAGAGAATAACACTATTTCTTATTCTATAAATATTATTGAAAAGGGCAGAGCACATATAGAAAATATAATAATTAAAGGTAATCAAAAAACACTGGATCATGTAATCTATCGGGAAATTCCTTTGGTTGAAGGGGATGTATTTAGTAAGGATAAAGTAATTGCAGGAATACAAAATTTATATAATACAGGTCTTTTTGCTACAGTTGCTCCTGAAACTCCCTATGGAAGTGCTGCCGGACTCATGGATCTTGTTCTTAATGTTGAGGAAGGGAAAAATACAGATATTCAATTTGGAGTAACATTTACTGGTGCAGCAGGGGATTATCCTATGGCTGGATTTTTAAAATGGAATGATAATAATTTCAGAGGGTTAGGCCAAATCCTTAGTATTGGTACCGAGCTTTCACCTGTAAAACAAAGTTTAACTCTTGGATTTAATGAAAAATGGTTAATGGGAAGAAGGTGGTCTTTGGGTACAAATTTTTCTTTTACTCACCAACTCTACAGTGGAATACTGCAGGATGTAATGGGTATGAAATTTACTGAAGATGATTATAATAACGAGATTGCAGCACCTGATCCTTATGATAGTCAGGAAGACTGGGAAGATGCAGTAAACAGTGGGGAATCTATAGATAGTGCTTATCTTATGGAGTATGATAATTATAAATTTTCTCTTGGTGCAAATACCGGTTATACATTTCATACTTTTCTTGGTCGTTTTACTACTGCCACAGGAGCAAGTTCTTCATTAAACAACATAGTATATGATGAATATGTCTATCGTCCATATAATCCTGCTATAAGAAATAATCTGAATAATTGGCTGTTTAATAATAAAATCTGGTTAAATCTTGTTTGGGATAAGCGTGATTTTGTAATGAATCCAACAAGTGGATTTCTTTTAAATCAATTAACGACCTATAACGGTGGTTTTTTAGGTGGGAATACACATTATATTAAATCTCAGTCAAAAGCAGAAGCATTTATAAAATTATTTGATATTCCAGTTACTGGGAAATATACTTTTAAAACCGTATTTGCTGCACATACCTCTTTTTCTGCAATGCTTAGGCAATACTATTTTGATGAAGATGCAGGCTGGGATTGGAATATAAACGCTACCACCGGAGATATGCTTTACACTGACGGTATGAACATTGCACGAGGATGGCCTTTTAAACAGGATGGAAAGGCTATGTGGGATAACTGGATTGAATTAAGAATGCCTATAGCAGAAAATGTCTTATGGGGTGATTTGTTTTTAAGCGGTACCGGATTTTGGACAGAGCTTTCAGATGTAGATCTCTCCAATGATAATTTCCTGGATGACTTCTATTTTTCTTTCGGGGGTGGTATACGTTTTACGATACCTGGTCTGCCAATTGGACTTTATTTAACAAAAAGATTTAAAATCATCGATAACTCTATCGAATGGGAAGGTGGTGATATTTTTACAAATGCAGATGATCCTGATTCCGGTATGGATCTTGTTATTGCATTTCAGTTTGGTCTTTTTTAGATTATTTTTTAACGTTTGAGGAGAGTACTTTGAAAAAAAAGCTTTTACTATTTGCTATTGTTATTTTTATTTTAACCAGTTCTGCATATGCAGAGAAACTTACTATGATTGGAGTTGTAGATTTAACTAAAATTGTTTCCGACTATTTTAAAGAATCTACAGCCTGGCGGGAAATAGATGAATTAACAAAAAAAGTAGATGAAACCACTAATGAAAAAATGGATGAAATAAGGGATCTTCAGGGACAGAAGATAGATGCAGAAAATAATAATAATGACAACCTTGTATTGCGTCTTGATGATGATATTCTAAAAAAGCAGCAATATTTACAGGAATATCATAAAATTATGTCTGATAGAATAGCTTCTAAAAAGGAAAATTTACTTACATCATCGGGATTTTCTAAGGAAATTATCGAAACAATTCAGTTTATTGCTGAAAATGAAGGATTTTCGATTGTCCTGAGAAAAAAAGATCCCAATATTCTTTATTACAATTATGAAGTAGATATTACTGAAAAAGTAATTGAAAGACTTATTCTGAGAGCTTCTTCAGGAAATTAGTTTTATGCCGGATATAACTCCCATGATGCTTCAGTATCGTAAAATAAAATCTCAAAATCGAGATGCGGTACTGTTTTATCGTTTGGGAGACTTTTATGAGATGTTTGAAAGTGATGCTCAGGAAGTTTCTCATATATTGAATATAACTCTAACTTCCAGACATGGTATTCCTATGTGCGGGATACCTTATCATGCTTCTGGAAACTATATACCCAGACTTTTAAAAGCCGGCAAAAAAATTGCTATTTGTGAACAAACTTCGAAGCCCCAAAAGGGGAAAGGAATTGTAGATAGAGCTGTTGTTGAAATTATTACTCCCGGGACTGTAATAGAAGAAAATTATCTTAAAGGAAATCAAAATAATTATTTAGTATCTATTGGCAGAGTAGGCGATTTTATTTCATTGGTCTTTATTGACCTCTCTACAGCTGAATTTGGAGCTACTGCAATTGATTTTAATGAAAGAGAAAGTAAATTAAAAAAAGAATTATTTAGTTTAAGCCCATCTGAAGTAATAATTCAGGAATCATTATTAGAAGAAGATCCTATTATTAACAGACTTATTGCAGAAAAACCAGAAATATTAATAAATCGTTATCCTGATTGGAAATATAGTTTAGAAAGCTCTTATAAGGCAATTACTAATCAACTTGGAGTTTCAACTTTACAAGCTTTTGGTTTAAATAGTAAAAGTCCCGAAATATTTTCTGCTTCTGTTTTATTGGAATATATTGATACTACTTCTAAAACAATCTTATCTCACATACAGAATATAAGTATATATTCAGATTTAGATTATATGGGTATGGATGAAGCTACTCAAAAAAATCTGGAAATTTTAAGGAATCTGCATGATAATTCAGAAAGTTTTACTTTAGTAAATATTCTGGACAAAACAAAAACAACAATGGGTTCCCGTAAACTAAAAAGATGGTTAATTAGACCGTTAACAAATTTAGATGAAATAAAAATCCGACATGATGCAGTTGATTTTTTTTATCATAATCAATTATTGTTAACNAATACAATAAATATTTTAAAATCAATAATGGATATTGAAAGATTATCTTCAAAAATAGCCATGGATAAAGCCAATGCTAAAGATTTGAATGCTCTTGCAGGAAGTTTAGAAAGTATTATAGATATTTCTAAGCTTTTAATAGATATTCAGACAATTTCTCCTAAATTATATTTAGATAAAAATACACAAGATTCTATAAAATCAATAATAGAGCAAATTAAAGTTTCCATTTNTGATGAACCCTCAATTTTATTAACAGAAGGGCGTCTTATTCGTACNGGATNTAATAANGATTTAGATTCTCTTAAAAAAATGAGAGATAACAGTCACCAATATTTAAAAGATTATTTAGAACACGAAAAAGAAAATACAGGAATTCCCAATTTAAAAATAAAATATAATAAAATTATTGGACATTTTATTGAAGTTACAAATTCAAACATCAATATGGTTCCTGAACATTTTATAAGGCGCCAGTCTCTGGTTAACAATGAAAGATTTACAACAGAAAAGCTGGGAGAACTTGAATCTGACCTAAACAGTGCAGCAGAAAAAATTGTAATTCTTGAAAAGGAAATATTTCTAAAAATACGGGATTCAATAAAAAAATATATTCAAACTTTATTTACTGTTTCTGCTTACATTTCAGAAATAGATTGTTATCAGTCCTTTGCTCAGGCAGCTACAGAGTATGGATTTGTTAAGCCTCTTATGGATTTAGGAAATAGCTTAGCTATAATAGAAGGAAGGCATCCTGTTGTTGAATATAATTTAGGAGCAGGTGAATTTGTTCCAAATACAACTAATCTGGCAAATGGGGATAATAGTTTTGCACTAATAACAGGTCCTAATATGGCTGGAAAATCTACATACTTAAGACAGGTCGCACTTATTGTTCTTATGGCTCAATCAGGATCGTTTGTACCTGCAGAATCTGCAAAAATTGGAATTACTGATCGTATATTTTGTAGAGTAGGAGCTTCAGATAATCTGGCAAGAGGAGAATCCACTTTTCTTGTAGAAATGAATGAAACCGCTTATATCCTAAGAAATGCAACTCAAAAATCTCTTGTTATAATGGATGAAGTTGGTAGAGGAACAAGTACGAATGATGGTCTGGCTATTGCATGGGCAATTTCAGAATATTTACTGGAGTTGGATATTAAAACTCTGTTTGCAACTCACTATCATGAACTTACAACTATCCAAAATAAAAAACTTAAAAACCTTCACCTTGAAGTTATAGAAAATACAGGAGATATAATATTTTTAAAAAAAGTTGTTGAAGGTGCTGCAGGGAATTCCTATGGTCTTCATGTTGCAAAACTAGCAGGAATTCCCGGATCGGTGCTCCAAAGGGCATCCCGGATACTTGCAGATATTAATACTAAGAAAGATAGTAGTAATAATATATTTCCTCAGGAATCAAATAATACTCAGCAATCATTATTTACTAAAACAGATATTTTAGAATCTACCATGAAATCTGCAGATCTTAATAATATGACACCAATGTCAGCTCTTCAGTTTCTTTTTGAACTAAGAGAACTTGCTGAAGCAAATGAATAAAAATCATCATATAACTATATATGGGGAAACTAAATCATTTTTTTAATTTATTAATAATAAATAGATGTGTAATTTGTGGAAATATACTTACAGAACAAACCCAATCTTATGCTGTTTGTTCAGAATGTGAGTTAAAACAAATAAGGAAGAATAAACATAGTTGTTCTGTTTGTGGTTATCCATTAATTTCTGAAGCAGTTAAGTGTATACGTTGTAGAGATATTGATGTTAATTATATATCAAATAGATCCTTATTCCTCTATTCCGGAGATATTCAAGAACTTTTGTATCAATATAAATTTAAAAACAGGAAAAATCTTTCATTTTATTTTGCAAAATATCTTTCTGAAATTATATCATTATATTATCCGGAAAGTATAATTGTTCCTGTTCCCGGGCGTAAAATTGTAAAAAAGAACAAAGGCTGGGAACATATAGATTTAATAGCAAATATATTAAAAATAAAATATAAACTACCAGTACAAAAAATTCTTATAAGAAAAGGTAAAAAAGCCCAGAAAACATTGTCCAGAGAAGAAAGAGCTGAAAATCTACAGAAAAATGTAAGGAAAAAAAAGAAGATAAAAAATTTGCCTAAGAATGTAGTACTTATAGATGATGTCTTTACTACTGGCACAACTATAAATGAATGTGCTGGTATATTGAAAAAAGCCGGTGTAGAGAAGATTTTTTCTTTGACTATTGCTATTGATTGAAAT
>JGI24023J19991_10002206_pt1 | contig 14403 bp, 15 predicted proteins | sample Cruoilmetagenom1_FD_19991 | JGI IMG/M metagenome (IMG submission 19991) | reverse complement strand
TAATCTGGGACTCCATGTTTATCGATAAAATCCGTCAAGAGCAGCTTTAACTTGTCTATATCTGTGGTGTCGCAAGATATTATCTCAACAAATTTGGTATCATCAACTTTTAAGCTTTTCATCTCCTCGGCAGCCTTTCTTAAAGCATCAAGGTTTCTTGCAATTATACAAACATTTCCACCTAATCGGAAAATTTCTTTAGCAGTAGCCTTTCCAATCCCTTTAGAACCGCCGCAAACAATCGCAGTTTTTCCTTTAAAAGGTTGCTTTTTAATTAACTTTTCTTTGGTCATACTTATCCTTCTTTCTCTTTATCGGAATTCTCGTATTCAATTTAATTTGTAAATAATCCTAAATAAAACTTATCCAACCATAGATCATAAAAATTGGCCCAAAGATCACACATATCAAATTTATTGTAAGATTCATTATGGCGTCTGATTTTTTAGTAGTATAACCACCATTCTGCAAATTAAAAGAAATATCCAGCAATCCCAAAAAGAGTAAAGCGCTTCCTGCGACAATCGAGAAAAAAAATCCATATCTCTCTTCTATGAGTAGACCAATAGCAGCAATGAATAGAGAAGGTGTTACCCAGCATAAATCTGGAATCGGAAAAGCCCTCTCAAATCCAAGATATACTTCTGAATTTTCCGGATTTTTATTTTCAAACATAAAAAAATATATCCAGAACCCAATAAAACCGATCCCTATACATATTTGAATCGCAGGTACTATACTATTTATCATTTTATCAGCTGAACTAAGATCAAACATCAGTTTTTAAATAGTGTGCTGGAACACCTACTTCAACGATTCCTCCATCGACGGGGAAATTATGCCCTGTTATAAAGTTTGAATCTGTGGAAGCTAAAAATACAGCAACATTTGCTATATCTAGGACAGTGCCTAATCTGTTTAAAGGTGTTTTGACGTGTCCCTCTTCCATCGTAAATCTCATGACTTCTTCGGAGTCCTCATAAATTCCTGTAACATGATACCCGGGAGAAATGGCATTTACTGTGATTTTTGGAGCGAGATTTCTTGCCAAACATTGCATTAAAGCAATAACGCCTGCCTTACTTATACTATACACACAAATTGCTCCGTCAGCGACAATTCCTGCAATGGATGCAGTACAAATAACCTTTCCTGCTAACGGCTCGAACTTTTGAGATTTCATTTTTTGGCATACAAATTTTGCAACCAACCATTGACCTTTAAGATTAACATCCATTATCGTGTCATATGTTTCCTCATCTATTGCCAATAAGTCGTTTCCGTAATTAGCAGCTATTCCAGCATTATTAACTAATATGTATACATTATCTATTTCTTTGAACGCTTGGTCTGCCATTTTTTTAACTTGTTTAGAGTTCGAAACGTCGCAGACGACAGGCACCACTTCTTGGTTATATTCTTCTTCAATTTTTTTACTAGTTTCTTCCAATAATTCCTCATTGATATCTACTAACACCAAGTCGGCTCCTCTTTTCGCGTATTCAATTGCGATACCTCTACCAAATCGAATACAATATTATTTAAATCTTTATTATTTCGATATATCCTATCCGGTCCGAACACTTCCAAACGCCGCTCTTTATGTTTTAAATGCAAATAAATAATCCTACACAGGGATGAGAAGATACTTATGTGTGATGAGAGATGGAGTTTCTCTGAATTAAAGAAGGATTTTCGGATAGAGATAAGAGCGTCGTCTTCCATGCTATGACATGCCCGCCAGATTAAGATGAAAACGATCAAATCTATTGACGCTGAGGAGCCGTTCAAGAGGGCAACCCGATCGAANACTTTTTATAATATAACTTTAAACTTATTACATAGTTGAAGTAAAAACAATAGGTGATAAATATGGGGGGCAGAATAGGGGGTGGAATAGAGGAGACGGCATTAATAGACAGACCGGCACCGGATTTTGAGGTAACCGTATATTTTGAAGGCAAGACCTAACTATAGAAATTTTTATATAGCATACATAACGAACCCGAACCAAGTTCTCGGAGGTAGAGATGGAGAAGATAAAAGCGGGAATATTTGATATAGAAGGCTTGGAAAACGTCAAAATCGAGATAAAAGAGATGATGGGCGAGAAGATACCTGAGGAGGAGTGGGCTCCTATGGGTCCAACGCCGATGCCCAAAATAGCAGATCTTAGGGAGTGGGATAGGGTACTCTTGAAGAGGTATCCGCCTTTCTACGCACCACAATGTGATGTCTGTGCGCTCTGCACAATGGGGAAATGTGACTTAACCGGAAACAAGAGAGGTGCATGCGGGTTGAGCTTAGAAGCGATGCAGGGGAGAATCGTTCTTCTTGCCTGTTTGGTGGGAGCAAGTGCCCATGCTGCTCACGGGAGACATATGCTACACGACATAGAGCATATGAAAGGGGATCTGAGCAAGATTCCGATCGACTTCGGAACAGAGATAAATGTTGAGGCTCCGTTAACACGATTGATAACGGGAATAAAGCCCAAAACAGTCGCAGATCTGAAGGAAGTCTTCACCTATATAGAGGAGAATATTGTTCAGTTAGGAGACGCACTTCACACCGGGCAAGAAGGATCAGCATTGGATTTTGAGTCTAAGGCATACCAGATGGGAATGCTTGACTCATTGGGAAAGGAGGCCGCAGATATAGCGCAGATGGCAGCATTCAACTTCCCCGTTGGACCGGGTCGTCCATTGTTGGATGTAGGGATGGGAACTTTAGATACGAATAAGGCGGTCATCTTCGTGATAGGGCACAATGCTCCGCCTGCGACGAATATATGTGATTACGTCATAGATCACAATCTGGAGGATGAGGTGGATATTGGGGGTGCCTGTTGTACGGCTATCGACTCTTCCAGATACTCCACAATCGTTAAACTTGCCTGCTCACTTGGAAGGCAGTTGAGGGTCATAAGGGCAGGTCTGGCGGATTGTATCGTCGTCGATGAACAGTGTATCAGGGCTGACCTACTCTATCAGGCACAGAAGGTTGGAACGCCCGTAATATTCGCGAACGACAAGAAGATGCACGACATGGAGATCAGAGATGGAGACGACCCCGGTGAGATCGTGAAGGATCTTGTCTCTGGAAACGTTCCAGGCGTTGTTTTACTGGATCCGCTCAACGTGGGTGAAGTTGCTGTGAAGGTCGCCCAACAGATGAAGCCGATCAGGAGGAAGAAAGGCTGGACCCTCTCGGACGAAGAGTTCAAGAAACAGGTGGAAGCCTGTACCAATTGTGGGAACTGTACGGTGGCGTGTCCGAATGGAATAAGGATCGGTGATGCACATAAACTCGCCGCCGAAGGAGACATCTCTCTGTTGGCATCGCAATTCGATATCTGTATCGGATGTGGGAGATGTGAACAGGTATGCCCACAGAACATACCGATCATCAGCACGATGATAAAGGCTGCGTGGCCTCTGATACAGGCAGAGAAGGGAAAGATAAGGCAGGCAAGGGGTCCTATCTTTGATACAGAGATAAGGAATGTCGGAGCACCGCTCGTGCTGGGGACTATACCCGGAATAATAGCCCCGATCGGATGTGGAAACTACCCGAACGGGACCAAAGACGTGTACACCATCGCGAAAGAGTTCGGTGACCGGGGTTACATCGTCTGCTTGACGGGATGCATGCTGATAGATACCGGGTTGTACAGAGACGAGGAAGGAAAGACGCTCTTCGAGACACATCCAGACGTCTTCGATAGAGGCGGAATCATAAACATAGGTTCCTGCGTCTCGAACGCACACATACACGACGCCGCGATAAAGGTCGCGAACATCTTCGCCCAGAGAAATATAAGAGGGAACTACGAGGAGATCGCCGATTATATATTGAACAGGGTAGGTGCCTGTGGTGTCGCATGGGGGGCAATGTCTCAGAAGGCCGCATCAATCGCCACGGGCTTCAATAGATTAGGAGTTCCTGCTGTTGTTGGTCCGCACGGCGTAAAGTACAGAAGGGCATTCATGGGCAGGAAAGACAGAGAGGAAGATTGGTATGTATATGATGCGAGGAACGGCGAAAAGGTATATGTTGGTCCAGTCCCTGAGCATAGCATCATCGCAGCGGAGACTATCGAGGAATGCTTACCGCTCATGGCCAAACTCTGTATGAGAGCTGCTGATACGCCCGCGGGAAGGTCGATAAAATTGACCCATTACATGGATCTAAACAAGAAGTACCTGGGAGCGTACCCGGACGACTGGACGGTGTTCGTCAGGGGAGAAACGGATCTTCCGATGGCTAAGAAGGCGGAATTCATGCAGATGCTTGAGTCGGATCACGGTTGGAAGATCGACTGGAAGGCAAAGAAGATACTTGAGGGACCCACCGTGAAGTATGACCCCTCATTCGATCCGACGAATCTGGCGAGATTGATCAGACATAAAAAGGAGTGATCGAGATGGCAGAACTTAAAATGGCACCTTTTGACGCGGCAAACATCCCTGGACCAAAGATGGGGAGAGTCACCGCGCCGGTGGTTCTCGGAAAGATGATCAAGAGGGCAAAGAGACCCCTTTTGATCTGTGGGTCTGAAATATCTGAAGATGGGATGATAGATAAGGCGATAGAGATCGGAAAGAAAGGAATCCCAATCGCCGCAACTGGAAATGCGATAAATAGCTTTATGGAGAAAGGATACACGGATAACGTGAAGTATTTCTCTCTGCATGAGCTGACGAACTGCATGAGAGATCCAGAGTGGAAGGGTTTGGACGGTAATGGAAACTACGACACGGCGATATATTTGGGAACGCTCTATTATTATGCGTCTGGCCTGATGTCTGCGCTCAAGAACTTCGCGCCGCACGTAACGGTGTTGTCCATCGACCGGTATTATCATCCAAACGCGGTAATGACTTTTGGGGACATCTGGAGAAAACCGGAAGAGTATCAATCCATGTTGGACGAGGTGATTGCACAGATTTAGTCTCTCTTTTTTTCTTTTTTTTCTTTTTAGTTACTCCTATAATCCCCTTCTCCTGAACCACCAATAAAGAAGCCTTCTGGTATCTAACTCTCCCACTTTTTACCAGATAAGCGAAATAAAAAAAAGCTTTTTATACACTTGGAAGAGATAAGACAGAGGAGATAAGATGGAGAAGATAACCATAAGTTTGATCAAAGCGGACGTCGGGGGATATCCGGGTCATAGCTCTGTACACCCGAGATTAATGGAAGTGGCTGATGAGAATCTGCAAAAGGCAAAAAAAGACGGTCTGTTAATAGATTTTAAGATTTTAGCCGCTGGAGACGACCTTCAACTCTTAATGAGCCACAGGAAAGGCACAGACAATGAGAAAATCCACAAACTGGCATGGAAAACATTCGAAAAAGCCACGAAGATGGCAAAAGAGCTTAAGCTTTACGGTGCCGGCCAGGACCTCTTAAAAGATGCGTTCAGCGGAAACGTGCGGGGGATGGGTCCGGGAGTCGCCGAGATGGAATTTACGGAGCGTGAGGGAGAGCCTTTGATCGCGTTTATGATGGATAAAACGGAGCCTGGAGCATTCAACCTTCCGATCTTCAGGATCTTCGCCGATCCTTTCAACACAGCGGGGCTCATAATCGATCCAAGCCTACACAGCGGGTTCAAATTTGAGATATTCGACATCATAAGACACAGAAAGGTTCTCATGGAGAGCCCAGAGGAGATGTATGATATATTGGCTCTGATAGGTGCCAAGAGCAGATATGTTATAAAGAGCGTCTACCCAAAAAAAATCCGAAGGTGCCGGAGGAAGAAACCGTTGCGGCAATAAGCACCGAAAAACTCTATCAAACCGCCGGGAAATATGTTGGCAAAGATGACCCGGTGGCGCTCGTGAGGGCACAAAGTGGTCTGCCTGCCCTTGGAGAGGTCTTGGAACCATTTTCTTTTCCATATCTCGTCAGCGGATGGATGAGGGGAAGCCACAACGGACCGATGATGCCGGTCTCTTTTAAAGATGCCAGATGCACGAGATTTGATGGCCCACCGAGGGTTATAGCAGCCGGATTTCAAATAGCAGAGGGAAGACTTGTTGGTCCGGTCGATCTCTTCGACGATCCTGCATTCGATCTGGCGAGAGAGAAAGCAGGGGAGATAGCAGATTATATGAGGAGACACGGACCATTTGAGCCGCATAGATTGCCGATGGAAGAGATGGAATACACGACATTACCGAGCATATTAGAGAAGCTCGAAGATCGGTTTGTGGACGCATGAATCTTGAGTCGCCGACGATCGCCTTGAACATGAAGGCGTATAGGGAATCCTCAGGGGAGAACGGTCTAAAGTTGGCCAAAATCTGCGAGGAAGTTTTTGAGGAGAGCGGTGTATGTATGGTCATCTGCCCACAGCAGACGGATCTTTCATTGGTATGCAGGGAGGTTAGTATGCCGTGTTTTTCACAGCACGTAGATCCGATAGATGTGGGAAGTTATACAGGGTGGGTCTCTGTGGAGGCAATCAAAAATTCTGGGGCTGAAGGATCTTTAATAAACCATTCGGAACACAGAATAAGGATATCTGAGATAGATATTCTGATAGATAAACTTCGTTCCTTCGGGCTATCTTCAATGGTCTGTACGAATAACGAGGCCGTTAGTGAGGCAGTAGCTGAGCTAAAACCGGACGCCATCGCCATAGAACCTCCAAGGCTTATAGGTAGTGGAATATCGGTATCTACAGCAGAACCAGAGATCGTCTCGGATACCGTCGATGCAGTTAGACGGATAGATAGAGGGATTAAAGTTCTGTGTGGTGCTGGAATATCAAATGGAAAAGACGTAAGATCGGCTATAGAACTAGGAGCTGATGGTGTGCTCCTGGCATCCGGCGTTGTAAAGGCGAAAGATCCAAAAGAGGTACTGCTTGATTTAATTTCAGGTATATAAGTCTATATGACGGCCATAAGTTTTTCACGGGGTATTACCTCTATCGTCGTCTTGGAAATTGGCGGGTTCATGTACTTTATGCCGGGTTTCCCTTCAATTCTTCCCAATTCACCCGCTTTTTTTATTGCGTCTTCCATATTCCCCATCTTATCCACCAATCCGAGCTCTTTAGCCTCTTCTCCACGATAGATTCTTCCATCGCTCAATTCTCTGACATCATCCAACGGGATACCTCTATCATCAGAAATCTCCTTGATGAATCTTTCACACGCATCCTCAACGATCTTCTCAGCATACTCGCGCTCCTCCTCACTTAAAGCCCTCCAGTCGGCACCCATGTCCTTGAATTCTCCAGACTTAACGACGGTGATATCTATTCCCTCCTTCTCGTATTTTTTGCTCTTATCCACAAATTTGGATATTACGCCGATGCTCCCAGTGATGGTATCGGGCTCGGCGAATATATAATCTGACGGAGCAGAGATATAGTATGCCCCCGAGGCGGCAGTATCTCCCATCGAGACGACGATCGGTTTCTCCTCTTTAGCCTCTTTTATCTTTCCCACGATCTCTTGTGCCCCCGCGGGAGTTCCCCCAGGGCTGTTTATCCTCAAAACGATTGCTTTTATCGAATTGTCGTCTAAAGCTCTATTTATTTGGCTAATTATATCTTCCGAGCCAACATATTCTTTTCCGTCGCCCCTTCCGGCAATCATAGTCCCTTCTACGTATATTACCCCAACCTTTTCCTCGAAAGGAGATGGAACCGACTCAAAATACAGATATCCAACGATGCCACCCATCAGGATTCCGAGAACAATGCCAATTATAAGGTAGGAAGATCTTCTCATTGATTCTCCTTTTATTATCTTCAACCCATTTATATCTTTGTGCTCAAAAAGCGAAGCTTTTTGGATACCTTTTTCGAAAACTTAATCTAAAAGGCATTGGTAAAAGAGTCGTGCCCTACATATATAATTCCGAAGGTGGACAGCTTTTTTTTAACGACGTGAAAACGGAGAAGTTGNGNGNNGGNGATNATTATGGCGGAATTTGCAAATTCTGCCAATCCGAGACCAAGACTATCTCTTACCATAAGTTTTATAAGAATTATTTGATAGTGGTGAAGTGTGGCGGTTGTAATAAAATTTTTTTAGAAGAATACAACGAAGATTGGCGGTGGATCAAAGACGAAGATATATTATTAAAGGAGGGCTTAAAGAAGGCAATAACGGACGAAAAGGGGCTTTTAGAGAATGTAGATACGGAAGCTTTAAATCTAATATTTTCAAAAGGTGAATTGGATGCCCTATGCTCTTATATGAGGGGGGACGATTACAGTTCTGCCAATTTGAGCAGGGCTAAGAAGAAGATTCCCAGACTTGAGAGACTTTTTAACGTGAGAATAAAGATATAAAAGATCTAAAATGCGCACAGCTCAAAGATGGAACTTAAAACTTCAACGGGTAAAGGGGGAATAGAGATCAGATTGGTAATGAAATTTGGGGGCACTTCCATTGGGGACGGCGAAAAGATCCGAAACGTTGCCAAGATAGTGAAAGAATATTCTGAAGAGAACGAGGTCGTTGTAGTCTTATCTGCTCTTGAAGGGGTTACAGACAGTTTGGAGGGCATCGCAAAAACTTTAATTAAAGACAGCAAGAAGGAGACGATAGAGAAGTTCATTCAGGAGATGGGAGGCAGACATCTTTCCGCAATAGAAGTAGCTATCCCGCAAGAAGAGCTACGAATAGAGGTCATAGAAACGGTTGACGAGGGGCTTAGAGAACTTCAAGAGGTCTTGCTCGGAATATATTTTTTAGGTGAGGCGACTTTGAGATCTCTTGATTATATAATGTCCTTCGGAGAGAGGATCAGTGCACCGATATTATCTGCCTGTCTAAGGTCTTTGGGCGTTGAGTCTAAATCTTTTATGGGAGGGGAAGCGGGTTTAATCACGGATAGCACTTTCGGAGGCGCGAGTCCCTTACCGGAATCTTATGAGATGATCAGAGATAAGCTTGAACCTCTCCTTGAAAAAGAAGTTTCGGTCGTTTCCGGTTTTATCGCTGAGAACTCTGATGGCGTGATAACTACTCTGGGCAGAGATGGTTCTGATTACACGGCGTCCATCATTGGAACTGCCCTTGATGCGGATGAGATATGGATATTTACCGATGTAGACGGAATAATGACATACAATCCCAAGATAATTCCAGAAGCGAGAACGATCCCGATAATCTCTTATTTGGAGGCGATGGAACTCACATATTTCGGAACGAGTGTTATACATCCAAAAGCGATAGAACCGGCGATGAATAGGGGTATCCCGGTTCGTGTAAAGAATACGTTCAATCCTTCTAATTCAGGGACACGCATCGTGAAGGGGTATAAAAAAGATAAGAGAGTTGTGAAGGCCGTGACTGCTATAGAAGATGTGGCTTCTCTCATGGTGGCTGGTGCCGGTATGATGGGGACGCCTGGCGTTGCCGCTAGGGTCTTTTCTGCGCTCGCAAAAAGGAAGATAAACGTTATGATGATAAGCCAGGGATCCTCAGAGGCGAACATCTCTATGGTGATAGAGGCAAAATACGGCGAAGACGCCGTCAGGGCTCTGCATGAAGCATTTGAATTGGAGCGACTTTAGGTCTTAAATATGCTATATAAGGACGCAGGGGTGGATATAGAGAAGGAAGGAGAATTAATTAAGTCCCTCATCTCGAGAATAAAGCCGGTTAGAAAGGGTTTTGGAAGACCTTTGGGAAAAATCGGGCATTTTTCCGGGTTGGTAGATTTTGGGGGTTTCGCGCTCGCGATGACTACCGACGGCGTCGGCACCAAGATACTCGTGGCGAACAGACTTAAAAAATGGGATACCATTGGGATAGACTGTATCGCGATGAATGTAAACGATCTACTGGCAATCGGAGCGGAACCTATCGCCTTTGTCGATTATTTGGCCATCGGGGAGATGGAAGAGAAGTATGAAGTTGTGGTCGGTGAGATAGGAGAAGGTCTGAATGATGGTGCCAGGATCTCAAACATCTCCATCGTTGGCGGGGAGACGGCAACACTTCCAGAGATTATAACTGGGATAGACCTTGCTGGAACATGCGTTGGGGTTGTAAAGAAGGAGGAGATGATAGATGGAAAGAAGATATCTCTTGGAGATTCTGTTCTGGCAATAAGAAGCAGTGGGATACACAGCAACGGTTTAACGCTTGCAAGAAAGATCATAGATTCATCTGATTATGATTATGATGATCTTCTGCCGGGAGGAGATGTGAGGATAGGTGAAGAGCTGATAAAGCCTACCAGAATATACATGGAAGTTCTTGAGCTGGTAAAAGAGCACGAGATACACGGATTGGCACACATCACCGGAGGGGGACTCCTAAATTTGAAGAGAATAACAAATTACGGGTTTAATATATATAATCCACCAAAACCTCAACCGATATTCGAATTTTTAAGGGAGTTGGGGGGCGTAAGTTATGAAGAGATGTACAGAACATTCAACATGGGTGCAGGATTTATAATTGTGGCTCCAAAAAAGGAAGAGAAGAATATATTGGAGAAGATAGACGGAGAAAAAATTGGAGAAGTAACCGAAAAAGCTGGAATAGAGATTAATTTGGGAGATAAGAAGATCAGGTTATAGATTTTAAACCTCAAGAAGAGATCACGATCTTCTTCACGCCCTTTACCTTGAGAAGATCATCAACCAGCCTTCCTGGAATTTTTTCATTCGTTATTATAGTTAGTTTTGATTCCACGCTCAATTCTGGATCCTCTGCCAGAATATATCTGATAGATATACCATTCTTTGAGATAATAGAAGTTATTCCAGCAACTATTCCTACCTCAACGCTCTCTGCAAAGACTTCTATAACTGGATAACCGAGGATCCTCGAGACCTCACTCATCTCGGCAACGGGTCTTATGGAACGATACACGTCACTCAGTTCTTCATCTTCCTCTATCTTCTCAATCGCGGAGACGACCACCTTTCTATCTACATCCAATGCCTCTGCTATCTTCGTCGGAACGAGCTCTATCTTGTTACAATACGCCGTTTTATTCCTGACAGAGATGCCAAGCCTTAAGAATGCTTTTGCCACCTGCATCTGAGATGGGTAGCGTTCAAACTTTCTGCTTATCTTCTCCCACACAAGTTTAGTATTCTTCTTATAACCTTTTAAATCTTTATCTATCCTATCATANCCAAATCTCAATTGATAAAGANAACAGAAAAGATTATATACCTAAAATATACTTATACCTATAATATGGGAATACNCCCTGATCGTGNGCTTCTCTCTGAGAGCATCAGAACTTCTACCTACAATCCGGTCATAGCGGAGATAAAGGTTAGATCACCTTCAAAAGGAGACCTATTGAGAAATAGAGATCCACTAGATATTTTAAGGGCTTATGAAAGGGCTGGAGCGGTGGGAATATCGTATATAACGGAAAAAGATCGCTTTGGAGGAGATATCAGGGTATTTAAGGAGATATGTGATGAATCGAGCCTTCCCGTTCTTAGAAAAGACTTCATAACGGATAAAAGAGAGATTGAAGAGACGGCAGAACTCGGTGCTTCCGCGATATTACTGATTGCAAGGATGCTTGGAGAAAGGACGACGGAATTTGTAGATACAGCGCTCGAAGAGGGATTAGACACACTCGTCGAGATTCATAATCCCGAAGACCTCACCTTCTTGGAGGATGCCAGGACGACGCTATTGGGAATAAACAATCGGGACATAGAGAAGCTGGAGATGGATAACGGGGACGTATCGGTGACGGAAAGAATGGTCTCAAAGATAAAAAGAAGAGATATCCAGATTGTGAGTGAGAGCGGGATAAAGAATTTGGAAGATGTCGAGAGGGCACTGAAAGTTTCAGATGCAATTTTGGTCGGAACGGCGTTTATGGAGGAAAAAGATCCAGAGGAGATTACCAGATCTTTCGTCATGGGAAGGAGAGAGAATAATGCTTAAAAAATTGATCGAAAGAGAGGATCTAAGCTACGAAGAAGCTTATGAATTATTCAATAGGTTCAAAGTCGAGAAGGAGGTTAAGATCGCCGCATATCTTGCCGCACTACAGACGAAAGGATTCACCTCAGAAGAACTCGCTGGATTTGCGCGCGCGATGAGGGACAACTCAATAAAATTGAGGATAGATGGGGAGAAGATGGATACGTGTGGAACGGGTGGAGATAGGATCGGTACGATAAACGTGAGCACGGCTTCCGCCATCATATTATCCTGCTTCTCTCAGGTGGCGAAACATGGAAACCGTTCCGTAACTTCCAAGAGTGGTAGTGCGGACGTTATCGGAGAACTTGGGATAAATTTCTCGGAAAACCCAGAGGAAGCAAGAGAGATGATCGAGCGTACCAATTTTACGTTCCTCTTCGCCCCCGCATTCCATCCGGCGTTGAAGAGGATCATGCCGGTGAGAAGAAAGCTTGGGATAGAAACGATATTCAACGTGTTGGGCCCATTGGCAAATCCATCCGAACCAGAATATCAATTAATCGGAGTATATAGTCCAGAATTATGCAGGATCGTCGCTCGAGCTACCTCTATGCTGGGAGTTAAGAGGGCATTGATCGTTCACGGAGGAGGATTGGACGAGGTCGCAGTTCACGATTCTACACTTGTGTATGAGGTTAATAAGGATAGGATAGAATCATACAAGGTATCTCCTGAAGATGCAGGGATTAAAAGATGCAATCTCAAAGATCTCCTGGTCGGAGATGGAAAAACCAGTTCAAAGGCTATATTAAATGTTTTTTCCGGTAATAATGGTGCAATTAGGGATTTCATCGTTTTAAATTCTTCTTATGCCTTATATACTGCCAAAAAGGTAGATGACATCTTGGATGCAAAAGAGATGGTCGAAGATGCAATAGATGAAGGAAGCGTTCTCAAAAAATTGGAGGAGATAAGATCGTATTCATCAAGATTTGTGGAATAAAGAACGAATCGGAATTGAATATTGTCTCAAAATTTAGAGATAATATCGATGCGATAGGCATGATCGTTGGAAATACGAGGTCAAAGAGGAGAATATCACTCGAAACATCTAGAGAGATCGTGAAAAAATCAGAGCTTCCCGTGATCGCTGTATCCACCGATCAGAGCTATGAAGAGTGGATAGAAATAATCGGAATCGCACCCGACGGCATCCAATTTCATGGAAATATAGGTCCGAAAGATGTAGAAAAGATCAGGGAAAAATATTCTGGGTTTGTCTTAAAGGTCTTCGAGGTGGAACGATCCGTCGAGGATCCTTTCGATGAGTCTGATAGGATCTTAAATTCAATGGAAGAATACGATGCCGATGCCTTCTTGCTTGACACGAAAGGCGGAGGAACGGGCGTGAAACACGACCAAAGGGTGAGTGAGAGGGTGATTCACGAAGCAAAAAGACCTATCATACTCGCAGGGGGAATAAATGCGGAAAATGTATCAGAATTTTTGAAAGCAGATCCGTTTGGCATAGATATCTCTTCGGGGGTAGAAACAAACGGAATAAAAGATGAAAGGAGGATAAGATCATTATTGGAGCATGTCTATGGAATTTAAATTGAAAGAGATCCCATTTGTGAGACCACATGACCTTTATGTGGCCATTCGTGGAGAAGAATGCCCATTTCTACTCGAATCACTTGGGAAAAAGGATAGAAAGGCAAGATTTACGTTTCTCGGATGTGATCCTGCCGCAGTCATCGAGATAGATCAAAAAGGGACAGAGGTTAAAGTTCTAAGAGATGTTGGATTGGAAGAGGAGAGGATAAGGGAGGAGAATCCCTTCGATGCACTCGAGGAGATCTTTAAGGATCTGACATTTGAGACGAAAAATCCGTTCGGGGAGAAAGCATTTCTGGGTGGTCTGCTCGGCATATTCAATTATGATGCGGTATATCCTGCCTGGTTGAAGAAGGGGGATACACATGGGCATGGAACTTACGCTCAATTTTGCTTTTATGACAGGGTCTTCATATATGACAACAGAGAAGAACGATTATTTCTCTCTTCTTCCGAAACGGATGATAGTGGAATTATTGGACTAAAAGAGATGAAGAGGAAGGGAGAATTGGATATTATAAAAGACCAAAATTCTCCTAATGCCAAACCGAAGGACTCTCCACCTCAAAAGATCGAACGGGATGCAGAGAGAGAAGAATACATCGAGATGGTTGAAGAAGCGAAGATGCACGTCATTGATGGAGATGTGATCCAGGTCGTTATCTCAAGGGAAGAAAGGATAAAAACGGACGCTGATCCTTTCGATATCTACTTGAAACTCAGAAGACTGAACCCAAGTCCATATATGTTCTTCCTTGAATTTAACGATGTGAGCACCTTGATCGGGGCAAGCCCGGAGACGATGTCTTCCATATTTCGGCGAAAGATATTGATCAATCCGATAGCAGGGACGATAGACCGTGGAAAAGATGAAGAGGAGGACAAAATTCTCGCAAAA
>JGI24023J19991_10002204_pt1 | contig 14407 bp, 14 predicted proteins | sample Cruoilmetagenom1_FD_19991 | JGI IMG/M metagenome (IMG submission 19991) | reverse complement strand
GTATCTTCAAACCCCGTGGTGCGATGAGCGGTGGCGGGTTCGCTGGCTAATGGCCTGCCTTGCCTTGCGGCTGATGGCTGGGCGATCGGCGGCTGCTCTTCACCGTCTTGCAGCAAGCTGACCTGCGTCGGACCGAGCGCATCGAATTGAAAATTGACGGATTCGACGTTGGTGAGGGGGCCCATATTCACTGACAGCGCTTTTTGCGGCCGACCGGAGCGATTCGGGGGGCCCCAATAGGCCTCATTGGTGCCCGGTGTTTGGCCCGGTTTGACATAGAACAGATAGCCATAGCGGTTGGCGAGTGATTCGATGTATTCTCGGTCCGAAACCCCTGCTTGCATCGGCTTGGATTCCTGCTCATTGGGTGTCCGGCTTGCCCGCTCCGAAATATCGCCACGACGCAAATGAAGTTGATACTCTTTATAATTAGTTAAAATATTCTCTACATAATCTGAATCCGACTGCTCTTGTCGTTGCCGCCGCTCCTCAAGATCCATCAACACACTGACATCTTCGCCGGTCACCGTCAACGTGGCGGCACCGGGGTCGCTGCTGGGCGATAATTGGTGGTTGGTGATGATTCCATCCAGGAGCACGTGGCGCGTTACGTTGAAATAGACCAGAACGATGACGCGGTTGTTGATCGGCTTCAGCAGCCTTTCGGTTACCAGTGAATAATCGAGAAAATCCATCAGACCACGGCCAATGCGGAAGCTCAGCTGGAAGCCTGAGCGGCCCTGGTCACTGTAGCTGACTTCCACACTTTGCAATGCCTCGCTTAACTTGGGCGGGGCAGGGGGCGGAACGGTACTGCGCCCGCCGATCATCAATTTCAGGTGGATACCGAGAAGGTTCATGGGTGTCCCTTAAGCCTCCGGCAGGAAAATTTTTATCGGGTTGCCGACCGCCGAGGTCAGTTCCTGCGGGCGCATGACGTTGTTGCCGTCACACAGCCGCCAGAAGAGCTCCGCTTCTCCCAGATAGCGGGCGGTGATGGTATCCAGCCGTTCACCTTGAGTGACGGTGTGCTCCGCCAATACCGTGCCTTCGGTTTCGACGGGGAGAAACCGGCGGCGTGTGTAAGCTACTTCGCGCCCGGATCGTGCGGTGAAGGTTGCTGTTTCCAATTCGAAGTAGCGGCTTGTCGGTTGAAACATGGTTCATGTTTCTCCTTGCTTAACGTGAAGCACTAAACAAAATCGTTCCATTTTCCTCGGCACCAACTCCTTCCAGATTCTGAGCGGTGCCGACAGCCGCCAAACTTTCCTTGATGGTTTGGTGGGCCATGAACAAGGTAAATCCGGGATGCTTCCAGGAAAAATCGTTGTAACTGAGTACCCTTAAGCTCAACGACACCCGGGCCCGGATCGGATTGAGCTTGCGGCCGAAGGCTTCTTCGGTAATGGTCATTTCGGTCACCCGAACGGGGAGAATCCGCGGCCAATTCCAGACGAAAAAAGTAAGCGGTCCCATGGGTGGCATGACTTCGATCATGCCCAAATTCATCGCGATCGTGTTCGCGGCGACCAGGGCGGTTTTCGGGTAAACCAGCATCTCCAGGGCCGACAACTGAGGATAAACACCGACTTCCTCAGCCGTGTCGTCCCCCTCTTCGAGCTTATCCGTGGCATCGAACTCCGCTTCCAACCGGATGGTTTCGATCGGCGCTCCTTTCAGTCGCTCGGTCTCGTACAGCGCACCTTCCCCGCTTGCGCCCTGAGGCTGTATCGTACGGGTCAGGTTTTCCGGATTGTACTGAAAGACGATGGTGCTCAGCGGGGAGAACCCCGCTGGGTCGAGTGCGATCAGGGCGCCTTTTGTTATGCGGGGTGAATTTGGGAATGTTGTCATGGTCAGCTGTCTCGGTATCATACTTTTCGAAAAGGCTAATAACTTAACTTAACAAGCCTCGGCTTTTGGGCTTTTTCTTACTCATATACTCGCACTATTGCGGCCTTACTCTTCTGATCCCACCGAACAATAAATCCCCGGTGTTTCCCACAGTGCGGAATGTGCCATTCGGATATATCACGTAGATATTGTCGAGTCCGATAACATAGCTTTCGCTTCCATGACAGCGCTGAGCCCGTATCATATTGGTTCGATCGGCGCTAGACGGTCGTTCAGGAAAGCGAGGCGATGGATGCGTGTGAAATGAACCAATAATCGTAGATTGACCGATTTGATTGCCTATGATGTTCAATTCAGACGGGCACACAGCAATACTATAGGGTCGCGCCGAACTTGTGCAATGGAATACACAATGCAGTGAGCCATTGGGCGCACGTAGGATCTTACCTCCGCATTCCCTCTGCGTAGGCAAATCGCTTTGCCGTCTTCGAAGCTCTTGAGAGACTCTGGGCGATAAATATTGGGGTGGTATGAAGCCACCCATCCGCGAGCGCCTGTATGCCTCCCGCATCCAGGCCCGGACAATCGGCCTGGCAATCAGCAATCCCGTTGATCGCGCCAAACTCGGTTGAGCAGCAGAAACTGCCGCGCCGCGCTCTTGTTCATTAGAAAGTCGATGAACACCACTACTACTGGATCCAGCAGAGCTGTGTCCATGTCGGCGCAAAATGTACTGAATACGCCAGGCAAATTCGCTGATAGGAACACCCCCTTGTATGCTCGCTTCCAAAAGTGGCGCATCCAACGTTGGCACTCTGCCAGTGGCGGTGTAATAGAAGTACACAACAGGGACACTCGTAAATCCGAAACGAGTGGAAAGTGAGGGATTTACAATGCGCCCAAGCGCCGAATCAAAATCCAATTGCACGTGGTAGAACTTTACGCGATTTGAGAGTGGACCGGATCTGTAATGTTCAGCAAGATTGATCATGTGCTCGGCAATTCGTCCGCAGGGACCCCGGCACCAGCTGGTCCAAAAATCGACTACTATCACTTTGTTTCGGTCATAAAAAATATTCCAGAAATTGCCGTCGGTTAGTGGCCGTACCAAGGTTGATCCCGAGAAAAGCTCTCCAGCAGCAAACCTTTCCCCGGTGAACGGAGATGAACGGGATTCCGGCGTTGCACGACACTGAATCCGACGTTTCATTGGCATTTCTATGCCCGAGTTCTGCTGCACCGTATGAGTTAGTTCATGTGCCAAAAGCGTCTTCCCTTCGCTCTTCTCTGGTGCATATCGACCTGCTGCAAATACAATATTGTTCCCGATCGTATATGCCAAAGCATTTAATGCGCGAGCGGATGCTGCAGCTTTGGCATTCGCATGAACGCGAACCTTGGTAAAATCAAAACACTTTTCAGGCAGCATGCCATCTGCCAGTGTTGGCGGATAATTTTGGGTCACTTTCGCCGCCATATGCTCGGCCTGATGTTCGCAGTAATCTCCGGACTGACTCAAGGACGAATCACTTGGCGCAAGACGATTGAAGTGGTAATCGAAACGCGATTCCATGAAGTCACGCGTCAGCGGGTCAAGCGGCCGGCCTCTCGATCGCAGTACATCGGAAATGTGGGAATCGGACGTTATTGCTGAAGGGCTGCGTGGAAAGCCAGACCTAAATTGTGAAACAGGTGCTGCCTGTAAACGCTCAGAACGCGTTTGGTTCTTCTGCCCGGCATGCATCTGTATCTTCATGTTTGTTACCTTTTCGAACAGTTCGTTTTTCACCAAAAACAATTGCTGAATAGCTATAAATTTGTTATGAAAGTGAGCTTGGTGTTATCTTTTTTACGTGCTACTTGATGTAAATGAACCGGTAGTGCCTGGTGTCAACGGCGGCATGTGAAATTCTGGCCAGAAGCCTTGGATGTATGATTCTGTAATGCGGCTGAGGCGCCCTGATGCTCCTAGTATATCGATCGAATTCTGCCTTTCGCTTAAAATCGAGCTTCCTTGGTCCAAAAATGTTCGCCTCGCTCGTTCCATTTCCTGTTCAACAATTTCTGTAATCACTCGGTTGCCGATAAGTTCTTCTTGCCGATCCGGGTGCTGCGCCGCTTGTCGGCGGTTTTCGAACAACCGTCGACGAATCGCCCTGGCTAGATATGTTTTAAATTGCTGTAATGTGAGATACGCCTCAAACAAATGCCACAGTTCCTCATTTACTGTCGCGACGTTATTGAGATATTGAGTTGGAACATATACGTCGAAGAGTGCCGGAAAAGCAGTAACATAAACTCCGATCGGAGAGTCAATTACTGAAGCTCCCGATTGTTGCGGAACACGCCGAACTCGCAAACCATAAAGCCTTGTCCCGATGCGTTGGGCAAGGCATCCGAGAGTCATAATTTCTTGACAGTATTGTTCTGTATTAAGAGCCGAAACGTTGAAATGGTAGCGATAATGCTGTTGACTCATTCTTACTGTTACTAAGGGCACGTAATTGATGTCGTACACATTAGGATCGGCTCGTACCCGACTGACACTTCCTGCTTCTTCAAGTAATTCGCCTTCAAGCTGGAGTGGGCTAACGTGCAAAGTTCCCTCTGTTGACGACGCGGAGGCTCTGCGGCGACCGCGATGCTGCCATGATATGTGTTCTACGCTACCCGTTCCTGTTCGCATGCTTTTTGTAACCGACACGCGACTAAGATCCTGGAGTTGGCGAGACGAAACGTTTCCAGCGCATCGCATGTTTGTTGTCTGGGAGACGCCATTTAGCAAGTCAAGCGGCTCCAAGTCACTCGGTTGTAGTTCGATCATTGGCTCTAAATCGATATCTCTTGCTCTCTTATTTCCGCCGACGCTGTCACAGTTGGGACCGTAAGCGGTGGCAACAACTCGCTGCAGCACCAGATTTTTCTTTCGGCAGTCCTCACACTGACCACCCGCTGCTCGCTGACCACATGCACACTCCCGCCGCAAAACCCCACCCGGAACCAATCCCGAATTCTCGGCCTTTCGATTTTGACGCGTCGCAACTCGTTCATTCATCATCCAATCCCCCTGACCACAGTGTGAGCAATCGCCCGTCCCAACTGCTCTGGCGTCGCACCTTCCTGCAGTTGAATCGCAGCGGCACTCAATCGTGGCACGGCACCACCCGAGCCCCAGCGCCGGGCAATCCCCTCCTCAACCAACAAAGACGCCAATTCGCTTTCGACCGACCTTTGCAATATTGGCCGCTGATGGCGCGGAATGTCAATGCCGTCCAATACCAGACGTTCGATGTTCACATTGATGTTCATGCCACCACTCCAGTCGGCTGCTGCCAGCGAAAATCCGCTTCGTTGACCGGGCGCTCCAGCTTGCGGAACTCGGCCCGGGCGGCATTGAGAACCAGCGGCATGCTGACCGGTGTACCGGACTCGGCAGCCATGAAGGCGGCGTTGAGCGCGGTGTTGTGGATGCTGCCGCCGGCCAGGTTGAGTCGCGCCAGGCGGTCGTAGTCCAATTGCTCCAGCGGGGTCGCTTCGGGAAACACGAGTTGCCAGATGCGCTTGCGTTCCGCAGCCGCCGGAAACGGGAAATTGACGATGAAACGCAGGCGACGCAAAAACGCCGAATCCAGGGCGCTTTTCATATTGGTGGCCAGAATGGCGAGCCCGCGATAGGCCTCCATCCGCTGCAGCAGATAGTTGATCTCGATGTTGGCATAGCGGTCATGGCTGTCCTTGACCTGGCTGCGTTTGCCGAACAGGGCATCGGCCTCGTCGAAGAACAGGATGGCACCGCCGCCTTCGGCGGCATCGAACAGGCGCCGCAGATTTTTTTCGGTCTCGCCGATGTACTTGCTCACCACGCCGGAGAGATCGATGCGGTATAGATCGAGCCGCAGGTCGTTGGCGATCACTTCAGCGGCCATGGTTTTTCCGGTTCCGCTTTCGCCGGCAAACAGGGCATTGATGCCGAGGCCGCGGTTCATCTTGGCTTTGAAACCCCAATCCTGGTATACCTTGGTGCGATGGATGACCTGATCGGCGATCTGATGCAGAAGGTCCGATTCATGATCGGATAGCACGATGTCGTCCCAGGTGGCCTTTGCATCGATGCGCTGCGCCAAGGTTTCCAGGCGCGGTCGGGTATGGGTCAAGCAGAGGTTCCAGACCCGTTGCTGCAAGCCGACTTCATCATCCGTAGAATCCGCCGCCGCACTCAGCGCGATGTTTCGAATGGTTTCCACATCGAGATCGAACTGACTCGCCAACAGGGTTGGGGCGGTTTGATCCACATGATCGAGCGCCTGGGTCCAGGCCGTTCGTTGTTCCGATGTGGTGGGCTTGGTCACATCGACAGCCATCGCATTGTGGCCCAGATCTGTTCTCGCTTCACGCGTATTGACGAAAAAAATCCCATGGCTGCGGGCCAGAAAACGTCGGATCGCTGCATATTGTTGATCATTGGCTTCGTCCACATCCAGATACAGGGCAATTGGCAGCAATCGGCTCTCTCTTTCCCACAGGCGGCTGAGCGTCTCCAGGTCCACAATTTGCTGGGGCAATGAATCGGCCGGCAAGCGATAAAGCTGCTGGCCGAGAAGCTCCCCGACATGCTGCGCGATCAACTGCTTGCTGGCCGCATCCGGACCCAGCAGTTGGATGACCGGCGCCCCATGTGCATTGATCGCGCTGATCTGATCCGCCGTGCTCTGTTGCGTTGGCGGCAATTCACAGTTTGCCCGGCCATCGTCGAACGGTGTGAGCAACGGCGTCAAACGGTCATCCAGATAGTTAAGTCCTTTGAGGAAGTTGACAATTCGCTCGTCGGCCCGTAAGGCGCTGGAAGTGAGGGGTTGGGATGCGCCTTGGTTGATTTCGATGAGCCGCCAATAGCGCAGCGGCCGCTCCGGAGAGAGGACGTCCCAGGAAGGGTCTGGGAAGGTCGCCAATGCCAGCGCAATGGTTGGATAGGCCGTAGAGGGATCGTCCTGGGCCCGTGCGCACAGCGAAGCAATCCGCGAATCGAGCTCCATTGCCGCGCAAAGAAGCAGCAGGTGTCTCTCAAAACCGGATAGTCCGAGGCGTTGGCTGAGAATCATCATGGCCGGTGGGGGGTCCGCCTTTTCGGCTTGCACCATCGCCGATCTCGCTTCCTCGACTTCGGTTGCCGATGGCCTCTTGTCAGGCAGCGGCTGTTTCATAACGGCCGATCTCTGTTTGCGCCTGAAAAACCGACGACCGGCCGATCGCGGCTTGTCCGTGCCATCGCGGGGTAATGGCCCTGCGATTTGGGTAAGACGAAACCGCAGCCAGTGCAGGCCCGCTGCAAGGTAGTCGCCGTTTGCCTTTTGCCACGACTCGAACGCGTTCATGTAATGTTCACTCTTTGCGTAGAATCGAATACCGGCAGTGCCCCCGATCGGTCGACCAGCAGACTGTCGATGCCATCGACCCGGAGGCGCACATAATGCGCGCCCGGCTCCGCATCGGCAACGACAAAGTCGAGTGCGTCTGTCCGGGTCGGGTGATCTTCGGCGAGAACCTCACGGTTACCCAGCAGCAGGGCGGCCCGCTGTCCCGGTCGCACTTCGGGGCTGCAAGTGATCGCCAAGGTCACCTCTCCGGTTCCATCCCGTGGCGCCGGATCCGGCGCAATGCCGACAATTCGTGGTGCAATGGCGAGCGGCAATTCGTTCGTGGTTCTATCCGGTTCCTCCGCACGACTGATAACGACCGAAACTTTATAGAACCCTGCCGGCCACTGCGTCGGTTCGTCGGGAATCTGGACGCTCACGGTGTTGTCTGTGGCACTCGCCGATGCGGGACGCACGTGCGGTTCGTCGAGACGCGTGCTGGTGAATCGGACGGTCACGGGGCTGTCGCCGGAGAGGTGGTGACCGGTCAGCATCAGTTCCTCACCCAAACGGATACTCAACTGTCCGTTCGGCGGTTGGACAGCCGATAAGGCGGGAAACGGCGGTACCAAGTCCGATTGAGCGGAAATGCCTTGGTTGCCTGACCCGCGTTGCAATACGGGAAGCGGCGTGACCGTTCTGCGCGCGCTTTCGATGAGCACGACGGATGCATTGTATGCTGCCGACAATCTGTAACCGGTTTGAAAGGTGTTCCAAAGTTTGGACAGTTCATCGACCGAAAGTGGCAAAGGCGTGATGCGAACCCGCTCGATCTCCTCCGGCACAGCGTCGCTGATTTCATCGGCGCCGAGTAAAGGGTGGTCATGCAGGATTCTCATCGCCCGCCCGAGCAGACGATGGCTGAATGGCGCAGCGTCGTCGTCATCTGCACCGTAAACAGTAATGAGGAATTGAAGATCCAGCGCCAGCGGCGGCAACCCCGTCTCGCCGGGCCGTACTTGCCCGGGCATATCCATATTGCGCAGTGATGCATTCATCGTTGTTTGATAAAGAAACAGGTTGACCTGGTTGCCATTGCCGTCTCGTGCAATGTCGGGGGACTTGGTGGTCACGCGCGTGCCGGGCAGATCGACATTCAGACCGGTCTCGAGCAGCCGGCCCAGTGCCGTAGTCACCGCAGCGATAGCCAGTGAATTACTCATTGCGCCCCATGCTCCTTTCGGTTAGATAATCGTCCAGACTCATCGGCTCCGATTTTGGTCGTGGCTGCGGCTGTAACGGTGCTGGCGTCCGAGTCGCCCGCACCTCGATTCGACCGATGTTGATATTGATCGTGGTTTCAGGCAGCGACGGTTGCTGTGGTGCCTTGCGTTTTTTTTGTGACAGCCCAAGAGATTCAACGCGTGAACCGGATGGGCGGCTTCGTCTTGGAATATCCGGTTCTAATGGCCCCGGCATCGATTGCTGGTCTTGCGCCTTGGTTTTATTTCCTGAAACGGGCGCAACGGTTGGCGCGCTGTTCTTTGCTAAGCGGCTCGTTTGCTCAACGGTTATCGGCACTTCACTCAGTTGCTGTCTTCCCGCCCGTTTCTCATCCCCTGGTTGTGAAAGTCTCTCGGCAACATACGATAAAGAAGCTGCGTCGGGTGAACTTTTGCTCGGCAACTCGCGTAGCCGACTTTTTTGCTCTGAAGCATGCGTGGCCGGATAAGGTCGTGCCTGCTGATGCTTTGCGATAAGATCCGACCGCGAATCGGGCAGCAGCAGATTTTTCTGTCGAGCCTCGGCAGGCACTGATGCATCTTTTGGCCGGCTCGAGGGTTTGTTTTGGCGTCGCGGGTACATTGCATGGCCTGCGTCGAGTAGTTCTGTCGTAGCGGCCATCCCAATCCGATCGCCGCTAACGGTCTTGGGTTCGACCTCTGAATGAATGCGCGGACGAATTGCTTCATCTGCTTCTTGCCGTTCGTTCGTCTCGAACCGGGGTCTAAAAGGCAACTCCTGCAACTGACGCGCTTTTGGGTTATCGTCGATTTCCGTTAACGGCATGTCCGATTCCGGATGCTCGAATTCCATTGGCGGCAACGGCTCGAAACGCAATCGCTGTCGCGGCCTGATGGTTGAGCCCGGTTCTGTCACTCGAAACAATAAACGATCGATGTAATCCATTATTCGTTCACCATGTCCAGGTAAAATTGTCGACGTCTGGGTGTCATCTTCAATATCTTTTCCTCTTGCCACCCGTATGCGGAAGCGAGCGTATGGACGTCGCGAAGCATTCGACGCGCCCAAGCGTCGGTTTCAGTCCACAGGAAAGCGCCTATGTCGAATGTTGTTTGCCACTGATGATCGCATTCGGGACACGATAACTCCCGCAGGACGCTGCCTTGTGTGTCGGCCTCTTCCATCTTTTTGACCATGGCTGTGACCGCCGTCTCCGGCAATTCTTCGAGCGAACATTTTTCGTCGTTGCGCTTTGCCTCCATCAGACAAGCCTCGAGCATTCGTGTGCGAGCGCTGGCGTGATCCCGTAGCCTCGCTGCATCTGCGAGGTCTTGAGCCGTGGGCAAGCGGAACCACAGTCGGTAGTCACCCTTCGAGACGGTCAAACCGTGGTCCGTGTTCTCCTGCTGTTCTGCGCAGATCTCTGCAGTGCTGAAGGTTAATTCCAGTGTTTGACCGCATTTCGGACAAGACACGACGCCCTCCATCTGCGATCCGAAACGCCCTTGCCGCAAGGAAACAAGATCTGCATTGCATCGTCCAATACTCCATTGCAACAGCTCCTCTTCCTCGGTATCCGGGTAAACGGCTTGAAGGAAGGCCAATGGCCGTTGGGCGGATTCGAGCTCAAAACCTCTTTCCCAAGCTTCGAAGAGTTCCGAATCCGAAAGGGCTCGAACCATCGATCAGGCCTCCGGCAACGTAAATTCAGGTTCATCCTCAGGCGTGTGCGTATCGTCACGCGTCCAGCCCTCGTTTTCAAGTTTCAAGGTCTGGATCGCAACGGCATTGGCGTTGGCATCCAGCTCGGGCAATGCCTGGAAATCGGACACCCAGCAATTGTAGACGTTGTACCTCAGCGCCACCTGACCCGCCTCGTTGAGTAGCTCGATCGTGACGTCCCTGCGGAAATCTTTGAGCGAGACTTCTGAGCCGGCTCCCGAATCATAATTCCACACTTTGTTGGCCCACTGCTCGAACTCTATATCGTGGGTTACCCCGCGCTCCAGCGTGATGGCTTCGTAGTCGGTGCGGCCCGGCGACTTGCGGCTCGTGCTTGGGTCCGCCCCGTCCCGATGTGTCACCACCTCAGTAGTGCGCTTGAGCGCACTGACTTTGCTGACCGCGGCTACGGTCTTCGTACCAAATTTGACGTGGAACTTGAAGTTCTTGTAAGGATCGTAACGATCAATTTTGTAGCGAGGATCTGCCATTTTTCTTCTCCTCAAACCTGGACTTGGCCAGCGATCTGTTGAATCTTGATAACCACGAACTCGGCCGGCTTAAGCGGTGCAAAGCCGACAACGATATTCACGATGCCGAGGTTGATATCGTTCTGTGTCGTGCTCTCCTTGTCGCACTTGACAAAATATGCATCCCGGGGTGACACGCCCTGAAAGGCGCCTTGGCGAAAGAGATTATTCATGAAGGCACCGACATTGAGTCGGATTTGAGCCCATAGGGGCTCGTCGTTTGGCTCGAAAACGACCCACTGGGTACCGCGATACAGGCTTTCTTCTATGAAAAGCGCTAACCGTCTTACCGGGGTGTACTTCCATTCATGGGCCAACACATCTGCCCCCTTCAGTGTTCTCGCGCCCCATACGACCCGGCCAATGACGGGAAATGTGCGCAAACAGTTCAGGCCTAGTGGATTGAGTTCCCCGTTTTCCGGATCTGTCAGGTTAACGCTGAGTTCCGGAACACCTTTCAAGGTTGCTTCGATACCCGCGGGCGCCTTCCACACCCCGCGCTGCGCATCGGTGCGTGCAAACACGCCCGCCACGGCGCCGCACGGCACGAATTCCTCGATTTGATTGTCGCGAAGCGGATTGGGCTGCTTCAGGCGGGGGAAAAATATCGCGGCATTCTTGCTATTGGTTCCTACACCCGTAGCCATGCCACTCCTCGCTCTATCCTTATTGCTCCAACTGCTGGGTGAGTCCACGAGAAGCATTGCGCGGCGGTCTTCGCAATAGCTGGCCGCAGATGCAAGCAAACCGGCGGGATAATCCGATGTTTCCCCTTCCGAGGGCAAACAAAGAAGATTGAACAGGTCAATTTGCTCTAGTGCGTAAAGGCCTCTTTTTCGAACTCTGTCTCCGATATAATCGTTAACGGCGAGCGGCTGACCATCGGAGGCCCGATTGGCTTCTGTCACCGTATAGGTACTATCCGACGGTCTCGTTTCCGGCAAGTCGGCGCCTTCAGCCAGGCGAGCCAATTCGGACTCATTTTCGAGGACTTTATCCAGCTGGCGCGGTCCTGCTATGACTGTCACGTTCAGGAAACGCTCTCGCCGTCCTGTTTCGACGTTTTCTTCTACGGTGAGATTGAAAAGGTCTCCGACTTCCACCTCCTGGCGCTCAGCGACGTCCGCGGTCGCTGCGTCGTCATGATCGACAATGACACGAAGCCTGTTGCCCCAAGCGCCTGGACTGGCTGCCTCGAGTTCGACATTTCCGGCAGTCAGGCTTGCCAACGATGGAGGAGCGTCTCCACCCGGTTCCGCAGGAGGGTCCGCATGGTAAATTCGCACGATTACCGTCTGCTGACCACCATTTAGATAAAAATCCCGGACGGCAAAGCTCATCTTGCTAGTGAGATCGAGCCCACCAAAAAGGCGTTCATAGTCGGCATAACTGTTTATGACCGTGGCCTTATCGATTGGCCCGCGTTTCGCTCTACCGACGACAGCAGCGATGGAAGTGGCAACCCCGGTGATCGTACGGACACCACTGGGAATTTCCTCGACATAGACGCCTGGATAATTCAATGATGTTGGCATTGTTTAATCCTCCGTTGGAAACTCTAAAAAGTATCGGTTGAAGCCGAACGAATCAGCACAACAGTCTTACACCTCGACACATGAATTATGTTTTTGAAAAAAGCTCCTGACGTTTCGCCGTTTTCGGAAATCCCGAACGTGGTAGCTGGCGTTCGCAGATTTTTTGCGGGGGTTGCGTTGGCATGCGCAAACCGATTGAAAAATGCCCCTGCGTGCCCGGCCGACCCCTATAAGACGGTGAAACTTCAATAAAGCTCTTTGAAATGCTTGCGCTAGGAGTCTGTTCGAGAACGCGAAGCCAAACCCTCTTTCATACCGTATAATGTGTTTGTTTAAATTCCATTCCACAATAGAGTGTATTATAGAATTCAAGCGCCCTCTTTTCGGACAGCCTCCTGGGCCGCTTGCCTCGTTTCATAGGACGGCTAAGGATTCGCTTCTATAGAGATAGTTGCAATTTTAACCTTAAAAAGGAAAAACGATTTGATCTAGATCAAATACATGAAGGATTAATGATGGGGATGAATTTCAATTGCAGCGTATCCATTCGTTTCCCCCCTTGTCACCAATCAGCACCTGTCAGTGGAAGAAGGCTGGAACCACGGGGTGGTCGCTGCCTTTTCCGTTGACAGGTGCTGATTGGTGAGCGAGGAAGTAAACAAGTACGACGCGTTGGTGCTCGCTGCATTTGCTACGAATGCGCCAAAAAACGGCGCGAAAAGGCGGACGCAGTCATTTTTTCTGCGCGATTATCCAGAATGAAAATTGCCGGAATAACGGAACGCGGTTTGCCTGCCGCCGCGGCCTGCTTTAGCATGGCCGGTCTGGAACGTTAATTGCCGGGTTACCCCATGACCTCAAACCGATCGAATCCTGCCGAATGGCTGGACCAATATGGAGATGCTCTTTACCGCTTTGCGATGGCGCGGGTTCACGATGAGCCGCTGGCCGAGGATCTGGTGCAGGAGACCCTGCTCGCCGGATTGAAAGCACGGGATCGGTTCGCCGGCAATGCTTCGGAAAAAACCTGGTTGACCGGCATCCTCAAGCACAAAATCGTCGACTATTTTCGTAAATCGAGCCGCGAAACCGTGCAGGATGTCGACGACGCAATGATCAGTCACGCGGCCGATTCCGTTTTCGACGATCGTGGCCGTTGGCGGATGGATGTGGGCCACTGGTCCAGGCCCGACGAGTCGCTGGAGCAGGATCAATTCTGGCGAGTTCTGGCTGATTGCGTCGAGGGTTTGCCGCCCCGTCTGAGCCGGCTGTTCGCGCTGCGTGAGATCGACGGCTTGTCAAGCGATGAAATCTGTGAGGTTCTGAATATTTCGACGATTAATAATCTGTGGGTGATGTTGTCTCGGATGCGTCTTCGGCTGCGCAACTGTTTGGACGCCCACTGGTTCGGTAAAGAAGGGGGCTGATCGACATGTTGTCCTGTAAAGATGTTGCGCATCTGGCTTCACAAACGCTGGATGCACCGCTCACCTGCCGTCAGCGTTGGGGGATGCGGCTGCATCTTCTGTTCTGTCGACTGTGCAGGCGCTATGTCGGTCATCTGCGCTTTCTCGAGCGGGCGTTCAAGCGCGTGCGGCATGGTGATCCGGAGTGTTTTTCACCCCGCGAACGATTGCCCGAGCAGGCACGGGAGCGCATTCGGCGCGCGCTGCAGGATAGGAAGCCATCATAAGCCGCGAGCGGGAGATTATCCTGCCTGCGTTTTTTCCGGATTTCCTGATGGTGGCTGCGAATACGGCCCGGAATTTTTTGATACCTTATATTGTGCAGAAATGTTCCATAATGCACATGATATGTTATGGCCGGACTGTGAACCATCAATGGAACCAACATAAACAATGAGTTTCCACGAACTAAACGCCCGGTTCCGCCGTCTCCACAAGGAGCATGCGGCGTGGCGTCTGCTGCGCATGGACAATCCCAACGCCCCGGCACTGCTGGGGCTGGGGCTGAAAAAGATCGACGATCTCCTAGGAGGCTGTCCGAGAACAGACTGATCGACTGCGGCCGAACCTGAATTGGCCAGATTTCCCGATCTTTTTTTAAAATAGGCCCACTATTCGCCTCAAATGATCGACAAATTGGCCGGGAGCCAATTTGGGCCGCGTTAGCGACCCCGAAGGGGTGGAAACCAAGGATGGTTTCC
>JGI24023J19991_10002202_pt1 | contig 14408 bp, 12 predicted proteins | sample Cruoilmetagenom1_FD_19991 | JGI IMG/M metagenome (IMG submission 19991) | reverse complement strand
AGATAATTGCCCAGAGCCGCCAGTTGCTCGGTCCAGAATTGCTGATAGTGCTCGATCCAGGAGCGGGCCTGTTGCAGGGGCTCGGGGTTGACGTGAAAGCGGTGGATGCGGCCATCGATATGCCGGGTAATCAGCTTGGCCTTTTCCAGTACCTTCAGGTGCTTGGAGACGGCGGGTAGGGACATGCCAAAAGGTTCAGCCAATTCAGTCACTTGCGCCTCTCCTTCGGCCAACCGGGCGAGAATGGCGCGGCGGGTTGGGTCGGCGAGGGCGGCAAAGGCCGTGTTCAGGCTGTCATCTTTATATTTAACCATGTGGTTAAATATAGCCAGTGTATGAAATTTCGTCAAGCCGGTTTACAAAATATTTTCAATTCCTGTGATTATTGCGGCCTCTTATTTCGAATGGTGTTCTATTTAGCTTCATCCATATGTGGGCCTGGATTTGAGTCGTGAGTGCCAGATTCAGAATTTTTTTAGAGGAATACGAAATGAACGGAACTAAAGCTATGTTTATGGATGCACCGGCCGATTTTGAAGCCATGACGATCATTGACTTGTCAGTCAAAAACAATTGATTGACGAAAGTTGATTGAGTAAAAAATGATGCCCCTCGTTCGAGGGGCATTTTTTGTTGGTCTGGTAGTCAGATGGTTTTGTACTTAACTCACCAGCAGTGACGTTTCCTTGTTACTGGCATCCAAACTCACGCTGGCCGAGGGCCTGCCGAGAAAATTACCCTGTGCATAGTCAACGCCGTATTGCTTGAGCAGATCCAGCGTCGCCTGGTTTTCGACAAACTCGGCAATGGTCTGTTTACCCAGGGCGTGGGCGATCTGGTTCATGGAACGGACCATGGCCTGATCGACATGGGTGTGGGCAAGGCTTTGTACAAAGGAACCGTCGATCTTCAACTTATCGACGGGCAGATGCTTCAGATAGGTGAAGGAACAGAAGCCGGAACCAAAGTCATCCAGTGCAAACTGGCAACCGATATCTTTCAGTTCACCGATGAAGCGCATGGCCGATTGCATGTCGGCGATGGCCGCTGTCTCGGTAATCTCAAAGGTCAGCGCGGAAGGTTCCAGTCGGGTCTCACGTAACAGGCTGTTGATCATCGGTAGTAATTCACTATCATCGAAGGCATGACCCGACAGGTTGATCGCGAAGCGAATAAAGTTGCCGCTTTCATGATGTGCTGCGAGCTTGTGAATGGCCTGTCTGACTGTCCAGCGATCGACCTGGTTGATCAGACCAAAACGCTCGGCGGAAGGCATGAAGCCGCTGGGCATAATGTGATCGCCATGCTCGGTCGTCATGCGTAACAGGACTTCGTAGTCCGTCACCTGTTCATCATGGAGTGACATAATGGGCTGGTAGGCCAGTGTAAAACGATCTTTGTCAATTGCGTCACGCACCCGGCTCGCCCAGCCGATGTCTTCCGCCATACCGGATTTTTCATAGTCAGAGGGTTTGTACATGTGTACACAGTTACGACCCTGGGTCTTGGAGATGTTACATGCCAGGTCGGCCTGGGACATGACTTCATCGACCGAGGCGGTCTCACTGTTAATCAAGGTGATGCCAATACTGCTGGTGACATTGAAGGTCTTGCCACTGTCCATAAAGCGATAGCTTTCAAACAGCTTGCGCAGGTTTTCGGCAACACGTTCTGTGGCAGCCTGGTCGACGTTATATAGAAGGATGGTAAATTCATCACCACCAAAACGCGCCAGCAGATCACCTTCGCGGATATTGGCCTTTAGCAGGTTGGTGCATTCGAGCAGCAGGCGATCACCGGCGGCATGACCCAGCGTATCGTTGACATATTTGAACTGGTCAAGGTCGAGATAGAGCAGCGCGCACTCCGCGCCACTTCGCGCAACACGTGAGATAAGCCGTTGTAATTCCTGCTGAAAATAGTTGCGGTTATACAGACCCGTCAAGCTGTCATGTTGTGCCTGATAGGTCAGTTCACGTTCGAAAATCTTTTGCTCGGTGACATCGCGTGCGGTACCGGTAATGCGTACCACCCTGCCATTATTATCAAACAGGGGCTTGGTGTTAAAGCAGATGTAGCGCTGGTTACCATCCTTGTCGAGATGGGTGGTTTCATATTGCAAGAGTTCATGACCCTCCAGCACTCGGGCAAAGGCGGCCATGTCGCGTTCGTAGGATTCCGGCGCCTGAATTTCTATGAAGTTACTGCCGAGCATTTCTTCGGGCTCATAACCATAGATGCGACGGGTGGCGTCATTCAGGTAAGTCCAGCGGCCCTGCGTGTCGATACTAAAGACCAGATCATGCGCCGTCTCAACCAGATCACGGTAACGCGATTCGGCTTCCATGAGTTTGTATTCTGCGGCCTTGCGTTCGGAGATGTCACCGACCAGGCAGGTGTAGAACAGACCATTGTCGGTCGACATTTCACTGATGCGCAGGGCGACATCAAAGTCATTGCCGTTTTTGCAGCGGCCTGTGGTCTCGTGTTCACCATGATAATGGGACAGCTTGTCGATATTTAAATCGGGTAATAACCAGCTAACCGGTTTGTGATGGATATCGTGATATGGATAGCCGAATAATTGCTCTGCGGCCGGGTTAAAGGTTTCCACCTTGCCTTGCTTATTGATAACAATAATCCCTTCGGCGGCGTTGTCGATGATCGCATTGACATAGGACTCTTGATCACCCAGGCGGCGGAACAGTTTGCCGAGCATTTCCACCAGTGAGCCCACTTCATCGTTGGAGCGAGGGCGCAGGCGGGCAGCCATCTTTTTATAGGGCGAGGCGCCGCTGCCGGAAATGATCTCCTCGACCGGTTTAAGCGACTGGCTGAGACTACGGATAGCCAGCGCGGTGATCACAAAGGCGCCGATACCGAGTATGGCCCAGGCAAGTATGATTTCGCCCGACAGGAACTGGGTGCGCCACCAGTAATATTTCACCATGATCGATGTGGCGAGCAGGGGGATATAGCCACCGACGATGAGCATCTTGGTTTTCATGCTGAACTGTTGTAATGCCGTACCGGTATAGGCGCCCAGCTTGCCCAGGCTTGAAAGCGCGATCAGAAAACCGGGTAGACCCACCATGATGGCGGTGATCAGTTGCAGCAACATGACATTAAGCAGACTGAGCATTGGAGTTGATCCCGCCGCATAGAGCCCGGCCCAGTGTTGCGCCGTGGGCAAGAGGAAGATCGCCAGCAAATGGAATGACCAGTAGTTACCGGAAAAGCCCTGGATATGTTGCTCCAGTTCAATGGGAAGTTGCCCACCTTGCGGGTTTTGCTTAATCCACTGTTGTACCGGTTTCAGGAAACGGGAAAAATGAAAACTGACCCAGCTAAGCAAAAGCAGGTAGGGCAGGATCAACAAGCCGAGGGCGGGCTGGAAGAAGGATTTTGCCTCGACCATGCCGTAATGCAGGGCGATAGCATACCCGAGGACGGGCGCGAGCGCCCAGCCGGAGATAGCAAAGAGAATAAAGTGCCTTGTTAAGTCCCGAAGGGGCCTAGTCATGCTTTTGTTTCCTGCAATTATTAGTATTGTTATGAACAGCCTATTGGCCATTGAACCCTGGAGTCGCACCGCAACGTCGTAAATGCGACTGAGCAAGCATGGCAAATTTGAAAGAGGCTTTCCAGTTTGGTTGAAAAAGGACCAAGTTGTTTGAAATCAAAAACATAGTTTCGCCCAGGAATGTCAGGTTACTGTTTGCCCGGACTCATGTGTTTGACGTGGAAAGGATTTTTCTTTTTTGAGCCGAGGAAAAAAAAATTAAAGTTTTGTTAAGATATGTGGAAAATTGTGTGACACACATCAAACCACATGGGGAGCAGGGACAATGAAACGACGTGATTTTATCAAAGGCGTGGGTGCCGGTACGGCACTGACCGGACTGGGTAGTGTGAAGCTGGCNAATGCGGCACCNCAGTTTAAATGGAAAATGGTCACCACNTGGCCGAAGAATTTTCCCGGCCTGGGTACCGGGGCCAATAACCTGGCCAAACTGATTACCGAGATGAGCNGTGGCCGCATCCAGGTCAAGGTCTATGGCGCNAANGANCTGGTNCCGGCNTTCGAGGTNTTCGATGCCGTNTCNCGNGGCACNGCCGANATGGGGCACGGGGCGGCCTATTACTGGAAGGGCAAGAGTGAGGCGGCGCAGTTTTTTGCCGCCGTNCCTTTTGGCCTGACGGCCCAGGAGATGAANGGCTGGCTTTATCATGGTGGCGGCATGCAGCTTTGGGAAGAGCTNTATGCGTCCTTCAACCTGATCCCGGCGGCAGCCGGTAATACCGGCGTACAAATGGGGGGCTGGTTTAACAAGGAAATCAAATCCCTCAAGGATTTGAAAGGCCTGAAGATGCGCATCCCCGGTCTGGGGGGGGAGGTCCTGCGGCGGGCCGGAGGCACCCCGGTGAGTCTGCCCGGCGGGGAAATCTATACCTCCCTGCAGTCCGGGGCCATCGATGCCACCGAATGGGTCGGCCCGTATAACGATTTGGCCTTTGGGCTCTATAAGGTCGCGAAGTTTTATTACTACCCCGGCTGGCATGAACCGGGCACGACGCTGGAGGCGATCATCAACAAGAAGGCCTTCATGGCCCTGCCGAAGGATCTACAGAGCGTGGTGAGCAACGCCTGTAAGGTGGTCAATCAGGACATGCTGGCCGAGTATACGGCGCGCAATAATGCCGCCCTGCATACCCTGGTGAACAAACACAAGGTGAACCTGCGCCCCTTCCCGGACGTGGTGCTCAAGAAGCTACGTGGCTTGTCNGAAGAGGTNGTGGCCGAGGTGGCTGGCAANGACAAGGCCAGCAAAAAGGTCTACGAGTCTTTCCTCAAGTTCCGNAAGCAGGCCAAGGTCTGGCATGATATCTCTGAAGCCGCTTATATGCGGGCCCGCTCGCTCTAGCCCATGGGCCGGCCCCCTGTTGCCACGGGGCCTGGCATTTCTCCTCACAAATCACCCAAAAAGCAAGACATTGACCCCGGATTTGGTCTAGGATCGCGGGTTCTCTGTATTCCTGTATTGGGTTTCGATTATGAAAGTACTATCACGCCTGGTTTTGTTTATCGGTCTGTTGGGGCCGTTGCTGGCCGTGGCCCAGGCAGAAAAAGAGGATAAGTCCTGGTGGTGGAGCAAGGCATGGTGGGACAAGGGCCAGCTTGAGCCGGTCACCAATCACAAGATCAAGCTGGAACAGACCACTTACCAGAGCAATGGCGTTGATGTCCCGACCGTCATCGTGCGTCCGGCCGACAGCAAGAAATACCCGGCGGTGTTATTCCAGCACGGTCGACGCGGTCTGGATGAACTGGTGCTACGTCATGCCAAACGGCTGGCGGCAAGAGGCTTTGTGGTGCTGGCGCCGGATATCTACAAGGCGCACTTTATCGGCACCCACCCCATTGAACACGATTATGAGTTGGAGAAGGACGTCAACAAGGCGGTGGATGTGTTGCTGGCCCGTAAGGACATCAGCACTAAAAAGGCCTGCCTCTATTCCCATACCCGTGGCGGCTACTACACCCTGAAGGTGGCCACGACGTTCAAGCGTCAGAACACGCAGATCGCCTGTTATGTCTCTTATTATCCGCATCTACAGGATCCCAATGCACCGGAGCCTGCGCAGGTTTATGGTTATGCGCCGGAGATCGAACAATTGAAAATTCCTGTGCTGATCTTTATTGGCGATGAAGAACAATATCAGCGCCGCCGGGTGATTGAGACCAGCATCAAGGTACTGAAAGAGAAAAAACGTAATGCCCAACTGGTGATCTATCCCGGAGTAGGGCGCGGTTTTGATTTTCGCCCGGAACGCGTACGAAGCTTTGCCGATGATTTGGCATCAAAGGATGCGATTCAGCGGGCGGCAAGATTTATTCGACAACACCTCAAAGGGCACATCTAAAAATGCACTTTTTACGCGATAGCCGCGTCAGTTCCGTGCTCGAATCCTCATGTATTATATACACTGCGGTTCGCGGCTCTGGCGTCCTGCTCCGCCCTAGCTCCTGCATCCATGCAGTCGTGCGCGCGGCGCTTCCTTGCTCTCACGAACATGTGCCCTTCGGGTGAAAATTACTATTTTTAGATGCACCCTTAAGTAATTTGGTAAGATGAAATGGACCCAGTAGTAGTAAAAAATATGAAATACCAGACCGATGATTTACGCATTCGCGAGATTAAAGAGGTCAGCCCCCCGGATCAGGTGCGGGACGAACTCCCCATCAGCGACGAGGCGACTGATGCCGTCTTTATGGCGCGTAATGCCATCCATAATATCTTGCATGATCAGGATGACCGTCTGCTGGTGATCATCGGTCCCTGTTCCATCCATGACCCCGTAGCGGCCATGGAGTATGCACAAAAACTGCAAGCGGCCCGTGAACAATATAAGGATGCCCTGCATATCGTCATGCGGGTCTATTTTGAAAAGCCACGCACCACCGTCGGCTGGAAGGGTTTGATCAATGACCCGGATCTGGACGACAGTTACCAGATCGACAAGGGCCTGCGCCTGGCCCGCAAGCTGTTACTGGATATCAACAACCTCGGTGTCCCGGCCGCGACGGAATACCTCGATCTGGTTACGCCGCAATATGTGGCCGACCTTATTAGCTGGGGCGCCATNGGCGCCCGCACCACTGAAAGCCAGGTACATCGTGAGCTGGCTTCGGGACTGTCCTGCCCGGTGGGCTTCAAGAACGGCACCGACGGTACCTTGAAAATCGCTACCGATGCCATCCGCGCCGCCAATGGGCCGCACCACTTTTTGTCGCTGACCAAGGCCGGGCGTTCGGCGATCTTTTCCACCACGGGTAATGATGATTGCCACATCATCCTGCGCGGCGGGCGTTCGCCCAATTACGATGCCGCCAGTATCGAACAGGCCTGTCGGGAGTTGCGTAAGGCAGGGCTCGATGAAAAGGTCATGGTGGATTTCAGTCACGCCAACAGCAGTAAGCAGCATGATCGTCAGTTGGTGGTCGGCCGCGATGTGGCGCATCAGATTGCAAGGGGAGACAAGCGCATTATGGGGGTGATGATCGAGAGTCACCTCAAGGCCGGTCGACAGGATGTGGTGGCGGGTAAGCCGCTGGAATACGGGCAGAGTATTACCGATGCCTGCATCAGCTGGGAGCAGAGCCAACCCCTGCTCGACGAACTGGCCGAGGCCGTACTGCAACGGCGTTCCAGCTAAGGTTGCAAGTTTCTCTTACTCTGAGGCCTGGCTGGCCAGGAGTGTCGTGATCTGGTTCTGGGCGGTTCCCGTTGGATGTTCCGGTAATAAGGCCAGTACCACAGCCAGTGTGATGGTCATCAGTAGCAATGATATTAGTTGTTTAGTCGTCATATTCATTCTGTGTGTCCCCGAGAGAATAGCAGTCTAGGCGCTTCGGCTTTAATAATCTGTCGGACAAAACTGAATGAACTGTAGGTTTTTTCTTACAAAAGATTAAGCTCCGGCGGTGCTGAAAAGAAAAACCCGAGCAGATAGCCCGGGTTTATTGGGATGAGTTGACTACTCAGTGACAGAAGTGGCCGTGATCGGCATGGGCCATGAGGTGTTTGAAGTCCTGTGCATTCAACTGAACAAGTGCGCAGTGATCGCCCCCCTCGACATAGATATCCTCGTATTCACGCAAGAGCTCGTCATCCACCAGCATCTCGAAACCGTAGGCTTCGCCCAGTGCCGGAATGGCGCCCTGCTCACAATCATAAAACAGTTCTTCAATTTCCTGCTCATTGGCAAGCACAAAATTGCGATTATATATTTTGCGCAAGCGCGTCAGGTCGACGTGTTGATCGGCGGGAACCACCACCATTATAAACCCATAGTCATCGACCAACACGACGGTCTTGGCGAGATGATCGGCCGGGATATGGGCCGCCTCGGCGGTGCTGATACTGGACATAGTAAAGGGATGTTTGATGATCGTATAGTTGACTTCTTCCCAGTCGAGAAATTCTTGTAATGTGAGTGCAATGGCCATGACCGTCTCCTTGTTCGCCAAATAAAAGTGTTGCCGTGTATGATAAGCATAGCTGATCTTGCTTGTTCAGTAATACATTTTATTTGTGTCAGAAAATTTCGTCATGGCAGGGAATATGCAGTGACATACTTGTAAAGAAACTGATAAAAACTATCGGTAATTACAGTCATTATTACCGATTGCCTGTTATGTGGGAGATGCAAAATAAATCATAACGTTATTGGATCTAATTCATGTAATAACAAACAAAATCGTTCTATGTTATTTTAATTAAACTATATTTATCATTCTCATTAATTATAACGACGCAGGTGCATAGCAGGTATGGGGCATTCGTCCACAGAAGAGCAACAACTAAAAGTGCGAGATGGGGTGAAGATTGGCTTCCGGCTGGTAGAGAACAAAATGGCTCGCCGGGTGATTGGCATGATTCATGGTATGGCCAGTAATAAAACCCGCTGGAATGAATTTATCGATAAGACCCTTCTGAAAAAAAACTGGAACCTGCTGGCGTTTGACCTTAGGGGACATAATGATTCACTCTGGCATGGCCGCATTACCCGCAAGAAATGGGCGCGTGATATCTATGACGTGTTCAAGGCGAAAAAATTTGAACAGGTGATCATGCTTGGCCACAGCATGGGGGCGCAGGTTGCCATGCAATATGCGATGCAGCATCGTGATCTGGTCAACGGTCTGGTGCTGATCGATCCCATTTTTGATAAAAACCTCACCGGCCAACTGGCGCTGGCGAGGCGAACCAAATATATCCTCTGGCTGATTTTATTATGCACCTGGTTTTTCAATCTACTCGGCTTTCGCAAGAGGCGCTTTAAATCTCGCAGCCTTTATGAACTGGATCTCAAGACACGCAAGTTCCTGGCCGAAAACCCGCACCAGGATATCGCCAGTCTCTACATGAGTCCGCTGGAGGATATGAAATACCTGCCGCTGGCAAGCTATATTCAGGACATCCTCGAAGTGATACGCCCCGTCGGGCCAATCGAAACCATTACCTGTCCCGTACTGGTGCTGTTATCCAGGAGTGCATCCATGAGCAATGTGGACAAAAATGTCAGTATTATTAAGACAATTCCCAATAGTCATATACACTATATTGAAGCCGACCACTGGTTGTTGACTGAAAAGCCTGATGAGGCGAGGCAGGTCATTGAAGCTTGGTGTGAATCACAATTATAAAATAACGATGCTTGATTAAATTTTGTTTGAGACCAAATCCCAACAGCCTGTCCTGACCTATACACTGATTGGTGTCAGTGTGTTGATCGCACTGTTGAGCAACCTGGGTGAGAACAGAGCGATTATCGAAAACTTTCTGATTTCCAAATATATTGGCCAGGGCGTCTGGTTCTTGCCCGAGGTGAAATCAGGTCAGTACTGGCGTCTGATCACGCCGATCTTTATTCACTTTGGAATAATGCATATCGTCTTTAACTCGCTCTGGCTGTGGGAACTGGGCGGGGCGGTCGAGCGAACCAGTCAGGCATGGAAGCTGGGTGCACTGGTACTGTGTATCGGGCTCGGCTCCAATCTGGCGCAATATTTATACGCCGGTCCCTTTTTTGGCGGCATGTCCGGGGTGGTGTATGGTCTGCTGGGTTATGTCTGGGCGCAGGGTCGGTTTAACCCCTATGCGAGGTTGATTCTCAATCAGTATGTCATGGTTATGATGCTGGTCTGGTTTGCCCTGTGCTGGACCGGGCTACTCGGGCCGATTGCCAATATGGCGCATACGGCGGGGCTATTGATGGGGCTGGCCTGGGGTTGGCTGGAGGCACGAACAAAATCGCGCCATACTTTTTAATGGTCTGAATCAGGTCTCGGCCGACAAGCGGCGCACAGGTTTAAAGTCCTTGAAGTCGTCCTGTTCATTATCATCGTGGTATTCAATTTCGCCATCGAAGTAATACCACTGGTTATCTTCTTTCACAAAATTGCTGATTTCATGCAGGTAGCCGGTTTTGCCTTCGATATCATAAAAGGCCTTGAATTCGACGATACCCAGCTTGTCATTCGCGCCACCCTGTTGGTGCGAACGATGTCCAGTCTGACCCACTGTACGGCATTGTCATCACCTAGCTGGATCCGTTTGGGGCGTGAGCCCGGATGCCAGGTGTGGTTTAAATAGTTTTTATTGCTAAAGCAATAGGCCGAATAGCGTGCGCGCATCAGTGCTTCGGCAGTGGGGGCGGGATTGCCATCATGATAGAGCTTACAACACTTAACATAGGCTTTGCCTGAACCACAGGGGCAGCCATCTTTTTTATTATTGTTGAACAAGTTATCTAGCATGGGATTTTTCTATTTTATATCTTCACTGCGAGCGTTACATTTTGTTAAAAGTTGTTTCAAGATTCAGTTTGTGAATCTAATTAAAGAATAAACAGCTTTATACGATAAATCCATATAAAGAGGGTGATATTTATTTCTCTGGATCTGCCGTTAAGACTTACAGCGTCTGATGCAGGTTTTGTTTTAGGGTTGGATACCGATATCTATACACCAACTTTTATAAGTGAATAAACGGGGTGTTTTGTGTATCTCCCCAATATCTAACAAATTTCTGTATTCAGGACTGCAATATATAGCAGGATGGCACGATAAAGATAAGCCTGTACCATATGATAGTACATAGTTAAATATTAAATTATTTCCTAAACTTGAATAATTGTTACGGAAAGACAAGCAAGAGGTGAATTGTGCGAATTGCATTAGTCGATGATGACCAGCATCTGGCTGAGTTAGTGAAAATCTGGCTGGAGGAAGAAGGGCACCAGTGTGTGTATTTTCCCAATGGCGTAGAATTTACCCATGCCTTGCGCCGGGAAAGTTTTGATCTGGTTATTCTCGATTGGGTGATGCCGGACATGGATGGCGAGGCCGTTCTTAAATGGATGCAGGAACAGGACATTACCGATATGCCGGTGATCTTTCTTACCCAGAAAACGGGAGAGGATGATGTGGCCAGGGTGCTGCTGCTGGGGGCTGATGATTATGTTACCAAGCCGGTCCGTCAGAAGGAATTTCTGGCCAGGATTACTGCTGTTACCCGCCGCGCTTCACCTGCCGTTACCCAGGAAGTTCTGGAAGTCGAACCCTATCGTATCGATTTCAAGAAACACAGCGTGTATTTCGGTGATGAGGCCATTAAGTTGACCCAGAAGGAATTCGAGCTGACGGCCTTTTTATTCAAACATCTTGGTCGCCTGTTATCCCGTAACCACATACTGTCTTCGGTCTGGGGGCATGGGGGTGAATTCAACACCCGCACAGTGGATACCCACATTAGTCGGATTCGCAAGAAGCTGGATCTGGATCCGCAAAAGGGTTGGCGCCTGACTGCGATTTATCACCAGGGCTATCGACTCGAACAAGTGGATATAGAAGAGAAACAGGCCTCCTGAGCCCGTGCGTCGCTCAGTCTGATTTTTCCGTTTTCGTATTTCCCTTCCCGAGCCAGCGACTCAACGCCACCAGCGGCCCCAGACTGCCGCGCATCAGGGCGCGCAAGGTTTCGTGTTGCCGCAGTTCGTCCGCCAGGGGCGGACTGTAACGATAATAGAGTCTGACAAATGTTTTGCCTGCCGTATTGGTCAGCAGATAAATATCCCTGAAATGCCGCAACCATTTCACTTCCTTGTGCAGCAGACTGCCAAAGGCGGCGGTCGCAATAAAACAGCCATCCTGTTCCTCCGCAGCACCGATATTTACAGACAGGGCAACACTGTTATTGCCGGTATTGGCATCAGTCTGGTTTTGCGACAGGAAAGGCGTGGCGGCATAGCTACCGGTACTGGCGGCATTCACCACAAAACTGAGTTCCGTGCTGTTGTTGCTGTCGAGTTCGGCGACATGACACTTGACCGTGGCGCCGCTGGCGCTGCAACAACTGCCGGTGCTGGCGGAGACAAAGGCCAAACCGGCAGGCAGATCGTATTGCAGGGCAAGGTTGGTGGCGGCAGAGGAACCCGAGTTTGTCACGGTGGCGGTATAGGTATAATTTGCGCCCAGTGTGAATGCACCGTTTTGCGGCGCCATGCTTAGGGCCAGATCGTTAGTACCCGAGACACTGGTGGTTTTAAAAATGCGATTGTCGCTGTTAGCGGCTTCGAGTGTGGCGCTACTCACGATGGCCGCATGGGTATGGCTGCCGGCGGCCTTCATTTTTGCAACAATGTTGATGGTCGCGGTGGCTGCGCTGGCGAGGTTGCCCAGCGCACAAGTGATAATACGATTGGCCTGGCGGCAAGTCCCGATGCTGGGGGAGGCTGAGACATAGCCATGGCCATGGGGAACCATGTAGGTCACCATGGTTTCGACCGCAGTGGCGCCGCCGTTATTCGTGACCGTCAGGGTATAGGTATTATTACTGGCCAGCGTATTGCTGCCACTGTCACTCAGGGCCAGGTGCTGGTCGGCACTGCCTGAGCCTGTCATGATGCTCCAGCCGATATCCTGCAACAGTGAGACCGCCAGACCGGGAGTATGATCGGGGCCGGTATAAAAGGGCTCCATACCTTCGTTAGGGCTGACCAGGTTACTGAAGTGTGACACCGATGAGCCGACGCTATAGCTGGAGGGGGCATACATGAAAACATGGTTACTACCATCGACCCCTCCGACCAGTGAGGCGTCGGCCACCACCTGTGTTCCCGTCCAGTGCAGGTTGCCACTGTCGATAATGGCATTGGCGCGTTGACTGTCGGTCATGCTTGTCAGATCAGCCGGGCTATAGCCATGTCCTTCCAGGTTGAGCGTGAAACTGTCATCGCGCCCGTAGAATTTTGAGCCATCCGCTCCCAGCAGGCTTAAAAAGCCCAGGCCGTGCAGAAGCTCGTGCTGGATCACGGTCACATAATCGACGTTGGCGCCACCGCCCTGATCGAAGCCGTAATACCAGCTGAGTGAGCCCAGCACCTCGGAGCCGTCGAGGTCACTGTTAAATTCGGCCACAATATCACTGCCGCCATTCAGGTCGCCGCCATACAGGGTTTCGGCCAGCGCCAGGGGATAATAGGTATTGGCTTGAGGTGTGCCGGTGAAGTCGCGCACCACGCTCATCGGTCCGGCCTGGCCGAGGGTGGCGCTGCTGGCCGTGCCACCGAGGGAATTCATTTGCGCATCGACCTTGATCTCGACACTGGTATTGAGGTGCTGGGCGATCAGGTTGGCGGCATACTGAAAGGCATTGAGCCGTTGCTGACCCAGGGTGATGGCATAGTTGCCACCGCTGCTGCTGGCCGGTGTCGGGTCATTAAAACCAGCGCATTGCTGGTTGCTGTTGACCAGCGTGATGTTGGCTGCCGCAAAAACCGGCGCGACCGGGAGCAGGGCCAGGCTCAGGCCGAGCAGGAGTAGCAGTCTTGGCGGTGCGCGCATTGCAATAACCATCAAGCTACTACGGGCCTTTGCGGCTGGGACGGAATCGTTCCCGCAGGTCAATGGTATAACCCCCACCGGATTTGCCTGAGACCTGTTCCGAGAGTGTCACCGCAGGGGGCTCGCTGATCATGGCCTGGGCGGAGAATGATTTTTCGATAACGTCTGCCGCTTGTTCAGGGGGCCTGCCGTACAGGCCGGTATCCGGATCGACATAGGCTCGTAAGCCATGCGAGGCATAAGCGACTGATACGGGATGGAGGCCTGGTCCGGGTTGAGAATGGTATAGATAAGGGATCACCCCGGTCAGGAGTAAGATAAGCAGTAAACCCGGCTGTTTTATATGTGAATACTTCATATTGGTCCGACCTGGAACGACACCATTGCGACTAGTTACAGGTATCGTCACGGTAGCGGTGGAACTGAAATTTTTGCGCCACAAAATGTGATGGCGTTATGTGGATAAATATGAGCAGGCTGGCGCAATCACCGGTATAATCGGCGCTTTTTGCCGGGTAGCACTCTTGTGACAGACATTAACAAACTTCGTAATATCGCCATTATCGCCCACGTCGACCATGGCAAGACCACGCTGGTAGACCAGCTCCTGCAACAATCCGGCACCCTGGTGACCCGGGGCGAGGCCGAGGAGCGAGTTATGGACTCCAATGATTTGGAGAAAGAACGCGGTATCACCATTCTCTCCAAGAACACCGCCATCAAGTGGCAGGACTACCATATCAACGTGGTGGACACCCCCGGTCACGCCGATTTCGGTGGCGAGGTGGAACGTGTGTTGTCCATGGTGGATTCGGTATTGCTGCTGGTGGATGCGGTGGAAGGCCCTATGCCCCAGACCCGCTTTGTGACCCAGAAGGCCCTTGCCCGTGGCCTGTGCCCGATTGTGGTGGTGAACAAGATTGACCGCCCCGGCGCCCGCGCCGACTGGGTGGTGGACCAGACCTTTGAACTGTTCGACCGCCTCGGTGCGACGGAC
>JGI24023J19991_10002200_pt1 | contig 14410 bp, 14 predicted proteins | sample Cruoilmetagenom1_FD_19991 | JGI IMG/M metagenome (IMG submission 19991) | reverse complement strand
GACGTCTGAGAGCACCCGGGCTTCACGATCAGTGATATAACCCCGGCGCGAAAGGTCCCACAGCGAATAGATCGGCATCACCCCGGGCAGCGGATAATCCGAGCCGTAGAGCAGGCGTCCGTGCCAGTCAACGCGGCCGATAATGACGTCGATGACCGTGGTGGTGCGCAGGAGCTGCGCCAGCGAGGAGATCTCGCCGAACAATAGCGCCTGGTACCGCGGCTCGTCCATCAGGCGCGCGAACAGCTCGAAGTTGCTGCGGCGCGGTCCGTTGGCCCCATGATCGAGATCGGTATTGCTTCCCAGTGAGGCGCAATGGGCGACGATGACGCGAACACCATGATCGAGCGCGCGCCGCAGCCGCAGCGGGTTGTTCAATGCCTGGTTGCTGCCGCCGTGGACTGCCTGCTCATGACCGGCGTGGCTTAGCAGGGGGATACCCGTTGGCGCCAGGGCTTCGTAAAAGCGGTCACACAGAGGCGAGGCGGGATCGATGCCCATCGCGGACGGCAGCCACTTCACCGCCCGCGCGCCGTCGTTNACCGCTTGCTGTAGCGCCTCGACGCAGTCCTCGCGGTAAGGGTGGACCGAGGCGATCCACTCGAAACGCTGCGGATAGCGCCGTGCAACGTCGCGCGCGTATGTGTTGGGGGTGTGAAACGGGCTCAGCGGCAACACGCGCCGGCCTTCGCGATCGTAGTGATAATCAAATCCCAGCAGCATCAGGCGCGGACCCGGTGGGAAGTCCCCATGCAGTGCAAGCAGCCGGCTGATGTAATCCTCATCGCCCGTGCCGCGCAACGACAGGCAACTCGCATCGAGATAAAATCTCTTCTGCAGGTACTCAATGGGATGGACCAGGCTGTCCATGTTCGGATTGAGCCAGACGCCGGAACTGGAATCACCGAGCCCGAGCAGATGCACATGGCAGTCCCACACCTGCGTCGGGTCGATGTCCGCCCACACCGCCTGCATGAGTGCATCGTGCGCCAGGCGCGCCGGCAGCGGCCCGGGCAGGCAGGGATTGTCGAAACCTTCATCGGGCCAGAAACGCCAGGCCAGCCCCCCTAAGCCGCCGGCGGCCAGCAGCGCGATCCATTGCCGCCGCTTCATGCCTGGAACTCCGTCGTGTCGAGGACCAAGGTCGCTAACCGAGCAAGGCGTCGAGGTGCGCCGCGACGCTGCGTCCGAGGGCCCGCAGGGCATAGCCGCCTTCCAGGGAAGAGACGATCCTGCCGCCTGCGTGGGCCTCGGCGACGCCTTTGAGCTCTCGTGTGACCCAGGCGTAGTCGTCTTCCGTCAGACCCAGCCCGGCCATGTCATCCTCGATATGGCCGTCGAAACCGGCGGAGATCAGCAGCAGCTGTGGCCGGAAGGCATGCAACGCCGGCAGCCACCGGGTTTCCACGGCATGGCGGAAGTCGCTACCGGTGCTGCCCGCCGGCAGGGGGACATTGACGATGTGCTCACCGGAAGGCTCGGTGCCGCTGTGGGGATACAAGGGATGCTGGAAGGTGGAGCAGAACAGCACCTCGGGCCGGTCGCGAAAAATATCCTCGCTGCCGTTGCCGTGATGCACATCGAAGTCGACGATCGCCAGGCGTTCCAGTTTGTATTGACTCAGCGCGTAGGCCGCGCCCACGGCGATGTTATTGAACAGGCAGAACCCGCTCGCGCGTGCGTGTTCGGCGTGATGCCCGGGTGGGCGTACACAACAGAAGGCACATTTGTGTTGTCCCTCCATCACCAGGTCCACGGCCAGAACGGCGGCGCCCGCGGCACGCCGGGCGGCGGACAGGCTGTGGGCATTCATGGCGGTATCGGGATCCAGCCAGACCCGCCCCTGCTCCGGGGACTGCGCAAAAATACTGGCGACATAGTCGCTGTCGTGCGCCTGCTCGAGTTGCTCGCGGGTCGCCAGCGGGGCCTCATAATGGCGCAGGAGCATGTCCAGACCGCTGCTGATGAGATGGTCCTGGATGGCGGCCAGTCGGGCCGGGCATTCCGGGTGCCCGGCACCCAGCTCGTGCCGGGCGCAGTCGGGGTGGGAAATCAACGCGATCGTCATGTGAAATTTCCGCGCTAATCAGTGTACGCTTAGCCGAGCAAGTCAAACATTGAAACAAACAATAACACGGATACGCATATGAACCCGCATTATCTGGACCGCCTGTTTACCCCGCGTGCGATCGCCGTTTTCGGCGCCAGCGAGCGGCCCGAATCGGTCGGCGCACGCGTGTTCGAGAATCTTGTTAACGATGGTTTCGCCGGTCCGGTCTATCCGGTCAATCCCAAGCACAGCGAGCTGCGCGGCAAACCGTGTTACCCGTCGATCACCGCGATCAGCGAGCCGGTCGATTTGGCGGTGATCGCGACGCCGGCGGCGACCGTCCCGCAGATTATTCACGACTGCGGCGAACACGGGGTGCGTGCCGCTATCGTTCTATCCGCGGGGTTTGGCGAGGGCGAGGGTGTCGGTGCGAGCCTGCAGCTGGCCATGCTCGAGGAGGCGCGCCGCTACAAGCTGCGCATTCTGGGTCCGAACTGCCTCGGACTGGTACGCCCCAGCATTAATATGAATGCGACCTTCAGCAAGAACAGCGCGCAGCCGGGTTCGCTGGCATTGGTATCGCAGTCCGGGGCGCTGTGTACCGCGATACTGGACTGGGCCACCGCGCATAAGGTTGGATTTTCCGCGGTGGTGTCGATGGGCAGTGCCGCCGATGTCGGTTTCGGTGATGTCCTGGACTATCTCGCCTCAGACCCGAAAACACGGAGCATACTGCTCTACGTCGAGGGAGTGGGCAATGCGCGCGCGTTTATGAGCGGTCTGCGCCTGGCGGCGCGGCTCAAACCGGTGGTTGTGGTCAAGGCCGGACGCCGTGGCGAAGGCTCGAGGGCGGCCATGTCTCACACCGGCGCGCTGGTCGGTGCCGACGATGTGTTCGAAGCCGCCTTGCAGCGCGCCGGCGTGGTGCGCGCCATGACCATCGAACAGCTGTTCGCGGCGGCACAGCTGTTGGCGACCCATTACCGCGTGCAGGGCAAGCGGCTCGCCATCGTGACCAACGCCGGCGGACCCGGGGTCATGGCCACCGACCGGGCCGTGGATCTCGGGGTTGAGCTGGCCGGACTGGGCGAGGAGACATTGCGGCGCCTGGACGAGGCCCTGCCCGCACACTGGTCGCACGGCAATCCGGTGGACATCCTCGGTGATGCTCCGCCCGAGCGTTACCGCGCCGCGGTCAGCATCTGCCTGGAGGACCCCGCGGTCGACGGGGTGTTGGTGATGTTGACCCCGCAGGCCATGACCGATCCACTCGCGGCCGCGCGCGCCGTCATCGAGGCGCGGGCGGGATTCGATAAGCCCGTGCTCGCCTGCTGGATGGGTGAGCAGCAGGTCGCGGCGGCCTGGGAGGCGTTCGCCAACGAGAGGATTCCGGTGTTTCCCAGTCCCGAGGCGTCGGTCGAGGCGTTTGCCTATCTCGCCACGTATCATCAGAACCAGCAACTGCTGATGCAGGTACCGGGACCGCTGGCGCGACGCAGTGAACCGGACGAGGAAGGGGCGCGGCTGATCATCGACGGCGTGCTGGCCGAACGCCGTACCACCCTCGGTGGCACCGAATCGAAGGCCTTGCTGACCGCTTTTGGCATTCCGGTCACGCCGGCGATCGAGGTGCGGTCCGCCAACGAGGCCCTGATCGCGGCAGAGTCCATCGGCTTTCCGGTCGCCATGAAGATCAGTTCGCCGGACATTAGCCATAAATCCGACGTCAGCGGCGTGAAGCTCAACATCAGCAACGCCCATGCGGTGCGCAGCGCCTACAACGAACTGGTCGCCGAGGTCCAGCGGCAGCGGCCGGAGGCGAAGATCGCGGGCGCGACCGTGGAGCGGATGTACCACAAGCCCCATGGCCGGGAGTTGCTGGTCGGAGTCATCCGCGATCCGGTATTCGGGCCGGTCATTACCTTTGGTGCGGGCGGTACGACCGTCGAGATACTGCGTGATCGCGCGGTCGGCTTGCCGCCGATTAACAGCTTCATCGCGCGTAATCTCATCGGTCAGACCCGGGTGTCGAGATTGCTCGATGCGTTCCGCAACCTGCCCGCCGTCAATCTTCAGGCCGTCGAACAGGTATTGCGGCGTGTTTCCGAGATGGTGTGTGCGTTGCCGCAGATAAGCGAACTGGATATCAATCCTCTCATCGCGGATGAAGACGGCGTGGTGGCCCTGGACACGCGCATCGTGGTCGAACACCGCAAGCTGGGCCTGGATCGTTACGGCCACATGGCCATTCATCCCTACCCGAGCCATCTGATCACGCACCGGCAGCTCGCCGACGGCACCGATCTTGTGATCAGACCGATAAGACCGGAAGACGCGGAGATTGAACAGGAGTTTGTTCGTAATCTGTCGCCGCAGTCGAAGTATTTCCGCTTTATGCAGAACCTGCATGAGCTGACGCCGCAGATGCTGGTGCGCTTCACCCAGATCGATTATGACCGCGAGCTCGCGCTCATCGCGGTGGTACAGCGGGACAACCAGGAAATCGAAGTCGGCGTCGCCCGCTATACCATGAATCCTGACGGTGTCAGTTGCGAATTCGCCCTGGTGGTCGCCGATGAATGGCGGCACCAGGGCATCGGCTCACAGCTTATGACCCGTCTTATGGATGCCGCCAGGGCCAGGGGATTCAAAACCATGGAGGGCGAGGTCCTGGCCGGCAATCCAGGGATGCTGGAGCTGGTGCGTAGCCTCGGTTTCTCCATACGCGCGAGCGAGGAAGAATATGCCATTAAGATGGTGACCAAGGCACTTTAATTGCATTATTGGAATTGCGTTATTGGGCTCGGCATCCGGTGCACGCCGCCAGCCGTTCCCGCCATTGGGCAAGCAACTGACTTTGGGCCGCGGTATCTTCCCGGCTCGCCAACAGCAGGGCCTTGTCAACAAGCAGGGTCGTTGACTGCCAGCCGCCGTCGATGGCGCACTCCACCTGCAGGTGCCAGCGCTCCTCTCCCGGTTCGATCTCGAACAGATAGGCCTCCAAGCCCAATTGTTCCAGCAGGCGTGCTGCAGCGTCTTTGGCGTTAATGAGTTCTGTCAATGATGCAGGCATCGGGAGTTTATACTCAGTCCAGTTTCAGTAACGGATAGCGCTGCAGCGCTTCCCGTGTCCAAAACGACAGCCCGGCCCGCTGGTTGACCGTCTCGACCGCGAGGATGGCGTCCGGGTCCTCGAAACTGATCCGGCCGGGAGTGCCTGCATCGTCCAGTTTTTCAAGCAGCCAGCCATCGAGAAACTGCTCCTCTCCCTGGCTGGTGAGCCTGCCCTTGAAACCACGGCGGTGCATGCGCACGTGGAAACCCTTTCCAGCGAGCGCCGGGATCCATGACAGCACGGCCTCTTTGGCCTTGGCCTCGAACTCCTCGGCGCTCTGGAAGGTGAACGTTTGACTGACCGGCATCATACGACTAAGCAATGTACCGAGTTCGGGATCCTGCGCGGCCTGCCGCGACCAGTCGGCCAGCAATTGCCGGGGGTCTTCCACCTGCATGACCAGGACATTGTAGAAATCCGTCTTCGCGACATTGCCGAATTCGGCCAATGCCTTGCGTGCCGGCTTGTATCCGTGTTCGGCGACACTGACCACGACGTTCCAGTCTTTCATCTCTTGAGATATCCGCAGCGGCTCCATGCAATCTCTTTGGCGCGAGCGGCAGGGCCAACCCGTGCCTCGATCCCGGCGTTGGGCGCCCCGCCCGTCATTGTTGACCAACTCGCGTTGCTGGCCAAGCCTAATCGGGCTCGCCTTGGGTCAGGCTGCCTTTTCATGCGATCTTGACACAAGACGGCCTGTCCTTCGCCCGCTATATTGTCTCAGTTTCTGTGGAGGACGCCACATGAAAATTGCCGTTGCCGTGACGATCTCGAAGCCAGGCTCACAAATCGGGACGCTTGCCGAAAACGCCCCGTTCTATCCGCTCTTCAGTAAGAGCGGTGGATTCCTCGAAGCCATTGACAATCCCTTTGCGCAGCTTCCACAGGGCGGCGAGACCGAATCAAACGCTCAGCGACCCTTCACGTCCAGGAAGCCACGCAAAGAATGCCAAATGGGTATCGCCATCGACGCCCTGAGCGATGAGCAGCGGGCCTATCTTTCATCGTGGCAAGAGGGCACATGACGAGCGCTGCGGTGCTGTATTTGCGCCACGTCAAGGCGCGGAGCGCGGATTCGCGGTATAAACATGTCAAGTAAACGATCGGGAGCAAAGCCCATGAATGATCCCGCCGCTGCGTCAAAGGTTGGTGCCCCGGACCCGGAACTCAAGACTTCGCCCATCTTTGACCGCGAAGACGATGAGATCTTGTCGTTCGACCTCGAGCTGGAAACCGGTGTGTGTTATTTCAACAACGAGAGCTTCCCGATCGGGCAGTATGTATGCAGCGGCGAGGAGTTGCTGCGTTGCGAGGAACGGGGAATCTGGGTGCGAGAGGGTTCTTGTTATCCCGGCTAGAGAGGTTGTAAACGACATCGTTCACATAGGGTACAACCGTTTGTGTGGTTGCTGGCATTGATAGTGCAGGCCGTGATCAGACGGGTTGTCGTATCCTGACTTTTTGCAGGAAGCTGCCCAGCCCGGGATTGGCGTAGGGGCCAAAGGCGTCGACCAGGGTTCCGCGGATGCCATTCTGGGATTCGATCGCATAGACCACTGACTCGTCGTCGGGATCAGCGATGGCGCTCGACAATGGTCAATTCCTCAGCTTTAAAGGACTTTCCGTTATCTACCGCGCGGAAAGTATTATCCAGATATTCGAGTGGCCGTGAAACCCCGGCGTTTCAGGTCTGTTATGACCTCGGTTTCGGTGTTGTACAGATTGATACCCATATTTGCCTCCAAATAGACAAATCTTATTGGATGTCAGCGCTGTGTCTTTGGCGAAAGCCGTGATGAGAATACGACTTTATGGCGCGTTATTGCCCGGCGCAACCCGTTTCGTTACGCAGGGCCGGCCCACGATACCCCATAGCGCATGCAGGGTTTGCGCCGCTGCCCGGAACGATATGCCAGGGGCGGTTGTCAAAAACCATAAAGCTGTTGTCCCTTAGATATAACAATGCATCGAGAGGAGGGTCGGCATGACGCATCACCAGCTTTCCTATGAAGTCCGGGCACCGAGCCGTCCGGGTTATGAGACGGTGCTGACCCCCGAGGCCCTGGCGTTTGTCGCCGGATTTGCCGGGGTTTTTGGTCAACGGGTCAAGCAATGCCTGACCGACAGACAGGACGTTCAGGCGCGGCTGGATGCCGGTAAGAAATTGGATTTCCTGCCACAGACCCGTGGGATACGCGAGAGTGAGTGGTGCGTGGCGGCGCTGCCGGAGGACCTGCTGGACCGCCGGGTGGAGATTACCGGCCCGGTGGACCGCAAAATGGTGATCAATGCCCTAAATTCGGGTGCCAGCTGCTTCATGGCGGATTTCGAGGACGCCAATGCGCCGAGCTGGGATAATCTGATTCAGGGTCAGGTGAATCTGCGTGACGCGGTTGCCGGGACCATCGCCTACGACGACCCGGAGTCTGGAAAATACTATGAGCTCGGGGAAACCACGACGACGCTGCTTGTGCGTCCGAGAGGCTGGCACCTGTGGGAGTACCACATGCGGGTAAATGGAGAACCCGTGCCCGCCGGGCTGTTCGATTTCGGGTTGTTCTTCTTTCATAATGCGCACGCGTTGCTCGCCAAGGGCTCGGCGCCGTATTTTTATCTGCCCAAGCTGGAGAGCCATCTGGAGGCCCGGCTGTGGAACGATGTTTTTCTGCACGCCCAAGAGGCGCTGAATATCCCCCGCGGTACAGTCAAGGCCACGGTGCTCATTGAAACCCTGCCCGCGGCCTTCGAAATGGATGAGATCCTCTATGAGCTGCGGGAGCATTCCTGCGGCCTGAACTGCGGACGCTGGGACTATATCTTCAGTTTTATCAAAAAGCAGCGCCACGATCCCGCCTGTGTCCTGCCTGACCGCGGGCAGGTAACCATGACCCAGCCCTGCATGCGCGCCTATTCGCAGTTGCTCATCAAGACCTGCCATCGCCGCGGCGTGCATGCCATGGGCGGTATGGCGGCTCAGATTCCGATCAAGCATGATCCGGCGGCCAATGAAGCCGCACTGCAAAAGGTCCGTGCCGATAAATTACGCGAGGTGCAGGATGGTCACGACGGTACCTGGGTGGCCCATCCCGGGCTCATTCCGGTTGCGATGGCGGTGTTCGATGAGGACATGCCGGACGCCAATCAGATCGCACGCCGACGCGAGGATGTCCATGTGACGGCCGAGGACCTGTTGCGCGTGCCGCAGGGTAGCCGCACCGAAGACGGAATGCGTGAAAACGTTCGTGTCGGGGTGCAGTACATTGAGGCGTGGTTCGGTGGGAGAGGGGCAGTGCCGCTCTATGACTTGATGGAGGACGCCGCCACTGCGGAGATTTCCCGTGCCCAGATCTGGCAGTGGATCCACCACGGTGCCAGCCTCGACAACGGCGAGGTCGTCACCAAGCGATATTTCAACGATATACTGGCACAGGAAATGGAACGCATCCTTCATGAGGTCGGCGCCGAGCGTTTCGAGCGCGGACGCTTTGCCGAGGCCCGCGAATTATTCCAGCACCTATGTCTGAGCGACGATTTCACGGAGTTCCTGACGGTGCCCGCCTACGAACACCTGCTTTCCGGCGAGACCAAGGGCAGGTGAAACACCTGGCTGCGATCGCAGCCATGACAGGCATGTCGGGCGTATCCGATCTCACCGCAGAATAGCCGGCGCGGCGGTCGACGTGGGCGTCGCGCGGTTCCTGCCGCCACATTATTTAGAACCTGTCTCAAATCAAACGCTCACCAAGCCTTTACGCCCTGAAAGCGGCGCAAACAACGCCAAGGCGCGGAGGACGCAGAGAATACTTCAAAATAAAGCGTTTTTGCTTTCTTGGCGTACTTTGTGCCTCCGCGACCTCTGCGTTGGTTCCACAGCACCAGCGGGTGGAAGGTATTTTGAAATAGGTTCTAATTTTCTTATGGGACTTACAGGCGCGCTGGCCACACCCGTGTGGCGGCCTGAGCCCGCCGTGCGAATCAGCTCACCCGATGACACTTCAATTGCCCAAATATCTGGCACATTTTGAGGCGGGTCAATGCGGATCGCCGTTTAAATGATTTAATCTATCCAATATTTTGTTTTTACATGGGCTTTTGGCGCATGCATGTATACCATGCAAAAGCACTGCCCAAGCGGTAACAGTCGCCGGCGCCGGGCAGCGCGTCAATGCAGACAGGGTTTACCGCGGATCGCCGGTTGCTCGAGCGCCCGGGTTGCCAGCTCCGCTGGGAATCGTTCCAGGTGTTTGCGCAAATGGCTATACCGGAAGCGGCAATGACGGACAAAGAAACGCCCATTGGTACCGTCTCTGAGGTTCAGGGTCCGGTGGTGGTTATCGCGTGCAAGCAACTCCCGCCGCTGCGCCAGGCCTTGCGCGCGCACCTCGACAGCGACACCTATCTGTTTGAAGTCCACCAGCACCTGGACGAGCGCCGCGTGCGGGCCATCACGCTGCATCGTAGCGCCGGCCTGAGGCGGGGGATGCCGGTCTATGACACGGGCGCCCCACTGCATGCGCCGGTGGCGCCGGACTGCCTCGGCCGGGTCGTGAACATGTTCGGTGAACCCTTGGATAACGGACCTCCCCTGGCAAGCCGGGACTTTCGCAACATCCACGGCCGGCCGGTTCCGCTGCGGGAATCGACCGGCGTCAGTGAGGTGCTGGTGACCGGAATCAAGGTCATCGATCTCCTGTGTCCGTTCGTGCGCGGCGGAAAGACCGGGCTGTTCGGCGGCGCCGGCGTGGGTAAAACCGTGCTGATCATGGAATTCATGCATGCCGTCGCCGCGATTCACAAGGGCGTATCGGTGTTTGCCGGCGTGGGCGAGCGTATCCGCGAGGGCCATGAACTGTGGTACGAGCTGCTCAAGGCCGGGGTGATGCCGCAGTCGCTGCTGGTTTTTGGTGAAATGGATGAATCTCCGGGTGTGCGTTTCCGGGTCGGACTCACCGCGCTGACCTATGCCGAATACCTGCGAGACAGTCTGCACAAGGAGATCTTGTTCCTGATGGACAACGTATTTCGCTTCGTGCAGGCCGGCAGCGAGATCTCCAGCCTGCTCGGGCGCATGCCGGCGACGGTGGGTTACCAGCCGACGCTGGCGACCGAGGTTGCCGAACTGCAGGACCGTGTGACCTCGACGTCCAAGGGCGCCATCACCGCGGTACAGGCAGTCTACGTGCCGGCGGACGATATGACCGACCCGGCGGTGAGCACTATTCTGAGCCATCTCGATACCACCGTGATCCTCTCGCGCACCCAGGCCGGGCGCGGCATCTATCCCGCCGTGGATCCCCTGCGTTCCGGTAGCAAGCTCATGGATCGTCATGTGCTGGGCGACCGCCACTACGCCGTGGCCGGGGGGGTGCGCGAACACCTGGCGCGCTACCATGAGCTCGAAGACATCATCGCCATGCTCGGCGTCGAGGAGCTCTCGGAGAAGGATCAGCGCATGGTCATGCGCGCGCGCAAATTGCAGCGTTACCTGACGCAGCCGTTTCATGTTACGACAGATCAGACCGGCATCCCCGGGGTTTCGGTGCCACTGGATGTGACGCTCGCCGACTGCGAGGCGTTTTTGCGCGGCGAGTATGACGATATCCCCGAGGATCAATGTTATATGCGTGCCACCATGCAGAGGTCGGCCTTGTGAATACATTCGTGCTGAATCTGCAGGATGCGACCCGATACGAGCGCATCGAGGGCGTCAGCTCCTTTGTCGGGGAAGACGCCTCGGGAAGTTTTGGCATCCTCGCGCAGCACGGGCGTTTTATGACTTCGCTGGTGTTCGGGCTGGCACGGTTTCGCGTGGGCAAGGACGCCTGGCAGTTCCTGGCCGTTCCCGGCGCGGTGCTTTATTTTGTGGATAATGAGCTGTATCTGTGCACGCGCCGTTACCTTCGCGATGAGAACTATGAGCGCATCAGCGCGGCATTGGAGGCGCAACTGCTGGCCGAGGAGGAGCAGCTGCACGGGATCAAGGAGAGCCTGCGGCGCATGGAGGAGGAGATGCTCAGGCGCCTGTGGGAAATGCGGCGTATGGGGGAATTGCGTCTATGAATACCGCCCATCAACGGCTGAAGAAACAGGTTGAGCGCCAGGCCAAACGCATGAGGAATGCGGAGCAGCAGCAATCGACGCTCGTCGGTCAGGCGGTTTATCTTGGGATGTTGGGCCTGCTGTTCGTGTTGCCCGTCATCGGGGGGGTCTACCTCGGCTACTGGCTGGACAGCCGTGCCGCCGGCTACTCTGTCGTCTGGACGGTCCTTATGCTGTTGCTCGGGGTAATGGTGGGCGCGATCAATGTCTACCTGTTTTTCGTGAAGCGAGAGTAGTCGATGGAAGGCTCAGAACTGTTGCAAGGGGCAGTACTGCGGATCGGACCGGTCACCATCAGCGATACCGTGGTCACGACCTGGGGACTGATGCTGGTGCTCGGGGTCCTGGCCTGGCTGTTCACGCGACGCCTTAAGATGGATCCCGGGCTGCTGCAGACCGCAATCGAGGGGATCGTGAGCAGTATCGAGGAGGCGATACGCGCGGTAGTGCTGGAGCACACCCGACGAATACTGCCTTTTATCGCCACGCTGTGGCTGTTCCTGATTTTCGCCAATCTCAGCGGCCTGATCCCGGGGGTCAATGCGCCGACGCGGGATCTCTCGGCGACATCGGCGCTGGCCATGCTTGTATTTCTGTCGGTTCACTGGTTCGGCATCCGCCTTCAGGGCTTTCGCGGTTACCTGCGTCACTATCTGAGCCCGAGCCCAATCCTGCTGCCGTTTCATCTTATCAGCGAGGTCACCCGTACCGTGGCCCTGGCGGTGCGCCTGTTCGGTAACATTATGAGCCTGGAGATGGCGGCTCTGCTGATGTTGCTGGTTGCCGGATTTCTGGTGCCGATCCCGATTCTCATGCTCCATATCATCGAAGCCCTGGTGCAGGCCTACATTTTCGGCATGCTGGCGCTCATCTATGTCGCCGGCGGCCTACAGTCACAACAACTCAGAGAACACAAGAAGGAGTAGCCTATGTCGGATATGACTTTGTTTATTCTCATCTCCACGGTAGTGGCCGTCCTGGGCATCACTCTGGGTGTGATGTTGCCGGCCATCGCCATGGGCCGGTCCATCAGTCAGGCCATGGACGCGCTGGCGCGCCAGCCGGAGGCGGAGCGGTCCATCACTCGCACCCTGTTTATCGGCCTGGCCATGATCGAGTCGCTGGCCATTTATTGTCTGGTCATCGTGCTCATCGTGCTGTTCAGGAATCCGTTGCTTGACTACCTGTTGCGGTAAACCGGCCTCGCCGGGAGCACGGCCGTTGAGCCGACAGCTGCCACTTAAGAACAACCGGCACGATCCGGGTATCGGAGGCATTCCTTGGAACTGAACTGGACGACCTTTGTTCTCGAGATCATTAACTTCCTGATCCTGGTGTGGATCCTGAAACGGTTTCTCTATAAGCCGGTGCTGGAGGTGATCGCGCGACGCCGCGCCGGTATCGAGCAGACACTGGCGGAGGCGGAGAGCCTGCGTCACGAGGCCCAGGCCATGCAGACGCAGTATAAGAACCGCCTCAGCGACTGGGAAAAAGAAAAGCAAGCCGCGCACGACAATCTGCGCACTGAGCTCAACGCGGAGCGCTCCCGGCGCATGGTGGCGCTGGAGGAGTTGCTGGGGCGGGAGCGTCAAAAGGCCCACGCCGCGGAACAGCGGCGCCTGGAAGAACTCATGCGCAGCAACGAGACGGCAGCCTTGCAGCAGGCAGGTCAGTTTGTCTCGCGGCTGTTCTCCCGTCTTACCGGGCCGGAGCTCGAAGCGAGACTGGTCGAGCTGCTCTTAGACGAGCTTGCGGGGCTGCCGGCGCAACGCCAGGAGGCGCTGCGTGCCGCCGCCGCGTCGATGAAAGAGCCCATTACGGTCATCAGCGCCTATCCGCTCGACGCCGCGCACCGCCAGGTCCTGGAGCAGGCGCTCGGGCAGGTGCTGGGAGAGCTGCCCGTGCCGTGGAAGTTCAACGAGGACCCAGAGCTCATCGCGGGCCTGCGCATCAGCATCGGACCCTGGGTGCTGGGCGCGAATCTGCACGATGAGCTTTCCTATTTTGTTGAGGGCACCCATGACTGAAGCGGCCCCCGGCATCGCCGATTCACCGCTCGCCAGACAGGCATCCTGGCTTCAGGATTATCGCCTCGGCCTGCGTGTCTCCGAACAGGGCCGCGTGGTGTCGGTCGGCGATGGCATTGCCTGGGTGCAGGGCCTGCCTTCCGCGGCCATGGAGGAAATCCTGGTGTTCGGCGACGGCAGCCGCGGCGTGGTGTTTCATCTCACGGAGGATCTGCTCGGCGCCANTCTCTTGTACCAGACAGAGACGTTGACAGCGGGCACGGACGTGCACCTGACGGCCCAGCAACTGAGCATCCCGGTCGGCGACGCCTTGCTTGGCCGGGTGGTCGACCCGCTCGGCAATCCCCTGGACGGTCTGGACAGCCCGGAGTGCAAGGTCCGGCAGAAACTCGAAACACTCTCGCCCCCCATCCTCGAGCGCGACTTTGTGCATGAACCGCTCTATACGGGGAACAAGATCATCGACACCATGATCCCGATCGGCAAAGGGCAGCGCCAGTTGATCGTCGGCGATGAGGGCATGGGCAGGAGCTCGCTGGCCATCGATGCCGTGATCAATCAACGCGGCAAGCATGTCTACTGCGTGTATGTGCTGATAGGCCAGAAGCGCTCGGCCGTGGTGAGCACTTTGGAAATCTTGCGCCGTTATGACGCGTTGGAATACACAACCGTGGTGGTGGGTGAGGCCAGCGCCCTTCCGGGACTCCAATATCTGACCCCCTTCGCCGGCTGTGCGATCGCCGAGGCATGGATGGCGCAGGGCGAGGACACGCTGGTTGTCTATGATGACCTCAGCACCCATGCGCGCAGTTATCGCGAGCTGTCTTTGCTGCTTCGGCGCCCGCCCGGGCGCGAGGCCTATCCCGGCGATATCTTTTTTCTGCATGCCCGCCTGCTCGAGCGGGCCACCTGTCTCGCGCCCGCGCGTGGCGGCGGCAGCATGACGGCGCTGCCCGTGGTTGAGACCCAGCAAGGGGAGATCGCCTCGTATATTCCCACCAACCTGATCTCGATTACCGACGGCCAGGTCTATCTGGACCAGAGCCTTTTCGCTGGTGGATTCCGTCCCGCCATTGACGTGGCCAAATCGGTGTCGCGTATCGGCGGCCGGGGGCAAGA
>JGI24023J19991_10002197_pt1 | contig 14417 bp, 9 predicted proteins | sample Cruoilmetagenom1_FD_19991 | JGI IMG/M metagenome (IMG submission 19991) | reverse complement strand
ATTGCGCCCATAAAACTCAAGGCGGGCGAACCGATCGCCATGGTGAGAACCAGTGCGCCGAACGCCTCGATGGGCAGATTGAGCAGCACCGCCATCAGCGGCGCCGCCAGCACCAGCGGCAGGCAGGTGGTGAGCCAATGAGCCAGCGCTTTCGCAGCGGCCACCGCCTCGAGCGGCAGGGGTCCCATTGCCAAGGTCTCCAGCGAGCCGTCGTCCGCGTCGTTGTGGAACAGGCGATCCAATGACAGCAACGCGCTCAACAGCAGCGCTATCCACAACAGGCCCGGCGCCAGGCGCGCCAGAAGATTGAGATCGGGACCCAGACCGAGGGGCAGGATCGCCACGACAACCAAAAAGAATCCGAGCGCGGTTCCGGTCGTGCCGCCTTCCCGCAGCGCCAAACGCAGGTCACGGCGCATGAGCTGGACAAACGCGCTCACCGGCCCACCGCTTTTGCCCGTCCAGCCGCCGTGCCGCCCAGCGTCAACGAGCGGGTGAACCGGCCGCCAAGCGCCGTATGGCTGACGGCAACGACAATGCCACCAGAGGCAAGCCGCTCGTCGATCAGCTTGGCGAGCAGGGCGTTGGAGGCGCGGTCGAGGGCTTCGGCGGGCTCGTCCAACAGCCAGACCGTCCGGGGCGCGGCCAGCAGGCGGGCAAGAGCCAACCGGCGGCGCTGGCCGGCCGAGAGCACGCCGGCGGGCAACTCTGCCAGATTGGCGAGACCGAGGCGCGCCAGGCCGTCCGGGTCACCGCCTCCACCCAAAAACTCGCGCCAAAAAGCGTAGTTCTCGGCCACGGTGAGGGCGCGCTTGACGCCCGACTGGTGGCCGACCAGATGGCACTGCTCGCTCAGCGTCGCGTTCGCCACCCCGCCGTCCAGGACAATGGTCCCGGTTGCCGCGTGCAGCAGACCGGCAATGGTTTTCAGCAGCGTGGATTTGCCGCTGCCGTTGGGTCCCTTGACCAACAAACCCTGGCCCGCGCTAATTTGGCGCGAGAGCGACGAAAATAGGCGCCGGCCGCCGCGCTCACATGCCACATTGTCCAGAACGAGCTTCATAGATGGACTCAAAGCAAAGCCCGGGCTATTCGCCGGGCGGTGGGAAGTTTATATAGAGGGTCCACGCCAGAGAGAAAACCGCACCGGGCCGGGTCGGCGCAACCGCGTTGTCGCAAACGACATCATCGGGCCAGGCACCTGGATGGCTCTCGCTCCACCCCGGCGTTCTAAATTCAAGCCCCTTGCGGGCGCGTCACTGCTTTGAAGGAGACGTTTGTGACAGTGCAATCCACGCCCTCGCTCGACAGCTTCGACTGCCGGCAGACCTTGGAGATCGAAGGTCAGACGTTCCACTATTTCAGTCTGCCCGTGGCCGAGCGAAATGGGCTTTCCGGCATCGCGTCCTTGCCCTACTCGCTGAAAGTGCTGCTCGAAAACCTGCTGCGGCACGAGGACGGGCGCTCGGTTACGGCTGACGACATCCGCGCCGTGGCCGCCTGGCTCGGCGAAAAACGCTCGGCCCACGAGATCGCTTACCGGCCGGCGCGGGTTCTGATGCAGGATTTCACAGGCGTTCCCGCAGTGGTGGATCTGGCCGCCATGCGCGACGCGATGGGGGCCATGGGCGGCGAGCCCAAGGCGATCAACCCGCTGGTGCCGGTCGATCTGGTGATCGACCATTCGGTGATGGTCGATTTTTTCGGCCACTCGGATTCGTTCCAGCTCAATGTCGACCGGGAATACGAACGCAACGGTGAGCGCTACGCGTTCCTCAAATGGGGCGCCGAGGCTTTCGACAATTTTCGCGTCGTCCCGCCCGGCACCGGCATCTGCCACCAGGTGAATTTGGAGTATTTGGCGCAGACCGTGTGGACCAAGGATGTCAGCGTCAATGGCGAGAGTGAGGTTTTCGCCTTCCCCGATACGCTGGTGGGAACCGACAGCCATACCACCATGGTGAACGGGCTTTCGGTTCTTGGCTGGGGGGTGGGCGGCATCGAGGCGGAGGCCGCCATGCTCGGCCAGCCGATCTCGATGGTGATCCCCGAGGTGATCGGCTTCCAGATCGCGGGCGAACTCAACGAAGGCGTCACGGCAACCGACCTGGTTCTGATGGTGACGCAAATGCTGCGCGAACGCGGCGTGGTCGGCAAATTCGTCGAGTTCTTTGGGCCCGGCCTCGATCATCTCTCGCTCGAGGACCAGGCGACGATTGCAAACATGGCGCCCGAATACGGCGCAACCTGCGGCTTCTTCCCCGTCGATGCCGACACGCTGACCTATCTCTCTGCGACCGGGCGCGATGGATCGCGCGTGGCGCTGGTCGAGGCCTATGCCAGGGCACAGGGCATGTGGCGCGACGCCACGACGCCGGACCCGGTTTTCAGCGACACGCTGTCGCTTGATCTCGGCGCCGTCGAACCGAGTCTGGCCGGGCCCAAGCGCCCGCAAGACAGGGTTCTGCTGAAAACTGCGGCCAAATCATTCGAGACGTCGCTTGCCGGCGAATTCGGCAAAAAAGACGATACCGACAAGCGCGTGGACGTCGAAGGCAGCAATCACGGTCTCGGCCATGGCGACGTGGTGATCGCGGCGATCACATCGTGCACCAACACGTCGAACCCGAGCGTGATGATCGGGGCGGGTCTGCTGGCGCGCAACGCGCGCGCCCGGGGCCTCGGCGTCAAGCCGTGGGTCAAGACATCCTTCGCGCCGGGAAGCCAGGTCGTCACCGACTATTTGCAGAGCGCGGGCTTGCAGAGCGAACTCGATGCGCTGGGCTTCGATCTGGTGGGCTATGGCTGCACCACCTGCATCGGAAATTCTGGACCGTTGCCCGAACCGATCTCGCAAGCGATTCACGCGGGCGATCTGGTCGCCTGCTCGGTGCTGTCGGGCAACCGAAATTTCGAGGGCCGCATCAGCCCCGACATCAAGGCCAACTATCTGGCTTCGCCGCCGCTGGTCGTCGCCTATGCGCTGGCCGGCTCGATGAAGATCAATCTGACAACCCAGCCGCTCGGCGAGGGGAGCGACGGCGCACCGGTCTATCTCAAAGACATCTGGCCGACGACGAAAGAGATTTCCGCGCTGATCCGCAGCTCGGTCACCTCGGACATGTTCGCCGAGCGTTATGGCGACGTCTTCAAGGGGGATGAACGCTGGCGCGACATTGGCGGTGGAGGCGCTGTGACCTATGGCTGGGAGGAGTCCTCGACCTATGTGCGCAACCCGCCCTATTTCGAAAACATGTCGGCCGAGCCGGCGCCGGTGACCGATATCGAGAATGCCCGCATTCTGGGCCTGTTCCTCGATTCGATCACCACCGACCACATTTCACCCGCTGGCGCCATCAAGCGCGACGGGCCGGCCGGCGAGTATCTCTCGGCCCACGGCGTGAGCCCGGCCGAGTTCAATTCCTACGGCTCGCGGCGGGGCAACCACGAGGTGATGATGCGCGGCACGTTCGCCAACATTCGCATCAAGAACCAAATGGCGCCGGGAACCGAAGGCGGCGTGACCGTTCATCAACCCTCCGGCGAACAAATGCCGATCTATGACGCCGCCATGGCCTACCAGGCAGAGGGCGTGCCGCTGGTGGTTTTTGCTGGCGCCGAGTACGGAACGGGCTCGAGCCGCGATTGGGCCGCCAAGGGCACCACTCTGCTCGGGGTGCGCGCCGTCATCGTGCAGTCCTTCGAGCGCATTCATCGCTCCAACCTGATTGGCATGGGCGTGCTGCCGCTGCAATTCGACGACGGGACGAGCTGGCAAAGCCTGGGGATCACTGGCGCCGAAACCGTCTCGATCGGTGGCCTCAGCGACATTGAGCCGCGCGGCACGCTCGATGCCGAAATCACGTTTGCCGATGGATCGACGAAATCGGCGAAGCTGCTGGTCCGCATCGATACCGAAGATGAGCTGGCCTATTTCGCCAATGGCGGAATTCTGCAGTATGTGCTGAGAAATCTGGCCAAGGCCGCCTAGGCCCCGTCTTTTCTCACCCCTTCGTGACTGGCATTTGATCCGGCCCGCCTCGATACTGCGTTCGTTGCAGTGCGGCGACGTCTCGCATGGTGGCTGAGACGCGCCCTCGATATCTTGATCCTTTTTGAGGAACGCGATGGCGCAAGTCGATCACAAACCGGCAGCACGTTGTCTTGCTTTACTGCTTAGCGCCTTGTTGCTCGGCTTGGGGCATACGGGCGTCAAGGCCGCTGGCGAGACGGCTGCGTCGAAGCCTGTGCTCGAGCTCTTCACCAGTCAGGGCTGCAACTCGTGCCCGCCGGCCGATTCCATTCTGGGTTCTCTGGTGCATGGCGATGAGGTGATAGCCCTCTCTTTCCCGGTCGACTATTGGGACTATCTCGGCTGGAAAGACACCCTGGCCAGCCCGCAGTTCAGCAACCGGCAGCGCGCTTACGCCAAATCGCGGCAAGACGGACAGGTCTATACGCCGCAAATGGTGGTGAACGGTACGGCCCACGTTGTCGGCAGCGACAAATCGGCGATCGATGGCGCGATTGCAAAAACACGGGACGCCCGCTTGGCCCGCGACGTCGGGCTCAAGATCTGGGCCGAAGGCGATACGCTCATTATCGATGCCGGCGCATCTGCCGCAGGCACGCGCAAACCCTCCGGCACGATTTGGTTGGCGCTGGTCAAGAAGGCGGTACCCGTCGCCATCACGCGCGGCGAGAACGCCGGCTCGGTCGTGACCTATCACAATGTGGTGCGCGATCTTTCGCCCATCGGCAGGTGGTCGGGGGAGAAGATGACCCTCAAACTCCCGAAACGCGATTTGATACGCTACGGCGCCGACGGCTGCACGGTTCTGCTGCAGATGGACGATACGGGTCCGATTATCGCTGCGGTCGAGATGAAAAACTGGTGAGACCTGAGCGGTCCTCAGGCCAGGCCCACCAGCACCAAGCGATTGAGGCGGGCTGAAAATTTGGCCGGGTCGGCCGGTTGACGGCCCTCAAGAATGCGCGCCTCGTCGAGCAGCAGCCACGCCAAATCCTCAAAAACCGACGTATCGGCGCCCGCCGCCTTGCCGTCGAGCGCCTTGACCAGGGGATGGGAGAGATTGACCTCCAAAATGGGCAAGCGGCCCGCCATTCCCGACTGCAGCTCCAACACCTTGTCCATGCCGCGGTCGGGACCGCCATGGGGCGCGACCAGACAGGCCGGGCTATCGACCAGCCGTTTTGACGCTTTCACGTCCTCGACCGCCTCACCGAGCGCGTCCTTGATGCGGCCCAAGACGGCTTGCGAAGCGGCGTCTTTGTCGGCGTCATCGTCTTTGGTCTCCAGCGAATCGATTGCCGAGAGATCGACCTCGCCTTGGCTGATCGATCGAAAGGGTTTGCCGTCGAAGCCCAGCGCCGTCGTCACCCAGAAATTGTCGACCGGATCTGCCAGCAGCAGGACTTCGATACCCCTCGCCCGGTAGCCCTCGAGCTGCGGGCTGGCGCGAAGCTGCTCCAGCGTGTCGCCGACAAGATAGAAAATCTCCGTCTGGTTGGGCCGCATCGCCTTGGTGTATTGGCTGAGCGTGCGCAAGTCTTCGCCGGCGCTTGAATGGAAGCGGGCGATCTCGAAAATCTGGTCGCGGCGTTCGGGGTCCTCATACAGACCTTCCTTGATGACCGTGCCGAAGGCCTCCCAGAACTGTTCGAATTTGGCGGGTTCCTTCTTGGCGAATTTGGCGATGTCGCCGAGCACCCGGCCGGTCACGGCGCGCGCTATGGCCGCCACGATGGGATTGTTCTGCAGCATTTCGCGCGAGATGTTGAGCGGCATGTCTTCGGAGTCGATCAGGCCGCGGACAAAGCGCAGATAGGCCGGCAGAATGTCCGCGTCGTCGCTGATGAAGACGCGCTTGACGTAAAGCTTGAGGCGGCCCTTTCGGCTTGGGTCAAACAGGTCGAATGGCCGCATGGTGGGCACGAACAGCAGCACGGTGTATTCGTGGCGGCCCTCGGCGCGGTAGTGGATGGTGATGGCGGGCTCGTCGAAGAGACCCGCGACGTGACGGTAGAACTCGCGATAGCGGTCCTCGTCCAGGTCCTGTTTGGGGCGCATCCACATCGCGCTCGCCGCGTTGAGCTGGCGGAGCTCCTCGCCGCTCTCTCCCTCGATCACCAAATTGATCGGGAAGGAGATGTGGTCCGAGTAAGCCCGCACGATGCGCTCGAGATTGCCGGTTTCGAGATACTCCTTGGCGTCGTCCTTCAGATGAAGCGTGACAAGCGTGCCTCGGGCGAGCGTTTTGGCCAGCGCCTTCGGGGCGGCCTCGACGCTGAAGCTGCTGGCATCCGACGACCAGAGGTGAACCGACTTGGAGCCCGCTTTGCGGCTCAGCACCTCGGTGCGGTCGGCTGCCATGAACGCCGAATAGAAGCCGACGCCGAACTGACCGATCAGATTGACGTCGTCGCCGCCCTTGGACATGCGATCGAGAAAGGCCCGCGTGCCCGAGCGCGCGATGGTGCCCAAATTGTCGATCAATTCTGCGCGGCCCATGCCGATGCCATTATCGGCGATCGAAAGCGTTCCGGCTTTCTTATCGGCGCGGATGGTGATTCTCAGGTCCGGGTCGTCGGCCAAGAGTTCCGGCTTGGTGATCGCCTTATAGCGCAGCTTGTCGCATGCATCCGCCGCATTGGAGATCAGCTCGCGCAGGAAAACGTCGCGCTCGGAATAGACCGAATGCACCATAAGGTGCAGTAGCCGCGCGATTTCCGCCTGGAAGACGAATTCGCCGTCCGGCTTGCCGGCGTCCGACGTTTCGTCCGTTTTCGGCTGGGGGTTCTTGCTCATCACCTTGCCTGCGCTGGTTTGGGTCGCTGTAGCTTGAGCGTTTTAATCAAGCACCCAATCTGACCCAAGCAAAAAGTTTGGGCTGAAATCAATGCGCGCGCACCGCCGTCGGGCAGAATCGGGACTGAAAGGTGGGGGCAATAAGGTTGGCCCGGTCCGTTGAGAAGACCCCGGGGGGCTGGGGGCTGAGAAATCCGAAGCCTTTTGCGAACCGGGCCATAGGCAACGCTACGGATTCTAACGGCCTTTGCGGCATTGCAGAGGCTGAACTGGGGCATAACTGTGAAATATATTACCATTTGTTACATATCGTGTGAGACGCGCGCAAAGCTTGAATTTGTGACCGTTGAGCGTCATCATAGGTACACAACAGCCTGCCAGGAGGCGCCATGAGCGACAGCGAACCCATAGGGTTGCGCCCGGTATCAGGTCTGACGGGAACCGTGTCATCCCGACAGGCGCACACGCCGGGCCGCAAAAGGCATTCCGACACTGCTTTCAACCGTAGTGAACTCAATCAGATTATGGGCGTTTACGGCCGCAAGGTTGCGGCCGGCGAGTGGCGCGATTACGCCATCGACAGCCTGCGCGAACGCGCCGTTTTCTCCATCTTCCGCAAAGCAAGCGAAGTCCCGCTCTACCGCATAGAGAAGCGTCCGCAACAGGCCCGCAAGCAGGGGGCCTACAGCGTGATCGCGGCAACGGGACTGATCCTCAAGCGCGGCCACGACCTCGCAAATGTGCTGCGCGTGCTCGACNGAAGGNTGAAACTNGTGGAGGTCTGAAGGCGGCGCGTGCCGCTGACCAACGCGATGTCCAAATAAAAAGGGCCCCGGAATTTTCCGGGGCCCTTTGTCGTTTGCCGATGCGCTGGTTGCTAATTGCGATTGCCAAACAGCGAGAGCAGCATCAAGAACAGGTTGATGAAGTCGAGATAGAGGCGCAGAGCCCCCATGATGGCCTTGCGTCCGGCCGTCGTCCCGTCATCACCCACATAATACATCTCCTTGATCTGCTGGGTGTCGTAGGCGGTGAGCCCTGCGAACACCAGCACGCCGATCACCGATATGGCGAACTGCAGCGCCGAGGAGGCGAGAAAGATGTTGACGATCATGGCCAGAATTATGCCGATCAGCCCCATAAACAGGAACGACCCCCAGCCACTGATGTCCTTCTTTGTGGTGTAGCCGTAGAGGCTGAGCGCACCGAAGGACGCGGCCGAGATGAAAAAGACCCGCGAAATCGAGGCCTGGGTGTAGACCATGAAGATCGACGCCAACGAGAGGCCCATAAGGCCGGCAAAGACCCAGAAGGCCGTCTGCGCTCCCGGAAGGCTCATATTGCCGATGCGCGCGCTCAAATAGAACACCATGCCAAGCGGCGCCAACATCACCACCCAGCGAAAAGCGCTGGTGAACAGAAATGTACCGAATTCGGTCATTTCGAGCCCGGCCGACGTTTGGACGACGGCCATCGAATAGGTCAGATAGGCCACCACGCCGGTGATGCCGACGCCTGCCGCCATGTAGTTGTATACGCGGATCATATAGGCGCGCAGACCCTCGTCGATCGCAGCACCCGTGCGCGGAATCGATCCCGGCCGCGCCAATCCGTTTCTGTCAAAGTCCGCCATTCGTGCGATCCTCTTCCGTTACGTTTCCAAGTAATTTACTCGGGTTTGACCCCTAATATGGCGGTTGCGCCCGGCCTATGCAACCGCATGGCATGGCGATTTCCTCATTATATTTTGGTCATATTTAACAGTTGTTTTACTGAAAATTCGGCGTTTTGCCCTATTCGGCGCGCAATTGCTGGGTGGTCTTGGCGCCCAGCACGCGCATGGTGGCGAACGCGCCAAAGGCCATAACGAGCCCGACGGCCAGCGCAATGGGTTGGGCGGCCGCTAGCGCCGAGAACGCAAATTGCGCGTCCATCACCTTTGTGACGACGAGATAGGCGGCAAGCCCGCCCAAGGCCAGGGCCGCTGCGCCGGCGACGAACGCGAGGATGGCGTATTCGGCCATATGAGCCAGTACGATGCGCCGCCGTGTGGCGCCCAGCGTCTTGAATATCACGGCGTCGTGCATGCGCCGGCGATGCGCGGTGGCAAGGGCGCCGGCCAGCACGACGGCGCCCACCAACAGGGTCAGCCCGCCGGCAGCGCGAACCGCAACCATGATCTGGGCGACGACGCCCAACAGGGCCTCGATGGCGTCCTGCACGCGGATCGCGGTCAAATTCGGGAAGGCGCCGGAGACGGCTTGGATCAGGCCTTCTTCTTGGGAGACCGCCATGCCTTGGGGCAGCGCAAGGGTGGCGAGCAGTTTGTAGGGCGCGCTTTCAAGCGCGTTGGGCGAAAACACCATGACAAAGTTGATCGCCAGCGAATCCCAATCGACGGTGCGCAAATTGGCGACTTTCGCCTCGACGCGGCGGCCCAGCACATTGACGGTGACGCGGTCTCCAACGCTCAGCCCAAGACCCTTTGCGATTTCTGCCGCGAAAGAAACGAGCGGCGGGCCCGCATAAACCTCGTCCCACCATTGGCCGGCCACCAGTTCCGAATTTTCAGGCTTTGTCGTAGCGAAAGTGAGACCGCGGTCGCCGTTCAACACCCAGCGAACGCTCTCTGGCGGGTCGATCTTGTCGGTGGAAATACCCTTCAGGGAGACGATGCGGCCGCGCAAAATGGGCGCGGTCACGACCTTGGTGTCGGGACTCTTTTCAGCGATCAGTTCGCGAAAGGGACCGATCTGCGTCTTGTCGATGTCGAGCACGTAATAGCTCGGCGCCTCCTTGGGGATCGTCGTTCTGAATTCGCTCACCAGCGCGGCGTTGACCAGGGCGACGGCGGTGAGCAGGCTCAAGCCGGTGCCAAGCGACAACGCCACGGGACGGGCCAATCCGCCCGGCGCGGCAAGTCCCGCGCGCGCCAGCGCCAGCTCGACAAGGCGCGGCGGCGACATCCGCCTGGCGCCCCATTGCAACGCGGTGCCCAGCCCCAGATAGACCACGAAGCAAAACGCCAGCGCCAGGCAGGCGTAAAACGCCAGGAGCTTTGCGTAGGACGACGCAATGGCGATGGCCGCCAGGGCCAGGCCGCAAAGCAAGGCGGCGGCGATGAATTCGGGCGCGGGCCAGGCACGCTCGGAGGTGACCGTCTCGCGCAGCAGCCGGGCGGCGCGCTGGTCGCGGGCGCGGCCCAGCGGCCACAAAACGAACAACAGCGCGGTCAGCAGGCCGTAGAGGCTCGCCATGGCAAGGGCGGCGGGTTGAACGCTAAGGGCGAGCTCGAGCGGCAGCACGTCGCCATAGGCCCAGGCGATGAGCGGCGGCATTGCCGCGCCAAGCAGCAGGCCGATCGCCGTCCCGGCCACGGCCAACACGAGCACCTGAATGAGATAAGTTGCGAATATCGTGCGGCTCGATGCGCCGAGGCACTTGAAGGTTGCGATCACGTCGCGCTTGCGGGCCAGATAGGTGGCGATGGCGTTGGCAACACCGACGCCTCCGATCATCAGCGTCGTGATGCCGACTAGGGTCAGAAACTGCGAAAAACGCTCGATGGCGCGCGCCACGTTGGGCGCGGGATCGGCGCGGTCGCGCAAGGAAAAGCCCGAGGCGGCGAACCGCTGCTCGATCGTCTTGCGCAGCGACTTGAGACGCTCGATACCGCCGGCGAAGGGGTCGTCGAACCGCACCCGGTACCACCAGCGGATGAGACTGCCTGGCTGAATGAGTCCGGTCGACTTGAGCGTATCGAGCGACATCAGCACGCGAGGACCAAGCGCCGGCCGGCCCGAGAGGCGGTCGGGTTGATCGACGATGGTGGCGACGATCTTGACCGTGGCGTCGCCGATTTTCACCCCATCGCCCACCTTGATGTCGAAGCGCGTCAAAAGACCGGCATCGACCGCGGCAACGCCTGGTTGCTGGACCTGCTGGCGCGACGGCGCGCCATGGGGTGCGGCAAGGGTGAGGCTGCCATAAAGCGGATAGGCGCCATCGACGGCGGTGACGTCGATCAGGCTGGTGTATTGGCCATCGGCCGAGCGCGCCATGGCGCGCAAGGTCGCGACTTCGCCGAGCGTGCCTTGGGCGCTAAGAAACGCGCGCTCCTGCTTGCTCGCCTGACGGTGGACGAGGCCGGCCGAAAAATCGCCGCCCAAAATGCGTTGGCCCTGTTGTCCGAGGCTCGATTGCAGGACACCGGCGAGCGAGCCGACGCCGGCGATCGCCGCGACGCCGAGCGCAATGCAGGTGACAAAAACGTAAAACCCCGAAAGTCCCGTGCGCAATTCGCGCAATGCAAGCCGCAGCGCGAGCGGCAGACGCATAGCCGGGCGTCGATGTGGACCAGCCGCCGCCCTCATGCCTCTACCTTGGCGCGCTTGGCCTTGGCGCGCCTGGCCTTGGCCGGGCGCTCGATCTTGCCGTCACGCATTTGCAGCACGCGCCCGCAACGGCCCGCCAGCGCCGCGTCATGCGTGATCAGCATCAGTGTCGCGCCCGTGCGTTCCCGCAACGCGAAGATCAGGTCCATCACCTGTTGGCCGGTGTGGCCGTCGAGATTGCCGGTCGGTTCGTCGGCCATCAGAATTTTAGGGCCCGGCGCCAAGGCGCGGGCAAGCGCGACGCGCTGCTGCTCGCCGCCCGACAGCTGGGCCGGAAAATGATCTTCCCGGTGGCTTAAGCCGACATCGTCCAGCGCTTGGCGGGCGCGCTCCAATGGCGCTGAGTCGCCCAGGAACTCCAACGGNAGAGAGACGTTTTCGAGCGCCGTCATGGAGGGCACCAAATGAAACGACTGAAAGACAATGCCGATGTTTCGCGCACGCAGCAGCGCCAAGGCGTCCTCGTTTAAGCCCTCGAGCTCCTCGCCGGCCACCTGGATCTGGCCGCTGGTGGCGCGCTCCAGCCCCGCCGCCACCATCATCAGCGTCGTCTTGCCCGAGCCGCTCGGGCCCACAACCGCCACCGCTTCGCCCTCATCGATCGTTAAGCTGACGCCGCGCAATATTGCGACCGGCCCGGCCCGGCTTGGCAATGTCAGGCGCACATTGTCGAACTGGACGGCGGCCGGAAGTGAAGGCGTTGGCGCCTTGGCTTGTTTTCTGGACTTGGGGGCCACGGGGATGGCGTCTCCTGACGGCAATGGGTCTGTTGCGGGACGAGGCAAACGAAGGATTTATCGCGTGATGAGATTGACCTGCAATCTGGCGCAAATATGGTGCCTGACCATGTCCATTGTAACCCGACCTTTGGCGTGTGCCGGCCTGTTCGTCTGCCTGCTGGCCCATTGTTTTGCGCTGGCGCACGGCGCGGTCGCGGCCGAGCCCGCGGTCCTCGTTGCCTTCGGCGACAGCCTGACGGCGGGCTTTGGCCTCGAGGCAAAGGATGCCTTTCCCCGTCAATTGCAGCGCGCGCTGGCAGCGCGCGGACGAGAGGTCAAGGTGATCAACGCCGGTGTTTCGGGCGACACGACAAGCGCCGGACTGGCGCGCATCGACTGGGCGGTGCCCAAGGACGCCGATGCGGTGATCGTGGAGCTTGGCGCCAACGACGCGCTGCGCGGCCAGGATCCCGATCAGGCCTACGCCGCGCTCGATGCCATCATCACCCAACTCAAGGGCAAAGGCCTTGCCGTGCTCTTGGCCGGCATGGAGGCGCCGCGCAATATGGGCGCCGATTACACCAAGCAGTTCAACGGCATCTATCAGCGGCTGGCGGACAAGCACGCGGTGGCGCTCTATCCGTTTTTCCTAGAGGGCGTGGCCGGTTCGCCCAATCTCAATTTGCCCGATGGGCTTCATCCGACCGCCCAAGGAATCGCCCGCATCGTCGAACGGATTTTGCCGCAGGTCGAGGACTTGTTGGACGGCGCGGACAAAAATCCTGCCTAGCAGCGTTCTGGCTGTGTTTTATGGGCTCGCGAAACAAACTCAATTCTGCATGGCCTCTTCCCACCACTCTTTTTTCGGTACGAACGGTTTGGGGCGGGGTTTGCTGGCACGCCGGCCCGGCGCCCGGGCCACGGGAAAGAGATTGCCTTTGCCATAGAGCGCGTTGGCCAGCCGCTTGTCGTGGCCGTAATAGTCGGGGTGGAAGGCGATGGCGCCCGTCTCGTCCACGGATGCGGTGAAATACGTGATGTGCACGGGCACCGGCTGCTTGAACACTTCTTTGTGCAACCGCTTTGGGCCGGCCAGAATCGCGTCAAGACGATCTGCGCCGAAGCCCTTGTCGTGATCGAGCAAAACGGCCGCCATGCGGCGCGGATTCTGCACCCGGATGCATCCATGTGAGAAGGTGCGCGGCGAAGCCTTGAACAAGCGGCGCGTCAAGGTGTCGTGCATGTAGACGTCGTGCTTGTTGGGAAACTTGAATTTGAAGTCGCCCAGCACGCTTTTTTCGCCGGGCGGCTGGCTGAAGGCGCAGGTGCGGATATCGACGCTGTTCCAGTCGACGCGCGCCGGGTCGCTGCCGTGGCGGCCGCAATCCATGCGCAGATGATAGCGCGTCATGATGCGGCTGGTGTTTCGGCGCAGGCTCGGCAGAATGTCATCGACCTTGATGGAGTTGGGAACGTACCAGGTTGGGTGAATTTCGATCCATTCTATCTGGTCGGAGAAGACCGGCGTCTGCTTGTCGACCTTGCCGGCGATCGCCCGCTCGTCGAAGGCAATCTTGCCCTCTTTGACGACGCGGGTGCGAAATTCGGGAATGTTTGCCCAGACATAAATTTTCGCCCCGCCATCGAGCGGACGCGGCAACCAGCGCCAACGCTCCATATTGAGCAGCAGTTGGTAGCGCTGTTTGTCGGGGGTATCGGCGTTGAGTGCTGCGCGCGTACCCGCCCCCACCACGCCATCGGCGGCCAAACCGTTGTCCTTCTGGAAGGCCTTGAGGGCGGCTTCGAGCCCATCGTCGAAGCTTTGTTCTTCGTCACCTGCATCGAGCCCCAATCTTGTGCGCAACAGCGCGACCTGGGGGTCGGTATCGCCGCGGCGGAGCACGGGCCCGTCGGGTATTTTCGTTTTGGCAGTTTGCGCACCGGACTTGGCCAGCTTTGCAAGCTGACGGCGCAGCGCCGCGAATTGCGGGTGGACCGGGTGCTGGGCGCGCAGATAGGCCGCGCGCTCGGAGCTGGCGCGCAGTCCCGCCATGATGGCCGCCGGCTCCGGCAAATTTGGCGGGTCTGAGAGTTGCGACCCAAGCTTGCCGCCCGCCGAACGCGCGCCCCAGGCGTCGCGTACATAGGCCAAAACCGCATGGCTCAATTGGTATTCGATTTGGGCCGGTGACGCCTGGCTGGCGCCATCCGACAGAAGGGCCGGAACCGCATAGGCGTTGGCCTCGAGCCCGTAATCGCCGGCCCGGGCCAATTCGGCGGCAACGTCTTGGGCCCGGGGCAGGGCGCCTGTCTCGCCAACCCAAAGAAGCGAGTCGCCGTTTGCGTAGTGGGCCTTGAGCGCGGCGTCACTGAGGCTTGAGGAGGAGGCCAGTGCGGCGACTTCTCCGGCGATGACGCCGGCCCACGCGTTTTGCGGGGCCGGTTGGGGTGCCGGCGCCCCAGCCTCGATATCGG
>JGI24023J19991_10002196_pt1 | contig 14417 bp, 13 predicted proteins | sample Cruoilmetagenom1_FD_19991 | JGI IMG/M metagenome (IMG submission 19991) | reverse complement strand
TCACGTTTCTTCCTGGTCCAGCGGGAAAATCGGCCTTGGCACGTTCCGGTAGGGCAGGCGTTCATAGTGCAGGGTGCACAGCGCGCCGCCGCGATGCGCTCGATCATCGGGCCGATATCGGTGCGCCCGCCATTCACTTCTTCCAGCATCGGCCNTCTAGCNCGGATCGTGCGCGGCCTAATTTCGCCCGCCATCGTCCGCTGCAGGATCTCGCCGGCCTGGCCACCGATTTCGCGCATGTCGATATGCGGATAGGTCTTCAAGGAGACAATGATGTCAGCGAGCGAACACATCTGCCGACTAACATTGGCGTGCGGGTCGAGGGTGATGGCGATCGGTATATCGGGCCCGATGACCGCGCGCAGCCGCGCTAGCAGCTCGCCTTCGCCGTCCTCGCAGAAATCGGTGACCATCGCCCCATGCAGGCCAAGGAGAATCCCGTCGTAGCGATGGCGTCCAACGGCGGCGGCGATCGGATCGCAGAGCCAGTCAAATGCCGCACGTGTGACTTTTCCACTCGGTCCGGCCGCGGCGCTGAGCACATGATCGACTTCCCAGCCATGAGCACGGCCGACGTCAAGAAAGCCCGCGAGCTCGGTATTTGCCTCGCCGCGCTCGGCGATGGCCTCGGCGCCGAACAGAGCGTAGCGGTCCTTGAACGCCTGCTCATCCGTCTTATGGCAATTGAATGTGTTGGTCTCATGGGAGACTTCGGCGGTCAGAATCCTAAAAGTCAACGGAAGACTCCCTAAACGGTGCTGCGCTCGCTATGCCGGGTGATGGCAGGCAACGGCATGGCCACCGCCGGAATTGGACAGTACCGGCGTTTCGGTTCGACAACGCTCGCTCGCCAATGGACAGCGCTCGGCAAAGGCGCAGCCGGGGGGCAGGTCGAATGGGCTCGGCACTTCTCCGGCCAAGGGCGCGATGTGACGGCGCCGCTTCGGGTCGGGCTCGACCGTGCTGTCGAGCAGAGTCCTTGTATACGGATGACGTGCCGGCGCGTCGGTGCTGGGCAGGGCTTCGACGACGCGGCTCAGGTACATCACAAGCACCTCGTCGCAGAAGTATTTGACCAGCGCGAGATCGTGAGAAATGAACAGATAAGTCAGCTTCAACTCATCCTGCAGCCGTTCGAGTAAACTAATTATCTGGGCCTGGACCGAGACGTCGAGCGAGGCCGTCGGCTCGTCCAGCACCAGAAGCGCCGGCTTCAGGGCGAGTGCGCGGGCAATGCCGACGCGCTGCTTTTGCCCGCCCGACAACTGATGCGGATAGCTTGTCGCCAATTGGGTGCTGAGCCCGACCATCTCCAACAGCGCGCAGACCGTCGCGGTCGCCTCGGCCGCCGCGAATCGCTTTCCTTGGATTTGGAACGGCTCCATCACCGCCTCGGCGATGGTGTAGCGCGGATCGATCGCTGAATAGGGATCCTGGAACACCATCTGCATATGGGCGCGCAACCTGCGCATCTCGCTCGGGCGCTGCGCCAGCAAGTCCAGACCGTCGAAGCGGACAGCGCCGCTCGACGGCTCGATTAGGCGAAGGATCAGGCGCGCCAGCGTCGATTTTCCGCAGCCGGACTCGCCCACCACGCCAATGACCCGGCCCTTCGGCACCTGGAACGATACGTCGTTGACCGCATGCATCGACCGCGACGGGCGGAACAGCCCGCGTTGGCTGGTGAACTCCTTCGATAGGTTCTGAACCTCCAGTAAAGCGCTCATTGCGCCACCTCCACCGCGAAGTGGCATGCGGCGGCGCTGTCGTGGTGCTGCACGAAGGGGGGCGGCTCGGTAGCGCAAATGCCTTCGGCGCGGGGACAGCGCGGATGGAACGGGCAGCCGGACGGATAGTGCGCGACACTCGGGACGGTACCCTCGATGCCCTTTAGTTGTTCGGTAACCGCCAACCCTCGGGGGATGCAGCCGATCAGCGCCTGGGTATAGGGATGGCTTGGATGATCAAAAATGGCCGATATGGTCCCGCGCTCGATCGCCCTGCCAGCATACATCACCACGACCTTGTCGCACGTTTGGGCAACGACGCTCATATCATGCGTGATCAGTACCAGACTCAGGTTTCGATCCGCGACCAGGTCCAACAGCAATCGGATGATCTGCGCCTGAACGGTGACATCAAGCGCCGTGGTCGGCTCATCGGCGATCAATAGATCCGGATCGGCGGCCAGCGCCATGGCGATCACAATGCGCTGCTTCATGCCGCCGGACAACTGGTGCGGATAGAGATGATAGATCGACGCCGGCTCAGGAATCCGCAGATCGCCGAGGAGTTCGAGGGTACGCGCGTGCGCGGCACGCTTGTCGAGGCCGAGATGCAGCCGCGCTACAACATCGACCTGTGGCCCGACCTTCCGAAGCGGATCGAGCGATGTCATCGGGTTCTGCGTGATCAGGCCGATCCGGCCGCCGCGCAGTTTCCGGTAGGCGGACTCCGGCAGATCGGCCAACTCATTGCCGTCGAACATGATCGAGCCTGTTGTGATACGCCCACCTATCAGCGGCAGAAGCCCCATTATGGTCATGGCAGTAAGGGATTTTCCGGACCCGGATTCGCCGACGATTCCAAGTGTCTCGCCCTTGTCGAGCGCAAACGACACCCCCGACAGCGGGTTGACGGAGCCGATCGCAACAGCGAGATCGTCGACCCTAAGCATCAAACTCATGTACCCCGCAGCCGGTCGCGGATGTTGAGGGCGCGGATGAGCTCGTCGCCGAACAGGTTGACCGCGATCACCGTCACCGCGACGATCAGGCCAGGAAAAATGATCACCCAGGGTGCGAGGAACAGCTGCGCGGTGCCGCTGCTCATCATGGCGCCCCAGCTTGGCGTCGGCGGCTGCGCGCCCAAGCCAAAGAAGCCGAGGGTGGCCTCCAGGACGATGCCGTCGCCGATGGCCAGCATAGCAGCGACGATCACCGGCGCGACGGCGTTCGGCAGAAGGTGACGTATCAGGATGTGAGCCGGCTTAGCGCCGAGATTGACGGTTGCCTCGATGAATGTTTCGCGTTTCAGCCGGACGATCTGCGCGCGAGTCAGCCGCGTGAACTGCGCCAAATAGGCAATAGCGATGGCGAACATGGTGCTGGTCAGGCCGGGGCCGATGATCGCAACGAAGATCAATGCAAGCAGAATGTCGGGGAACGACCAGGTTAGATCGACGACCGTCATCACCGCGCGTTCGAACATGCCACCGAAATACCCCGCGGCGGCACCCAGCGTCATGCCCACTATCACCGAAAGTCCAATTGCGGTGGCGCTGACCGACAGCGAGGTGCGGGCGCCGTAGATCACGCGGGATAGGACATCGCGGCCGAATTCGTCGGTCCCCAGCAGATGCGGCCATCCTGGTGGTGCGTTGCTGTTGCCTAGTTGCTGGGCGGCGTAGTCGAATGGCGTGATCCACGGCGCTGTCAGCGCAACGAGGATAAGAAGGATCAGGAAGCCACCCGATACAAGGCCCAGCGAGGAAGAGAGAGCTCGTCCGATGCCGAGTCTGGCAAACGCATCAATGGTTCGAGCTCTCATGTGCTAGCCTCGCGAATGCGGGGGTCCATTGCCGCCTGTAGGATATCGCCGATAAGCGTTCCCAGCATCACCGCCAGCGCAAGCATCAGCAAACATCCTTGGACGACCGGATAGTCACGTTGGCCAAGCGAGCGGATTAACAGACTGCCGAGCCCGGGGCGGCCGAACACGAACTCGGCCGTGACCGCGCCGCCAAGGATCCAACCGATCCGCAAGGCTAGGATGGTGACGACCGGCACGAGGGCATGCGGCAACAGGTGGCGGAACAGGATCGTGGCACGAGACAGTCCCTTGGCATGCAACAGCGTAACAAAATCCTCGTGTCCGACATCGAGTAGGGCAACGCGGGTGACGCGGGCGACTAGCGCGATGCCGCCGAAACCGATGGTCAGAACCGGCAACACCAATGCCGACCAGGTCTTGGCGCCTGAGACCGGAAACCAGCCGAGCGTGACCGAAAAGAGCAATATCATCAGCAATGCCAGCCAGAAGCCCGGAACGGTCGATCCGAACAAGATGAAGCCCTTGACGACCTGCTCGACGGCAGGGCGTTTGGCGACCGCGGCGATGGTGCCCAGGATCATCCCCACGATTGACGAGAACGCAAAGGCCAGCGCACCCAGGGTCAGGCTGTAGGGCAGGTTCTGTGCGATCAGGTCGGCCACCGGGCGGCGCAATACGATTGCCTGACCGAAGTCGCCGCTGACGATATTTCCGATCCACACGAAATATTGCACAACCAATGACCGGTCGAGGCCGTATTTTGCCGCCAGCGCGGCACGGTCCTGTGGAGACGACCCGACCCGGATGAGATTGTCGATCGGGTCGCCGGGCAGCATGTGGACGATAAGAAAGATGACGATGGAGATCGAGACGGAGACTGGAATGAGCATCAGCAGACGTTGCAGGGAGTATCTGACGATCATTCCGATCTACCGTCGCGTCGAGGTGTCGAACAGGCTCTACGTCTAGATTACTTCACGACTTCCATGTCCAGAACAGTCTGTGACCGGAAGCGCGGGACACGGATGGTTTTTGGCACGCGCACCGTGCCCGTGTTGTAGGCGATGTTGGTCGTAGGCTGATAGATCGGCACGAATAGAAACTGCGACAGCAGATACTCGTGATATTCAAGGAAATTCGCGATCCGTTCAGCCGAGTTTGTCGAGGCCTTCATCGCCTTCTCATTCAACTCCTCGGATTTGGCGTCTTGCCACATCGAGACGTTTGGGTAGCCGAGCCGGTTGCCGCTGAAGAACCAATCCAGAATGTCAGCGTTATTCCAGTCATAGCCGCGCACGGCAAGTTGGTGGGCGTTGCGTTTGTATTCGTCGCGGATGGTGCTGGAATCGAACACGGTAATCTCGGCGTCCATGCCGATGTCTTTGAGTTGTGCCTGAACGACCTGGGCCAGGCGCTTGAACTCGGTATCGTTTTGCGTGAAGAGCTTGACCTTCAAAGACTGGTCGCCCTTAGCGCGGGCGCCATCATCCTTCATCGCCCAACCGGCCTCATCCAGCAGCTGCTTGGCCTTCGCCGGGTCGTAGCTGATCTCGAGTTCCGACTTCACCTTGCCGGCGGGAAGCGAGTTGATTAGGAAGTGGTGCGCTTCCTGCCCGACGCCGTTGTAAACACTGTCCAGGATCGCTTTTTGATTGACCGCCAGCGCCGTCGATTGCCGAACCTTGATATCGGTAAACGGCTCTGCCGTGGTGTTGATCGGCATGTAGTTGATGCCGGTACCGGGTATGGTGACAGTGGCGACGTTCGCCTCCTTCTTGAGGATCGAGAGAAAGTCGGTCGGCACGCCAAGCAGGACATCGACGCCGCCTGTCTTTAGCTCAAGGAACGCCGTGGACTGATCGGGGATTTCGCGGAAGGTAATCTTGGCGATCTTCGCGGCGCCCTGATTGACCGAAAGGTCGGAGGCCCAGGCGTAGTCGCCGTTGCGGGAGAGCACGGTCTCAAGTCCGATAGCGAAGCTGTCGAGCTTGAACGGCCCGGTCCCAATCGCGGTCGTCACGCCGTAGTCCGCGCCCATCGCTTTGTAGGATTTCGGGCTGGGCACCCCCATGAACGTGCTGGCGAGATTGTAGAGCATGTTCGGCTCGGGCCGCTTCATGAAAGAAGAAGTGTCTTGGCCATGTAACGCATATCTAGTCTCCCTGTTTTTTTGTGGTTTGCGGTGTGGCAGTGGATTTAAGTCTGGTGGCCCACGGCGGGCCCGGATGGATCGCCGACATACCCTGTGAATCGGCTATAAAGACGCGATACCTCGTTCATCCGCTCCTCGACTGCCGGGCCGAGTTCGACAAAAACGCCGTTCACAAGCAGATTTGCCAGGCTCGCCATCTGGGCGGTCGACTCCCAGAAAAGATTGAACTCCGTCGGCACGACGAACATCTCGTCGACCAGGTCCCGACCCCAGTCGCAGAAGGCGTCGGTGACAAGGGTCGTCGGGATGCCGGCCTTTCGCGCCTCTTGTGCCAGCAGACGCGCCATCCGCGAGTAACGCCGCGCTTCGAAGATCACGAGGCAGGATTGGTCGCTTCCGGACGCGAGCAGTTCGGCGAAATTGCCGCCTTCAAGGTCGATCAGATGAACCCGGTCGCGCAGATACTGGAGCTGATTGACGAAAATCTGGGCCATCCCGCGTTCCGTCTGGAACCCGGTCGCGAACACTGCCGGCGCCTCGGCGAGGCGTTTGACCACCCGTTCCCATTCCGGCGTTTGGGCAAGTTCGTAGACCGCCACGAGACCGGCGATTTCCAGCTCCAGCCCGCGCGCCAGCTGGTCTTCTCCGGCCTGTGTCCGGCGCTGGAGATCCCGCAGGCGGTCGCTGATCAGCCAGGGCTTGTCGCCAATGTCCTGCTTCAGATGGTCTTTGAGATTCTTGAAACTCTTGTATCCGATGGAGCGGCAGAAACGGCCGACGGTCGGCTCGCTGACCTCGACCTTGCTAGCGAGGCTCGCGGCGGTCTCGAAGGGAATGCTGTTCAATTGGGCAAGCATGAAACTTGCAACCGCCTTGTCCGCCCTTGAGGCGTTGGCTAGGCAATCCGACAATCGTTGGCGAACCGAACCGCTCATCCCGTCGTTTTCCTCCCTATCGTTCAGGCAAATATGTTATATTTCTTTCATATTGTCAAAAAAATTATGTTTTCTTGCATTTTCCTATGAACGGCGCTCTTGTGTCTCCTGGCGCCCGATGGACGCCGGGCTTGCCCACCGTCTGAATCTTGGATGTCGGGCGGCCCGCCTGCCGACATGCGACACCCACGCCTGCCAAAGGGCGCAACCCGAAGACTGGCGTGACTATGAAATGTGACTATCTGATCATCGGCGCGGGCATTTCCGGTGCGGCGGCCGCCTATGAATTGGCGCAGTTTGGCTCGGTCATCCTGATCGAGGCGGAATCCGCGCCTGGTTATCACAGCACCGGCAGGTCGGCGGCCCTCTACACACCCAATTACGGCGGTGCGATCGTGCGGCGCCTCAATCAGGCGAGCAGTGCCTTCTTCACGGACCCGCCCGCCGGGTTTTGTGAACAGCCATTGCTGACGCCGCGCGGGTCTCTCGCAGTCGCGGCCCCGGGCGAGGAAGACGGGCTCGACCCAATCCTGAACCTGTCGGTCGCGGGCGACGAAATCGAGAAGGTCACAGCGGCCCGCGCGCTCGAGCTTGCGCCGCTGCTGCGCCCGGAGCGCGTGGCGGCGGCAGCTTATGAGAAAGGCGTCATGGACATTGACGTGGGATCGCTTCATCAGGGCTATCTGCGCGGCTTCAAACGCCGGGGCGGTGTTGTGATCTGCGACAAGCGGGTCGAAAGGCTGGATCGTCCCAACACGCATTGGCAGGCCGTGGCAGGGGACACCATCGTGAGCGGACGCGTGGTCGTGAACGCTGCTGGCGCCTGGGCCGGACAGATTGGCGAAATGGCTGGCGCGATCTCGATCGGACTTGTGCCAAAGCGACGGACGGGGATCATCGTAGACGCACCGTTGGCGATGAATGTCGGTGCCATGCCGGCTATCGAGTACATCGGCAGCGACGCGTACCTAAAGCCAGACGCCGGCAGGATCATGGCATCCCCCGGCGACCAGACGCCAACTGAGCCGCAGGACGCCCGGCCGGAAGAATTGGACATGGCCGTGCTGGTGGACTGGCTTGAACGCGAAACGCGCGTCTCGGTAAGCCGCATCGCGCACAGTTGGGCCGGCTTGCGCTCTTTCGTGGCCGACGAAACGCCGGTGGTCGGCTTCGACGACACAGCACCGGATTTCTTCTGGCTGGCGGGGCAGGGTGGCTACGGAATCATGATGGCCCCAGCGCTTGGCCGCGCCACAGCGGACCTGATCGTCTCAGGCAGTCTTCCAGCCGATTTGCGCGAAGGAGGGATAGACGAGAACGACCTCTCGCCCGCGCGACTTGCCTGAGGCGTCATATGCTGGACATCCGGCCGTCGCCACCTCAAGTCATTTTACTCTGACACTGCCCGGCAGTGAAACGGACCGATGGGATTGCCCGCCGCATCCTGTGGGAAAGCTTTGCTGTCGCAGGCATTGGTTTTCCGCAGCGTCAGGCCGTCGAGACCTGGGACCGTCCGATTGCTGTTATTCAGGGATCGGACGAAACCTTTTTCGATAATGCCTATCTCGAGGGGATCAAGTGGAGAAACCTTTGGGAGGGCCGTGTTCATTTCGTCGAAGGCGGCGGTCACGCGCCCTTCTGGGCTAGACCCAATGCCTACAATGAAATTCTGGCGCGGTTCCTCAAGGACGTGACCGCATAGGGCGTAGCAGAAGCGAAGCTCCGGACATTATTCTGGGATTCCGGCGCTCAGGAGTTGCTCGATCGGCCGCAACCTCTGGTAAATTCGGGTGTCAAATTTTCTCGATAAAGACCTGAATTGGTTTGATAAAGAGTCAGTCGAAATCCACCGTCCGCAATTTACTCGGGATGGTGCCTTGTGTTAAAGTTATGATGGACCGAGGGGGTATTCGGGAATCTGCGGGGTTCCCGGTTGTGATCTAACGTGGGAGGCAATGATGCGACACAGAGAAAACAAGCGCGGAATATCTGGAATCTTTATTTCAGCCGCGACCGTTATCCTCGTGGGCCTGCTCTGGGCCACACCATTCGGGGGCGCCGCCGCCAGTAGCGACACGCTCGTCGTGGGATTGGTCGCGGAGCCCGTCACCTTCGATCCACCACAAGTCACCGACCTGAATACGGCGCGGGCCGTGCGGCGGGTCTACGAAGGGCTTACGGGATTCATACCGGGCACGTACGATATTGAGCCGGCGCTCGCCGAGTCCTGGGAAATCTCGGACGACGGCACCGTCTACACGTTCAAACTTCGCCAGGGCGTGACGTTCCACGACGGCTCGCCATTCGACGCCGAGGCGGTCAAGTACAGCATGGAGCGTCAGATCAACGCCGATCATCCGGCGCACGCGAGTGGGAAGTACCCCTTTGCGAAGAATTATCTGGGCAACGTCGCCGCGATCGACGCGGTCGACAGCCATACGGTCAAGTTCACTCTCAAGGAGCCTTTTGCTCCCTTCCTGCAGTACCTGACTCATCTATCCATCCGCATCGTGAGCCCCAAGGCGTTGCAGGACTGGGGCGCGGATATCGCCACCCATCCGGCGGGAACCGGCCCCTACAAGCTTGCCGAATGGCAGCCGGGCGTGAAAGCCGTGTTTGAGGCAAACGAGGACTATTGGGATGGCGCGCCAAGCGTCAAGAAGCTGATCTTCGTGCCCATCGTCGAGGCCCAGGCGCGCTTGAGCGCGATTACCACCGGTGAGATCGACCTTACCTACGACGTGCCGGCCGAGAGCCTCGATGCACTGCGCGGCGATGCCAACGTGGCCGTTCTCGAAGGTCTGAGTGCCCACGTTTGGTATTTCGTGCTGAATACGCGCCTGGAGAACCCGCCATTCAACAAAAAGCTGGTTCGTCAGGCCATGAACTATGCGGTGGACAAGGAGGCGATCGTTAAGAACATCCTCCAGGGGACTGGTGTTGCCGCCTATACGCCGCTGTCTCCGGTCTACGGCAAGACGCACAACAAGGAGGTGAGACGTTACGACTATGACCCGGCGAAGGCTAAGGCGTTGCTTGCCGAGGCCGGTCATCCGGATGGCTTCGAGTGCAAGTTTCTCGTGCCGGTATCAGGCTCGGGCATGCAGTCGCCTGTGGACATGGGCACCTACATACAGGCGAATCTCGCCGCTGTCGGCATTCGATGCGAGATTCAAACCATGGAGTGGGGCGCCTATCTCGCGGAGTACCGCAATAGTCCGCAGATGGCCGCGATGTCCTGGAACTCCACTGTCGGCGATCCGGACTATGTTCTCTACCGGTTGTTCCACTCCGGTGCATTCCCGCCGGCGTGGAATGCGGGGTGGTACCAAAACGAAAAGGTCGACGCGATGCTCGGCGATGCGCGCAAAAAGGCTGACCCGGATTTGCGCTTACAGCTCTATCGCGATGCCCAGAAGCTCATCGTCGAAGATGCGCCTTGGATTTTCGTCGATCACGGTTCGCAGATCGTCGTTCACAACAAGCGTGTGAAAGACTTTGTGCTCTCGCCAAATTTCGACTTCAAGTTCAAGAAAGTAACTCTCGAATGAGGGATTGTCGGCCGGCGCATCCGCTCCGGCCGACCCTTCGAGACGCGGGCCCGGTTCGCAGTCTCTGAGCCAGGCTAACAGTTCCGATGTGGCAATACCTGTTCAAGCGGCTTCTGCACACCATCCCGGTGCTTTTTGGGGTGTCCGTCTTGGTGTTCGGTATGCTGCACCTGGCGCCCGGCGATCCCGCTCAGATACTGCTCGGGCCGGAAGCAACCGCTGACTCCATCGCCCAAGTCCGCGAAGACCTTGGCTTGGACAAGCCACTCGTCGTGCAATACGCGACCTGGATGTCGAAAATGGCGCGGGGGGATTTCGGGCGCTCCATCGTGCTCGGGCGCGAGGTCTTTCCCGAGATCTGGGCGCGGTTCAAGGCAACGGCCATCCTGACGGTCACCAGCCTGATCATCGCGGTGATGCTTGGCGTGTCCGCGGGTATCGTCTCCGCCGTCCGGCAGTACTCCCTGTTCGATTCGATCGCCATGCTCGTGGCCTTGGCCGGCGTCAGCATGCCGTTATTTTTCACCGGCATCGTCGCCATCCTGGCCTTCGCCATGAAACTGAGATGGTTGCCGTCCGCGGGAATGTACTCGCCCGCCGGCGGCGATCTGTGGGATCTTCTTCGCCATCTGGTGTTGCCGGCGCTCACGCTTGGCACCGTTTCGGCGGCGATCCTGGCGCGGATGACGCGATCGGCGATGCTCGAGATCATTCGGCAGGACTATGTCCGTACCGCGCGCGCCAAAGGTCTCAACGAGCGTTCGGTCATCTACATCCACGCCCTCAGAAACGCGTCGATCACCATCGTGACGGTGCTCGGCATGCAGATCGGCTATTTGTTGGGCGGTTCGGTCATAACCGAGGCCGTCTTCTCATGGCCGGGGATCGGGCAGATGATGGTGCGGGCCATTCAGGCGCGGGATTATCCCATGGTGCAGGGCGGCGTGTTCTTCGTTGCGGCAATGTTCGTGTTCATCAATTTGCTCGTCGATGTGCTCTATGCCTATCTCGATCCGCGAATCCGGTACCGCTGATGGTATCCCGGTTTCGCCAGGGAGACAGGATGTGAGCGACAGGGCCATACCGGCCATTGACGATGACGCGGCGGCGGTGGACATGTTCACGCCGACCCAATCGGTTGCCGCGCGGTTTCGCAGAAACAAGCTTTCTATCTTCGGCGCGGTCATCGTCGCCGTGGCGGTTGCGGCGGCGCTATTCGCGCCCTGGTTATCGCCCCTGGATCCGGACGCCGTTGATGCCAGATCGCGTTTAGCACCCATCGGGACCGAGGGCCATCTGCTCGGTAGCGACGAACTTGGCCGCGACATACTCAGTCGGCTGATATGGGGCGCGCGGGTGACTCTCCTGGTGTCCCTCTCCGCCACCGCCATCGCCCTTATCGTGGGGACGTTCTTGGGTTTAATTGGCGGGTATTTTCTCGGCTGGCTCGACAGCGTCATCATGCGGCTTATCGATGTCCTCATGGCCTTTCCCTACTTTTTGCTCGCACTCACGGTGATCGCTGTGTTGGGGCCGGGTTTGTTGAACGGCATGATCGCGGTGGCCCTTGTCAATATTCCCTTTTTCACGCGCATCGTGCGCGGTGTGACCCTGTCTATCCGGGAGTCGGACTATGTCATGGCCGCCCGGGGGATCGGGGCAAGCAACACCAGAATCCTGGTCCGGCATGTCCTGCTCAATTGCGTTTCGACCGTCATTGTCGCGGGCACCTTGAATATCGGTTGGATGATTACCGCGGCGGCAGCCTTGAGCTTCCTGGGGCTGGGTGTGCAACCGCCGACCTCCGACTGGGGCACCATGTTGTCGAGCGGCAGGCAGTTTCTATCCGCCGCGCCGCATGTCGCAACCTTGCCCGGATTGGCGATTTTCATCACGGTGCTTGGCTTCAATCTGCTCGGCGACGGTCTGCGCGATGCGCTCGACCCACGGCTGCGGGAGTAATCGGGGCGTGCCGGAACAGATTCAAAATGGGGAACCGCCGGTCGCGTCCGATGCTCCCTTGCTCGATGTCGTTGGCCTCAAGACCCACTTTTTTACGTTCGGTGGGGTCGTCAAGGCGGTGGATGGCGTCTCGCTGAGTGTGCGCCGGGGCGAAACTCTGGGCGTGGTCGGCGAGTCCGGCTGCGGCAAAAGCGTGACGGCGCTCTCCGTCATCGGCCTCGTTCCAAACCCGCCGGGCCGGATCGTGGCGGGTCGCATCGATTTCGAGGGCAGGGGGGACGTGCTTGGGGTGAGTGCGGAGGCGATGCGCGAGATTCGGGGCAACGAGATATCGATGATCTTTCAGGAACCGATGACCTCGCTCAATCCGGTCTTTCGGGTTGGCACGCAGATCGCGGAAGCCATCCGGCTGCATCGCCAAGTGTCGAAGAAGGAGGCGATGGAGCGCGCGATCGAGAGGCTCGGTTTGGTCGGGATCCCCTCGCCGATGGCCCGAGCAAGGGACTATCCGCACCAACTCAGCGGCGGCATGCGTCAGCGGGTCATGATCGCTATGGCCGTGGCGTGCCAACCCAAGCTATTGCTTGCCGACGAACCGACCACCGCTCTCGATGTCACGGTCCAGGCCCAGATCTTGGATTTGATGAATCGTATGAAGGAGGCCAGCGGTGCCGCCATCATGCTTATCACCCACGACATGGGCGTGATCGCCGAAATGTGCCAGCGAGTTTCGGTCATGTATGCCGGGGTTGTCGTCGAGCACACGGATGTCCGAACGTTGTTCGCCAACCCGCTGCATCCCTATACCGTGGGGCTTCTGGACTCGATTCCCCGGGGGCGAAGCAAGGCGAGCGGACAACTCAAGACCATACCGGGTATCGTGCCGAACCTGTTACACCTTCCGAAAGGTTGCCGCTTTCAGGACCGTTGCAGCCAGGTTCACGCCGCTTGCCGGGAGTCGGAGCCGCCACTTGCCGCTGTGTGCGATGGGGGTGATGGGGGGCATCTAGTGCGCTGTTGGCTACATGTTTCGCCGTCCGAAACGCCGGCCCGGCCATGACCGGTGATGCCATGGCGATCCTGACTCTCAGAAACCTGCAGAAATACTTCCCGGTCGAGAGGGGTGTGTTTTCACGATCGACCGGGTGGATCAAAGCCGTCGACGGGATAGATCTATCGGTTCACCGCGGCGAAACCCTGGGTCTGGTCGGAGAGAGCGGTTGCGGCAAGAGCACCCTGGGCAAGCTCATCACCCGATTGGAGGATGCCACGGGTGGTGAGATCGAATTCGAGGGGCGGGATACCCCAAGTCTGAAAGGCGCGGCGCTGCGTGAATTGCGGCGGGAGATTCAGACTATTTTTCAGGATCCCTATTCCTCGCTCAATCCGCGCATGACCGCTTACGACATCATCGAGGAACCCCTGCTCGTTCATGGAACAGCGTCGAAAGCGGAGCGACGAATCCGTGTGTTCGAGCTTCTTGAGACGGTGGGTATCCGTCGCGAGTTCGGCGGCCGCTATCCCCACGAATTCAGCGGCGGTCAACGCCAGCGCATCGGTATCGCCAGGGCGCTCGCGCTCAATCCGAAGCTCGTCGTTTGCGACGAGCCGGTGTCGGCGCTGGATGTGTCGATCCAGGCGCAAATCATCAATCTGCTCGAAAACCTGCAAAAAGAATTCGGGCTGACCTACATCTTCATTTCGCACGACCTTAGCGTGGTCGAGCACATCAGCGACCGCATCGCCATCATGTACCTCGGACAGATCGTCGAGTTGGCCGAGAGTTCGGCATTCTACGCGCAAGCCTACCACCCCTACAGCGAGGCGCTACTGTCTGCCTCGCCCGTTCCCGATCCGACGGCGGCCCGGCAGCGGATCATCCTCAAAGGCGACCCTCCCAGCCCCATCGACGTACCGGCGGGGTGCCGGTTTCACATGCGCTGCCCCTATGCGGCAGAGATTTGCCGTGCCGACCCAACGCCCCCGCTGGAAGAACTCACCCCCGGACGCTGGGTCCGATGTTGGCGGGCGGCGGAGATTCGCGGACTCGATGGACAGGAAGCCAATAGGCCTTCGTCCAAGGACTCGCACCAGAATGACTCGCCGTGACGCCGCGGCAAAGTTAGACAATTCACCGGCCCTCCTGAACCAGTGCGGATTCCCTGCGGTAAGGGACCGGCAAACCCAAGGTTCGCCGGAAGACGCGGTTTCTTGGATCATCTAGGCCACCGCCTGGAACAAGGCCTGCTGATATAGGTGGTTGCG
>JGI24023J19991_10002187_pt1 | contig 14449 bp, 10 predicted proteins | sample Cruoilmetagenom1_FD_19991 | JGI IMG/M metagenome (IMG submission 19991) | reverse complement strand
ATTCGAGTTGCTATTGGTACTAATAATATTGATGGTTGCGCTCGCGTATGTCACGCTCCTACGGCTTACGGAATGCAACAAGCTTTCGGTACTGGCGCAGCTACAAATTCTGTAGAAGATCTAAAAGATACAGATGCTATCTTTTTGTTTGGTGCAAATCCTGTAAAAGGCCATCCGGTAACGGGTGCAAAAATTAAGCAGGCTTTTATGAAAGGCACAACGTCTATTGTTGTTGATCCTATCAAAACAAAATTGGCAGAATTGGCCGCTTATTTTTTACAGATTCGTCCGGGTACCAACGTTGCCATCCTAAATATGATTGCGCATTATATTGTTAAGGAAAACCTAGTTAAACCGGAATTTATAAAGGCATACACCGAATTTTATGACGATTTTAAAGAGCATGTAATTCATTTGAATATGGATGAGCTTGCAACGCTAACTGGTGTTGATAAAGAATTGGTTAGAGAAGCTGCAATTGCTTACGCTACAGCGGATAGAGCTATGGAATTTCATGGATTAGGTGTTACAGAGCATTTTCAAGGAAGTAAAACTGTTATGCTACTTTCAAATATTGCAATGATGACTGGTAATGTTGGTAGAAAAGGTGTAGGGTTGAATCCTTTACGGGGACAAAATAATGTGCAAGGAGCAGCTGATATGGGCGTACAACCACATCAAGGAGCTGGCTATATGGACGTAAATGATCCTGAAGTACAAGCATATTATGCAAAAAAATATGGCATCGCTAAAATGCCGGAGAAAGAAGGATTAAAAATTCCTAAAATGCTAGATGCAGCGCTTGATGGTACTATAAAGGCATTGTATATCATGGGTGAAGATACCATTATGACAGATCCTAATTCATATCATAGTATAAAAGCCTTTGAAAAACTAGAACTAATTGTGGTTCAAGAACTATTTATGACAGCCACAACAGAAATGGCTGATGTAGTGTTACCCGCGTCTTCTTATTTTGAAAAGAACGGCACATTTACAAACGGTGAACGTCGAGTACAACGTGTAAACAAAGTTGTTGAACCTATTGGCAATTCAAAGCCTGACGGGCAAATTATTATTGACATGATGTATAAGTTAGGTTATGAACAACCAACTGGTAGCACCTATGATGCCGCGAAAGTAATTGAAGAAATAGCAGATGTAATTCCATTTATGAAAGGATTAACATGGGAAAGATTAGGAACTAATGGACTACAATGGCCAATCAAAGAAGATGGCACGGATACAAAAATGTTACATGTTGATGGTGCCTTTAAAAAAGGAAAAGGAAGTTTTCACTATTTTGATTTTGAAGAAAGTCCCGAAATTGTTGAACACGGTATACAATATCCGTTCATATTGACAACTGGAAGAGAGTTAGAGCATTATAATTCAGGTACAATGACCCGTAGAACGGATAATCAGGTAATATTGGATAAAGACTATCTTGAAGTACATCCGAGAGATGCGAGGGAAAAAGGAATTGCCGATAAAGATATGGTTCGTATATTTTCTGATAGAGGAAGTGTTAATATACCCGTAAAATACTCCCGAAATGTGAAAAGAGGCATTTTAAGAACCACGTTTCACCAACCCGAAGTATTTATCAATATTATTACAGGAAGTGTTGGTGATAAGGAAACCATGACTCCTGAATACAAAGTGGTTGCTGTAGATTTTGAAAAGGTTTAAGAACTATTTATGCAAACATTCAACTACGAAGCTTTACAAATTAAGAGTGGCGCTACAAAAAAAGTAGANGATTCNCTTGTTATAGAAGCNGCATTACAAATAAATATCAATAAGGAACCTTATACGGTGGTTATGCGAACACCTGATGATGATGATGTACTTATTAGAGGATTGTTATATGCCGAAGACATTTATAAAGANNCCGAACCATTAAAATTAGATATCGTAGAAGCGTCAGAAAATGGGTTTTGTATCATAAATGCGACTATAACAAAAGATAAACTTGGCAAAGGTTATTTAAATAAACGTACACTACTTTCTGTTTCATCATGTGGTATTTGTGGTAAGCAAAAATTAGAAGATATACATTTGACTGGAAATAAGTTAAGTAATAGTACTTCATTTTTTACTTTAGAATTAAAAGAACTATTTAATGCTATGAAAAAGCAGCAAATTGTTTTTGATAAAACCGGTGGATCTCATGCTGCAGCAATTTTTGATAGCAATAAAAATTTGATAGCACTTTACGAAGATATCGGCAGACATAATGCTGTTGATAAAGCAGTTGGCAGCTTGTTAAAGAAACAGGAATTGGATAATGCTAGCATACTTTTAGCCAGTGGTAGAGTTTCTTATGAAATTATCTCAAAAGCCTTTATTGCTAAAATTCCAGTTATAGCGGCTGTCTCTGCATGCTCTTCACTAGCAGTTGATTTTGCTAAAGAATTTGGAATCCAATTAATAGGTTTCTCAAGGGAAGATGATGCAATGATATATGCAAATCCGGGTTCAATTTCATGACATTAAATAGTTTACATTATAATAAAACCTTACAATTCGAAAATTGTAAGGTTTAAAAAAACATAGCAGATTTATTGATACTTTTATTTTACTTTTTCAATCTATTTCCCACTCATTTTTGCATTATATGCCCAAATTTCATCCCAACTATTAGAAAAAGCATCTCCCATTCCTTCATTAAAAGCATCCCATGAATTTTCTCCATTAACTTTTAAGAAAGTCTTTTTGAAGCCACGATCAATATCCATTGCGGCCCAATTCTTCATAAAACTTATAGTGGCAATGTGACGCCCTATTTTAAGTCCCTGTCTCATTTCATTATCATAAACACCCCATGGATTCACCCCGTCCATTGCTTTAATGGTCTCACTTATCTGTTTTAATAACTTATCTACTTGATATCCTTGGTCAGGGTTTACTTCCCAATATCTTACATATAATAGTGGATATTTTGAATTATCACCGTCTAACATACTTGTATTCGTGAGTTTAGCATCTTCCTTCCAGTACTCAGCCGTATTCATTCTTTTTACATAAGGCATTACATTATCTCTCCAATCGTCATCATGACCACCCGCCGAAGGTCTTCCATCTAAATGCGCATACGTTATAGGCCCCATATCCCAAATCAACTTTCCAGCATTTGGCCCTGTTGTTATATTAAAAACATTGGCCTCGTAGGTACCATCTTTATGATATTTCTGATTGTGTTTTCTCATATTCTCTCCTAATACTTTCAATTTAGTATTATCAGGAGTGAGCATTATACTTTCCCACATCTGATATTTAGCAGATGATTCTTGGGCTTTAATCGTCGTCATAGTTCCAAATACCATGGCAACGATCATTAGCGATGAAATAGATCTTTTAATCATAATTTAAAGGTTTAATTAGTTAATTTTAGTCTAAATAATTGATTTTCTATTTTAAATACAAGTGATCTAGGACGAAGCAATGTGTTTACAGTCCGAAAGCGTCTCATTTTTTACCAAAGCAACATTATATCTGAGCCAATGCTATATTAGAATCCAAATTATTATGAATAAATATAATTCGGACCTACCCTATTTTATAATTAATTTTAACAAAACATTAATTAGTTGCATATGCAACTAATTAAAAAATTTTATGTACTATTGCAAAATGAAATCAAAAGCTAAAAAAATTGATTATGATGACTGCATTGCTCCATGGCTCGGCAAAACAATTAAAATTGTAGACTATTTTTTACAAGAATCACTTAGTGATAATGGATTAGATTTAACCAAAGAACAAATGGTAGTTTTAAAGAAATTACATGATCAAGACGGATTAAATCAAAATGAATTGGCTTTTTTAACACTTCGCAACAAATCATCGTTAACACGCCTGTTAACGAAAATGGAAAACAAAAAATATATTATTAGAAAACAAAGTGAAAAGGATAAACGCATAAACAAAGTTTATATAACCGATTTAGGAAAAGAAATATTCCAAAAATCAAGACCAACTATAAAATACATGATGGATACTGTTGAACAAAATATTTCATCACAAGAAAAAGAACAAATAATTAATACTCTAAAGAAAATTCAATCTAATTTTGATTCAAAATCAGAATTGTTATAACAAACTAAATGAGAAGATCACTAAGCATAATCCTAGGTATAGTACTAGTAGCAGGAGCTATTTTTATTTCAAAAAAAATCATTGATAATAAGAATAAACCCAAGCCTAAATTTGACAAAATTGTTAAAAAAGTCAGCGTAGATACTGTAAAAAACAAAGAAATCCCGATTGTTATAACAACCAGTGGTAATTTAACGGCAAAGCACAAAATAGAAATTTTTGCAGAAGTTCAAGGCGTTTTAAAACCATCATTAAAAGAATTTAAGGCCGGTACATCTTATAGAAAAGGGGAATCTCTTTTACGAATTAATAGTGAAGAGTTCTATGCCAATTTACAATCTCAAAAAAGTAATTTTTATAATAGTCTTACAGCTATCATACCCGATATACGTTTAGATTATCCTGAAGAATATCAAAAATGGCAAGACTATCTGAATAGCATTGATATCCAAAAAACAACTCCCGTATTGCCCTCATTTAATTCTGATAAAGAAAAATACTTTATTTCAGGAAGAGGCATTAACACTTCATATTATAATGTTAAAAATCTAGAAGTTAAATTGAATAAATATAGTCTTCGGGCACCATTTAACGGTGTTTTAACAGAAGCTTTGGTAACTCCTGGGACATTAATTAGAGTTGGTCAAAAATTAGGTGAATTTATCGACCCTAGTATTTATGAAATGGAAGTTTCTGTAAATGCTGCCTTTGCTGATCTATTAAAAAAAGGAAATACTGTTAAACTTTATAATCTTGAAAAAACAAACGAATACCTTGGTAAAGTTATTCGTATCAACGGTAAAGTTGATGCAACATCTCAAACTATCAAAGCCTACATTCAAGTATCTCATAAAGATTTAAAAGAAGGTATGTATCTCGAAGCTAGTTTGATAGCAAAATCAGAAAAAGATGCCATTGAAGTATCGCGAAAACTATTAGTTGATAATAAACAATTATTTGTAGTTAGAGATTCGGTCTTAGATCTAATTGACGTGAACCCTGTGTATTTTTCAGCAGAAAGTGCGGTTGTAAAAGGAATTGATGATGGCACGCTTATTTTATCAAAACCTATATCCGGTGCGTATGACGGTATGCAAGTACAAATATCTCAAGGCAAGAAATAATGAAAAAAATAATTAGTTATTTTATAAAGTTTCCTGTTGCGGTAAATGTAATGATCTTTGCTTTTTTGATCTTCGGATTTATTGGGTATAAATCAATGCTTTCTTCATTTTTTCCTTTAGTTGATTCTCAATTAATTCGAATAAATCTAATTTATCCAGGAGCTTCTCCTGCCGAAATGGAAGAAGGTATTGTACTTAAAATTGAAGACAATCTTAAAGGAACAGTTGGTATTGATCGCATCACATCTGTATCTCAAGAAAACGCCGCCACTATTAATGTTGAAATTAAAAAAGGTAAAAATATTGATGTTGTACTGGCAGACGTTAAAAATGCGGTTGATAGAGTACCCTCTTTTCCATCAGGAATGGAACCTCCGGTTATTGCAAAGGTAGAAAGCACACGTCCTACAATTAGTTTTTCAATAAGTGGCGAAAATATTCCTTTGTCCACATTAAAACAATATGCCAGAACAGTTGAAAATGAGATTCGTGGTATTAAAGGTATATCTCAAGTATTTCTTTCTGGTTTCCCGGAAGAAGAAATAGCTATTTCTGTTCATGAAAATGATCTAAGGGCCTATAATTTATCCTTTCAAGATGTTGCGAATGCCGTAAGTAATTCTAATTTATTAATTACAGGTGGAAATATTAAAACAACTGCCGAAGATTATTTAATTAGAGCAAATAGTCGTTCCTACTATGGAAATGAATTATTAAATTTAATTGTAAGAGCTGAACCTAATGGTAATATAATTAGGTTAAAAGACGTCGCAGATGTAAAAGATGCTTGGTCAGAAACTCCTGATAGGATCTATTTTAGTGGAAAAAAGGCCATTAACGTAACAATAAATAATACGAATAATGAAGATCTCATCTCCTCAGCAGAAAATGTAAAGGAATATATTGATAAATTTAATCAGCAACACGATAATGTACATATTGATGTATCGAGTGATAATTCAATTACTCTAACCCAACGTACTGAGTTGCTAGTTAAAAATGCAGCAATGGGAGTTTTATTAGTCCTATTATTTTTAGCGATATTTTTAAACGCACGCTTAGCTTTTTGGGTGGCTGCAGGAATACCAATTGCATTTTTTGGGATGTTTATTTTTGCTGCCCAATTAGGCATTACTATTAATGTATTATCCCTTTTTGGAATGATAATAGTCATTGGTATTTTGGTTGATGACGGNATTGTAATTGGTGAGAATATTTTTCATCATTATGAAAAAGGNAAAACACCNATAAGAGCAGCAATAGATGGAACTATGGAGGTATTNCCCCCAGTTGTTTCGGCNATTTTGACAACTATTGTGGCATTCTCAACATTTTTCTTTTTAGACGGAAGAATGGGCGATTTTTTTAGCGAAGTATCTGCTGTTGTTATATTAACATTAGCTGTTTCATTAATTGAAGCTTTGATCATTTTACCAGCACATATTGCGCATTCAAAAGCTTTAATGCGAGAAGGTAGAAAGGTCAGTAAAATAGATGCAATCTTTAGAAAAGTGAATAAGTTCGCTGATAAATGGCTAGTTAAATTAAGAGATGTTGTTTATGTACCCTATTTACGATTTTTCTTAAAAAATAAATTCTTAGGGTTTGCAATTCCTATTGCGCTATTAATATTTAGTATAGGTGCAATTCGTGGTGGTATTGTTGGGACATCATTTTTTCCAAGTATTGCTAGCGATAGAATCTCGGTAAATCTTAAAATGACTCAAGGTACCAATGAAATGATAACAGATTCTATTATTTCATCGATTGAAGAAAAAGTTTGGGAAGTCAATGAAGAATTTACAGAAAAACAATCAGGGAACGTACAAGTGGTTCAAAACATTATAAAGCGTATAGGTCCTGGAACATCAAATGCTTCGCTTACTGTAAATTTATTACCCGGTGAATCAAGAGATTTTCCGTCTGATGAAATTAATACTGCCATTCGCGAACGTGTAGGTAGGATAAACGGTATAGAAAGTTTAACTTTTGGGTCTAACAGTGGCTTTGGTGGAAGTCCAGTTGCCGTTTCATTATTGGGAAATGATATATCAGAATTAAAAGCTGCTAAGGAAGAACTCAGGGAAGCTTTAACTAGTAATCCTTTATTAAAAGATATTTCAGATAATGATCCTGCTGGAATTAAAGAAATACAAATTCAGTTAAAAGATAAAGCGAATATATTAGGGCTAAACCTTCAGAATATTATGGCACAGGTTCGTTCTGGATTCTTCGGTTTTCAAGCACAACGTTTTCAACGTGGTCAGGATGAAATACGAGTTTGGGTACGTTATGATAAAAGCAATAGAACATCTATAAAACATTTAGATGATATGTGGATCAATACACCCACACAGAATAAGGTGCCATTTTCTGAAATTGCCAACTACAAGATTGTTCGAGGTGAAGTTGCTATCAATCATTTAGAAGGAAAACGTGAAATTCAGGTAACAGCAGATTTAAAGTCAATTGGTGAAAGTGCTTCAGATATTTTAGATAATATAAAAGAAGAAATTATTCCTGAAATAGTTTCTAAATACCCAACCGTTTCTGCATTGTATGAAGGGCAAAATAGAGAAGCTAAAAAAACTTTTGATTCTGTAAAAATAGTTGGACCTATTATTCTTATTCTTATTTACATGATCATAGCGTTTACATTTAGAACATACAGCCAACCATTATTATTGATAATTATGATCCCGTTTAGTTTAATAGGGGTTGTTTGGGGACATTTTTTCCATGGTTTTCAGGTAAATATATTGTCATGGTTAGGTATTATTGCGTTGGTTGGAATTATGGTAAATGATGGATTGGTATTAATTGGAAAATTTAACTTGTATCTAAAGGAAGGTATGAAATATGATGAAGCACTTTTACAAGCAGGTAAATCACGCTTTAGAGCCATCTTTTTAACTACATTGACAACTATTGCCGGATTAGCACCTTTGTTATTAGAAGGTAGCCGACAAGCTCAATTTTTAAAACCCATGGCGATTTCTATTTCCTACGGTATAGGAATAGCAACTGTATTAACATTAGTAATGCTACCGCTACTATTATCAGTTTCTAACTCAGTAAAAGTATTTATAAAATGGATGCGAACAGGAAATGAAATAAGCAAAGAAGAAGTAGAAAGAGCAATTATTGAAATGAATTATGAAAACGATGACTTACACTAAAATATATATAAGCATATTAATTGCAGCGTTTACTTTACAAATAAATGCTCAAAAAATATTGACCAAAAAGGAAGCTTTAGCAATTGCCTTAGAAAATAACTATGGCATTAAATTGGCTAATAATAACGTTGATGTTGCCAAGAACAATTCTAGTATTTATAATTCTAAAATGTTACCCACTGTAAGTGGTCTTGCAGGAGCAAATTATGATAATAGTAACCAAGAAATTGTAAGACAAGATGGTACTTTAACAAATATAGATGGTGCTGAGACTAAAACCTACAATGCATCTGTCAATTTAAATTATACGTTGTTTGACGGACTGGGTAGAAAGTATAACTATAAGCAACTAAAAGAAACTTATAATTTAACAGAGTTGCAGGCAAGGGAAACGATTGAAAATACATATTTACAGCTATTTACTGTCTATTTTCAAATAGGTCGATTATCAGAAAATACACAGAATTTAAAAGAGGCTTTAGAAATTTCTAAACAGCGTTTACAGAGAGCTCAGTATCAATATGAATATGGTCAGTCAACGAAATTAGAATTATTAAATGCCGAAGTTGATGTTAATAATGATAGTATCAATTTTTTAAACACTAAACAACAATTTTTAAACACTAAGAGAGATTTGAATATTGTTTTAGGTGTGAATCAAGAACCTGATTATGAAGTAGAAACTGATGTAAATTTTACCCCGCTTTTGTCTTTTGAAGAATTACTTACTAAAGCAAAAGAAAATAATGTCATATTGAAGCAGAATGAAAAAAATATTATGATTAGTGAATATGGCATCAAAGCAAGTAAAGGAGCATATTTACCAACGGTTGGACTGACAAGTTCTTATGGTTGGAATAAAAGCGAAAACCCGTCTACATCATTTCTCGCAAGTTCATTATCTAATGGCTTAAGAGCGGGAATTAATTTATCATGGAATATTTTTGATGGTGGTTCTACCAAAACAAAAGTTTCAAATGCCAAAATAGCTCTAGAGAATCAAGAGATATTACAACAACAGCAAAAAGAAACCTTAGAAAACACATTAAAGAATACGTGGGAAGAATATTATAACAAATTGTATATTTTAAGAGCTCAAGAACAGAATGTTATTACCAGCCAAAACAATTTTGATAGAACACAAGAACGTTATAAACTAGGACAAGTAACTTCAATTGAGTTCCGTCAAGCACAAATTAATCTACTTAATACACAGACAGCATTAAATAATGCTAAATACGATGCCAAGTTAGTTGAGTTAGATTTATTACAACTAAGTGGCCAACTATTAGATGTAGAATTTTAACAAATACTACTTGGATATGCTAAGAAAAATGAAGTTATTGATTATTTTTTGTGAGAAGAACTAATCTTATTTAATATCTTAATTTTCAGTATAAAAGTTGANTTCGTATTATNATTCACAACGTATTCTTTTATACTTGAATATGTGTATCGAGGGTTAANGTTTGAAGTCATATGTCAGAGCCTATTCTCCAAATTATTAATATTTTCTTTTTTGTATTTCATACAATCCTTATTCTATTTAATATAGTTGGATGGATTGTGCCGAAATGGCGTTTTGCAAATTTAATTACCTTATCACTAACAGCATTTTCCTGGTTTATTCTTGGAATTTGGTATGGTTGGGGTTATTGCTTTTGTGTTGATTGGCACTGGCAAGTACGCGATTTGCTTGGGTACCAAAACTTAAGTACTTCTTATATACATTTTCTAATACTCAAATTAGGAGGCATTGATATACCAGTGAACTTGGTTGATACTTGGACAGTAATTATATTCTTATTAGTGTTTATTGTTAGTTCCTATCTAAATGTGATAAAATGGTTGCGTAAATAAACTTCTATACTAGCCATTTATGCAATTTGACCCTTACCAACACAATCAGTTCTAATTTTGATATTTTTTTAGTAATAAAAGCTAAAGTGTCTATCTTCTTTCTATAATTCGTGTTACAAAAAAAGGTGTTTAATTTTTATTTTTTGATTGCCTTTACCACCACAAATGAGCCTTCGCCAAAACCATCTTTTGGACTCTGAATTTTTTTGATATCTTCTAAAGTACCAAATAAGGTTTGATTATAATCAAAATTTNTGAAACCTGCCGCCTTAAGTAATTTTTCTATACGATTTACAGAATAGAAAGTGGCATACCTAAAAAAAGTACTGTGCTCCCGTTTTTCTTCNTACTGATTTGCTATACTTCCATCTTTATCTATAAATCCGATAATAATAGCTCCACCATGTTTCAAAACTCTATAAGCTTGGGCAAATGCAGCTTTAATTTCATGCAAATGACAAATAGTAACAAACAATACAAAATCAAATTGAAGGTCGCCATATGGAAGTCTTTCTGCTACACCTTCCATAACTTCAATACCTCGCTTCATAGCTTTTCTTGCCATTTCATTTGAAGGTTCAATACCTTCTTTGATTCCTAATGGCTCTGCAAATCTCCCTGTTCCGAGACCTACTTCAATTCCTTTTATACTTTCTGGTAATTTTAAAAATTGTTCTTTTATAGCGGCAACCTCAGATAGGTAAACCTCTGGATATTTTTTGTACCAAGCTTCATAAGCTTTTACATTTTCATTAAATACTTCGGTTTGTAACATAGTAATTAGCAATTAAATACGTTCAAATAAATTCATTAAAAAAAGGCATACTAATAGGGGTATAGAATATGCATTTACCTTTTAAGAACGCCTTTTATAATTAATCAATTAACATTAAATTGTTATAATGGTTCCTCATCTAAGATTCCGAAAGTGACTTTAGCGTCTACTCTATACTCAGAAATTTGATTGTTGTTTACAGCAACAGACATATCTTGAATATAAACGGATTTGATGTTCTTAACCGTTTTGGATACTTCGTTTATTACATTTTGTACTGCATCCTCAAAACTAACGGTTGAGTTTCCTAAAATTTCAATAACTTTTAAAACAGACATGGTATATATTTATATGATTAATTTACCTAAGGTATAATATATTATTAGGTAAAGCAATGATATAAATCAGTGTACTTAACATTATTCTAAAATAAAACTGTTTAGATCAAACTTAATTAAATAATGATAAATATGATGCAAAAATAGCTGGGTTAGAACTATTGCAATTAATCGTCTAATAATTAGATGTTGGGTTTTAATTTTTTACTTTAAATCCTACCATTTTTCAACTTTAAAATAACTTTTTTAAGATAAAACAGTTTATCAGTTGTTATTTATATAAACCTATGAATATTTTTTATTGGAATTAATGTTGGTACAAACATTCACATACATCGTTTTATTTATTCTATACGGAATTACTATTTTTTTTTATTTAAAGAAAAAGAAAGGTGAAAACTTCGAAACCGAAAGAAAAATAGCTAAAGCCAAGGAAGAAGGTCTATTTCAACCTGAATCTTTGCATCCTTATATAAATTTTAATGCCTGTATTGGAAGTGCTGCCTGCATCACAGCATGTCCTGAAAAAGATATCATTGGTATTATTAACGGTAATGCTACACTAGTTAATGCATCAAACTGCGTAGGTCATGGAGCTTGTTTTCATGCATGCCCAGTAGAAGCCATTTCACTTCGTATTGGTACTGAAACCAGAGGGATAGATTTACCCCATATTAGTCAAAATTTTGAAACAAATGTAAAAGGTATTTATATTGCTGGAGAATTAGGAGGTATGGGACTAATCAAGAACAGTGTTGAGCAAGGTCAACAAGCTATTGAAAGTATTGTTAAGAGTAAAAAAACATCGAAAGAAAATGTGCTCGATGTAATTATAATTGGCGCTGGGCCTGCCGGTATATCTGCTACTCTTGCCTCCAAAAAATATGGTTTATCTAGTGCAACGTTCGAACAATACTCATTAGGAGGAGCAGTTTATAATTTTCCCAGAGCAAAAATAGTTATGACAGCACCAATGGATTTACCTCTTTATGGTAAATTAAAACTATACGATACATCAAAGGAAGAACTACTTGAACTATGGCAAAAAGTGATTTTAGAAAATAACATTAAGATCAATGAAAATACGAAAGTTGAAAATATTGTTTCACACCATGAAGATACTTTTAAAGTTAGTACTGCTAACGGAGAAGAATTTATTAGTAATAATGTTCTTATAACGATTGGAAGGGCCGGTAGCCCAAGAAAATTAAATATTCCAGGTGAAGAATCAACCAAAGTAGCTTATCGTCTATTAGAGCCTGAGCAAATTTCGGGTAAAAAAATAATTGTTGTTGGTGGTGGAGATGCGTCAATGGAATCGGCACTACTTTTAAAAGAAAAAAACGAAGTTACTTTCTTAATTTTTACAGATACATATACACGATCTAAACCCAGAAATCGAGAAGATACAAATAATGCAATAGAAGATAACTCTTTGAAGGTAATTTTTAAATCTAGTCTGGTTTCTATTCATCCAGATCATTGTATTTATAAAATTAATACTGAAGATGAGACAAGGCAAATTGAAAACGACCTAGTTTTTATTTTCATTGGTGGAGTTATGCCAGTCAAATTTTTAGAGAATGCTGGAATAAAAATTACAAAACGCTTCGGGCATATCGTAAAAAAACACAATTAAAATATTAACCGCTAATAATTATCTTCTTACTATAGTTTTTATTGTTCTTTTTTATATTGTAGATATATACTCCTGTTCCTAATTGAGGTAACTGATCTGAGATACTAATATCATGTTGACCAGGTTCTAGTACATCATCATACAAAACAGCTGTATGTTGCCCTAAAATATTATAAAGAGATATTTTATAGTTGTCTTGAAAATTATTATTAATTCTAATGGAGACCCTTTCTTGATCGTAAATTGGAATGTGCTCAAAATTCTCTCTAACTATATAATCATGGTTTACTACAGTGCTTTTACAATCAAAGCCTAAGTCTAATGCTGTATACGGCCTCGGTATTGATTGATTGATAACACTTGGGTCAATACACAACCATTCTTGCATAACCGTGCCATATACATTGATAAAATCTTGTGTAAATTTTAGATTTCCACCTCTAGTTAAATCAGTTAAACTAGGATGCTCTCCAATAAAACCACTACCATTAAGTGCTGGTCCAAAAAGCAACATTGGTGCAGCGGTGCCATGATCAGTACCATTTGATCCATTTTCACGAACTCGTCTGCCGAATTCTGAAAAAGTCATTGTCAACACATCTCGGTCTCTACCACTAGGTTCTAGGTCTCGGTAGAATGCCGTGACAGAATCTGAAATATTAGTCAATAATTCTTGATGTCTATCAGGTTGATTAGCATGTGTATCAAATCCGTTAAGGCTTACCATATATACGCAAGTTCCCATTCCTGCCTGAACAGTTTTAGAAATAATAGCCAATGCTCGACCTAAATTGGTATCTGGAAACTCAACAGTATTTGTTTGTGATCTAGCCGCCTCTTTTATAACTTCTGAATATTTTAAGGTTGTATTCAAAATACCTCTTACAAATCTTAACTGTGACCCTCTTGTACAATCTGGTATGTCAGCAACATCATAAAAAGCATCACTTTCTATAATTCGTTCTAATTGGCGAGTATTTGCCAAGGTAAATGCAAAATTGCTTTCGTTACCTGTAAACATAATATCACCTACACCACCAATTTGAACAGCAGGTGGAGCATCTGGTAAATTTAAAAGATAATCAGGATGAATATTTTCAAAATATCGACCATAAACTCCCGTTTCTATTAACTCATCGTCTGTACCTCTTGAAAAGTTATCGGTACCTGTAAAATGTGATAAATTTTGATTTTCATAACCAGCACCATGTACCACTTTCATACAGCCTCCTTCCCAAAAAGGTTCAATAGAATTCTGTAAATAATTCGGTACGCCAAAGTCATTTGATAATTTGTGAATATCAGCTAAATCATGTCTTATTGAAGGTCTGGCATTAGCGTAATTATCATAATCATAAATAGGCACAATTGTATTTAGGCCATCATTACCTCCTTGTAATCTAATAATCAATAAAACTCTCCCTGAATCAGCA
>JGI24023J19991_10002186_pt1 | contig 14453 bp, 15 predicted proteins | sample Cruoilmetagenom1_FD_19991 | JGI IMG/M metagenome (IMG submission 19991) | reverse complement strand
GCTCATATTGCCGGGAAGGTAAACGTACAATTTTCCATTGATCTCTCTTGCCTGGATCGTCCTCTTTCTGCGATCACTTCGGATTATTTTTATGTTTTCCATTTTTATGTTTTCCATTTTTGTTTTTTCCATTTTTATCACATTATCATTTTATCTTCTATCGTCATATCATTGCATCGTGTGATCCTTGACCCAGCAGCAATTTTTGTATTTTTTGTCAGATCCGCAGGGGCATGGATCGTTACGGCCCACCTTTTCCTTTTCCTTTTGATCCTTTTCAGATTCCTGTTCCAGGTAGTCCTGTCTCCTCAAAAATTCAAGGTTTTCCTCTGAAAAGTAATCCAGGGGATCTCTCATGTGATGTTGATAATCCTGTTTTTCTTCCGGAGAGTTGAAGATCTCGTCCACTTCATCCCTACCTATGAATGTTGGATCTATCCTACCTTCATCGAATGCAGCATACACATCAGCCAGAACTCCCGGATCCCTGAAGGATAGAATATCGCCAGTCATATAACTGGTAAAGGTTATATCGGAAGCTTCTTTGAAGAGCTTTCTTAGATAGTTTTTTATTTCGTCTCTGCGATCGGGATGCCGGTGGGCAATAACGGTTAGTGCAGTCTGCGCAGAACTTCTGGCGAAGGTCTCAAGTGTTTCATCATGTGTGTATTCCTCTAACAGCTCTATGCCCTCTTCCCCAAAGGCCGCAAGCAGGGTGGGGCAATCCTCGGTCAGCCAGTCACTAAGCTCCTCTCCTTTATATCGCATTATATCCAGCAAGAGTTTCAAAGCATCCCTTGTTTTAATGAGTGGCAATAGGTGGATTGCGTGGATGGGAGCCCAACCATTTCCACGTCTGGTGGAATACCAGAACATTCCATCCTGTAACAGCTTCCTGAGATAGAACAGCGCATCCTCCCTTTTCCCTATCTCGAGGGCAAGGTCCGTGGCAACGTCCAGTTCCAGTGAGATCATGTAATCCACAAGATCCCCTGTGTCCACCAGTTCAGGATTTTTATCATATGCATCTCTGATGTCCTTAAACCATCGTTCATGTATANCTTTTACCTCATCAGCCATCCCGGAAAAATTTGGCTCTTCCTGAAAATCTTCTTCTCTCTTCATCTGGATCCCTTCCTTTTGGATATATTATATCGTATTGTTAAGCACATTCCGGAGTGAACTCAACTTCTCCGGAATATTTCAGGATGTGTAAAGTATCTAATCACAAAGTACAATCCAATGATTGCCAATGCTATCAATGACCATACAATTTCCATTAATCCAAGCCCGATCATTGAAATACCAAGTACGACAAATGCTATTGCAGGCAAAGCATAACCACCAGGTGCCCTGAATGTTGGTTTGACATCTTTTCGATAGTGTCTCAATCTAATAAAAGCCACAATGTTTATACCATAGGGCAATCCTGTACCAATCACCATCGCAACAACAATTATTTTAAAGAAATATTGTGGAAAACAGGCAAATGCTATGGAGGCGACAGCGGCTATGGTTAGTCCCACCCATGGAGTTTTAAAACGCTTGTTAACCTTTGCGCATGCTTTTGGTAAGACTTCACTTCTCCCCATGGCAAGAAATATTCTTCCTATACTGAATACTCCAATTAGCATAGTAGTAAAAATGGCTATGACTGCGGCCATAGGCAAAAGGTATCGAGAAAGCCACACATAGCCTATTTTTTCAGATGCGTATCCTAAGGGAGCAAGCATGACTCTGTTACCCTCTACGAACTCAGATGCATCGACCGTTCCATGAAGAGCTATTACTATAAGTGTGTATATGATGGTGGTAATGATTAAGGAAAGTAGTATAGCTCTTGGGACGTTTTTTTCTGGTTCTTTCACTTCTTCAATTGCTGTAGTAATTCCTGTCCAGGCGCCAAATGCTCCAACTGCTAGCGCTACAGACGCAACAAAACCCATGCCTCCACCTTTGAAAAATGGATGATAAGACGCTGGTTTGGCGTGGGATATGCCTGATGCAATGAATATGATTATGATGCATAATAGTATGGCAGTTAGAATTAGATTACTCTTTCCAGTAAGAGTAACGCCTAGGAGATTTATCACATAACACAAAAGTATGGCTGTAATGGCTATACTTATCGTATGACCTGCAGCTCCAGGGATCATAATGGCCAAATAGTAGGCTATACCTAATCCAGAAATTGTGACACACAATGTCCAGCCTAAAAAGAAACAGATACCTTCCAGGTAACTAAAGAAGGATCTAACTGTTTTATTTTTGCCAAACGTTTCATAGGGATAAACTGCGGGCCCGCCAGCCTTAGGAAATGCTATTGCAAGTTCGGTGTAGCACAATGCGATAGCCATCATCAATACTCCCGCAGTGAGCCATGCAAGGATTGACGAAGGGCCAGCTAACATTCCCGTCGAACCAGTAAATATAAAGATGGCCGATCCCATCATTCCCCCTATCCCCATCACCAAACACTCACGAAAACCCAAACCTCTCTTAAGTTCTGTTTCTTTCTCCATCTCTTTCTCCATTTTTATCACAACCCTTTAAGAGCTTCTTTGACGGAATAATCCTCATGGATAATTTTGGCAATAGCGATTGTAATTTTTTTAGGATATTTATGCTGCCATATATTCCTGCCCATACAAACACCAGCTGCGCCGCCTTCCATCGCTTCCTTGGCTGTTGTGAGTACGTCTTCGTCGTTTTTCATTTTTGGTCCACCAAGAACCAGTATGGGGACAAAACAGTTATCTGTTATCTCTCTGAAAGTTTTTGGGTCTCCTGTGTACTGTGTTTTTATAAAATCTGCACCCAACTCGGCTCCTACACGGGTGGCTAACTTGATACCATCAACTGACGTTTTGTCTTTTCCCCTAAGTAGCATCTCTGCTAGCAAAGGGATTCCCCAATTCTTACACGCACCGGATATCCTAGCCAGGTACTTCATTATTTCATTTTCTCTATCCGAACCCACATATCCCATGCAGATCACTGCATCAGCCCCTACCTTCAGAGCATCCTCAACCGAAAAAAGCTGGCTGATATTCTCGGGTTTGGGCCCCAAAACCGTGGTTCCTCCATCCAACCTCAAAATCAGGCCCGCATTTTTGGCGATCATGGCTCCACATAATTGCGATATTCCAAAGGTCGTCATTATTGCATCTGCCCCACCATCCAGGATTAGTTCTAAGGTCTTCTTCGGTTTTTCAAAACCAGATACGGGCATAAATGATCCATGGTCCATTGCAACCACCAACGCTTTTCCATCTTCGCGGAAAATCCTGCTCATCCTCACCTCTTTTGCTCCGCTCATTTTGTTACCTCATTTGTTTTTTTATTTTACCTCACTTAACTTTACAAAATCTTTCTTTAGATCTGGATAAAGTTTTTCATACAGTTCGAAAAGCCGAGAATATCTGAGATAGTTATCCTGGTTTGGTTCTATAATTTTTTTGATTTTTACCATCTTTTCTGCTGCCTCCTCAAGATCTCCAAATTTTTTAGTGCCACAACCTGCGATTATTGCAGCCCCCAATATCTCTGAATCCAACACAGAAGGAATCAATATCCTCTTATCCAGAACATCTGCTTTTATATGATTCCAGAGATCACTTTTAGCTTGCCCTCCTGTAGTTCTTACCTCAGAGACTTCCCCTCCAATTTCTGAAATCACCTCCATAACATGCCTCATCGCATAGGCAACGGATTCAAGGACTGCCCTGACGAAGTGGGCTTTGGTGTGCTGGAGGGAGATACCAAAAAAAACACCCCTGGCGCATGGGTCCCAAATCGGGCTTCTCTCTCCCATGAGATACGGCAAGAATATCAGGCTATCTGAACCCGGTGGCACGGTTGATGCCTCGGAGATCATCTTATCGTAAGGGGTTTGGTATCCATAAAAATTATCTTTAAACCAATCGAGTGATTTGCCTGTAGTGGACATTATTCCCGAGATATTCCACAGATCTTTGACGGGATGAGAGCGACAAGCAATCCTACCTTGAGGATCTTCTATTGGTTCGTTCCAGCACAAATTTAATCCCTGTGATGTGCCGCCCCTATCACACGCTCTACCCTTCCTGGTGGTTCCAGTTCCAATCAGCGATCCTACGAAATCTAATGCACCAGCTATAACTGGTATACCTCTTGGTAACCCGGTCTTTCTAGATGCAGGCTCCGTTATTTTGCCTATCTCTTCACCTGTGAACTTAAATTCAGGAAATTTTTCAATATCAAGTTTTGCCAACCCAATTTGTTGACCAGTCCATGGTTTTTGCAGATCTGAGGGTAGAGATGCTATGGCCACGTTACCGGTTAACTTATAATTAAGATAATCAAAAGATTGTATGAACCACTTTGTTCTTTCATATATGTCGGGTTCGTTATTTTTGAGCCACATAATCTTGGGAATGGAATAATAAGTCGAGTCTACATATTGACCAAGTTTATCTGAAATTATTTCTGATTCACGAGTAGCCCTCCTGTCCATCCAAACGATGGCGGGTCTGAGGGGATTACCATCTGAATCAATTGACACCACAGTAGGTCCCTGTCCTACGATGCACATGCACGATATTTTTTTCTCTACACGCCCAGCAACCTTTTTAGATATTCCCGCAAACGATTCCCACCATGCATCCGGATTCTGTTCAGCCCAGGTTGGATGTTCAGATAATAGGGTGCATTCTTTAGATGCCATCTCTATTAAATTCCCCTGACTATCGAATGCTCCAGCTTTTACTCTTGTTGTCCCGAGGTCAACTCCCAAGATAAGGTCTTTCATAAAGTTACCACAATCCTTTGGATAGATCCTTTTGATTCTAATTTAAATCCTTTTTCTATGTCCTTCAGTGGAAGTACTTTAGAAATTAATGGTTTAACAGAAATGTGCTCGGAGTTTAAGAGAGTCACAGATTCTGAAAAATCTTTGGATGTTCTGTTACTACTTCCTGTCAAAATTATTTCGTCATAGTGTAATCTATTAGGATCTATGCTAATCGTAGTTGGAGGGTAAGAAGCGCCGTAGAAGATTACTGTCGCAACCTTGCCGGCCATTTCTATACTCTGGCTAGCAGTTTCTTTATTACAAGCGGTCACAAAAACTACGTCTGCACCCCTTCCATTAGTGTGCTCTTTTACAAACGTTATTACATTACTTTCCAGAGGATTAAATACAAAATCGGCACCAAGTTTCTTTGCAAACTCACGCCTTTTTTCATCAATATCGCTCACAATTGCTATTGAACCTAACTTTTTGGCTATTAGGAGATGAAGTATGCCCATGGGACCTGCTCCAATTATTGCGATGGTATCTCCAGATCTGATGTGTGCCTTATGCACACTATGGATTACACAAGAAACAGGTTCTGTAAGCGCAGCTTCTTCAAAGCTGATTTTATCCGATATTTTAAACACTTCTTTCGATGGCACCGCGATATATTCGGCAAAACCCCCTGCACGTAATGGTATTTCTCCAACCCTTCTTCCAAGTCTTTTTAAGCACTGGTTTTCATATCCCCTCCGGCAATAATAACATTTTCCACATCTATCTATCAAATCAAGAGCCACGTGATCACCTGGTTCTAGTTCAGTTCTACTACATTCACCTGAGATCTCTTCTACCATGCCCGAAGTTTCATGGCCGCCTATAAGTGGATAACCCATTTTCTTGGTACCGGAATATAACCTTCTATCAGCAGTGCATATGCCACACGCTTTAACTTTTATCAACACTTCGTCATTTTTTGGTATAGGTTTCTCCAATTCCTTTAGCTCAATTTTTTGAGGTGCCATAAAAACTGCAGTTTGCATCTTTTCGTTCACCATTTTTTCACTCGTATAAACCATATACTCTATTCTATTTTTATTTTTATTTTTTTGTCTACCTTTTTCCCAGTTATCAACTCAAATTTGAGTTAAGAAAAAGATACGACAATAGCGCAAAGCCGGATAAAAGAAGAAGCACGCCAACGAGAAGAGATAGGTAAATCAAGGCAACCAAACCAAACACAACAATCGCAATACAGCCTGAAAATTTAAATGGCGAAAGGTTAGATCTATTTTTCAAGAACTTTGCTGAAAAATAGGGGATGACGCCTGCTAAAGCCATGTTTATCCCAGAAAAACCAAATCCTTCTGTGGTTTCAGGATATTTTCTAGCGATGGCAAGATCTGATAAAGCTATTGCTGGTGGAAGGAAAACAAAGACAAAAATGAGCAGTCTTTTAAAAGAGGCTGTATTGTTGCCAGCGGCCGTATATCAGCAAAAAGATCATTACAAAAGCCGATAAGTTTCCAAAGAGATGCCAAAAGCTTTGATGAACGAAATGGGATGTGCAGAGTCGTATCCAGTCGGCCGGGTTTGAGAATTCTTGATAGTTGAGGACAAGCCTGTCTTGAAGCTGGGGCGGTACTAAGTAAAGGATCAACATTACAATAACTAATGAAATGAGAATTGCTGCAAAGTAGAGCCTTTGTCTGGTGAACGCTTTCATATTTCTAAACCACATATTTTCCACTCTATTAATAGTTTATACTTTGTAATATGACCCAGGATCAGGCTTTTTCTTTTTGATGTCTTCAAAAATTGATCCTCTGATCAGCATTAAAACTTTATCCTTACTTTTATGTCGCAAGTTTCTCCTAGTCGCAGCAGCATCGAAATGGAAAAGAAGTTTGCGTGCAATTTGCGTGCAATTCATCACCTTATCGTGTATTTTATCGAGCTCCNCACGCCCGTTAAACCAAAAAGATCTGGAGTATAGATCAAATGACAACCGAAATGACAACCGAAATGACAACTCCCTTATGCCAGTACATAATGAGCGCCCCTTCCCTTTCCCCGCAGTTTAACAACCTCAGGTTCCACAAGTTTAGAGATCTCTTTCAGCGAAGCCTGTCTTGTAATTTTGAACATTCTGGAAACATCACCAGCGGTTATTCTACTATTTTGATTGATAAATTCCACGATCTGTATCTGTCTTTCAGTTAAAGCAATCTGCCCTCTTTTTGCTCTTCTTAATCTCTCACTGCTGAGCCCTGCTACTCTTTTCCTCACACCATCAGTACTTATTGCTACTCCCTCGACGAAATAATCCAGCCAATCGGTCAAGTCAAGAGTTCTCTGATCAACGCTTTGCAATGCTCTGTAATAATCCTGTCTATCCGAATCGTAGTAGTCATCAAGGCAGAAGAACTGCTTTACATCAAAATCTCGCAGATACAACATTAGAGTTGCAAAAACTCTTGCGGTTCTTCCATTGCCGTCAACAAATGGGTGTATCCGAACGAGTTCATAGTGTGCAATGCCTACCACTAGAATCGGGTCAAGTTCTCTGGCTTCATCTGAGTTCACCCATTCAACCAGAGCTTTAACCAATCCAGGCACTTCTTCATTTTCTGGCGGCCTAAAGACAACCTAGCCCGTTAGCCTGTTCCCAACCACAACGTAGCGATTGCGATAAGCTCCGCAATCGGAGGAGTTTTCTAACGTGTTTTCGGTCACCATTCGATGGATATACAAAATATCTTTTTCGGTGATTTCTTTGCCCTCGGTTAATTCACCAAGATTCTCTAATACCTTGAGATAATTCAAGACTTCCTGTTTGTCCTTGCGAGTGGTCATTACTTCCCGCCCAAAGGCTAAATCACTTACCTGGTCTAAAGATAACCTGTTTCCCTCGATTCTCGTAGATGAATGCGCACTGCGAATAATGGCTTCTCACCTTAAGGTAACTTCCCATTTCGGAATCAACGGCGAATTAAGTATTATCTCCCTCGATGCAGATATCTTGGCGAGTAACCTTATGATTTTGTTCGTATATCTAAAATTCGGTTTGAACATCTCCATTCTCCTTCAATATACTGATCCATTTATGACTTTAAAAGACACTTTTCATATAACTCCAGGACACTTTTCATATAACTCCAGGACACTTTTCTCATGAGGTAACCTTCTGGCTATTTTATCAACTACAAAGCGTTTCACCATCTCCCACCTTTTGTATTAATCTCGTTCCTTAAGTCTTTTCTCCTCCCTTTTCTCAATTTCCTTCAGATACTTCTCGATCCTGTTTTTCATTTCTATGAAGTCATCCCATACCCCCAGAGATCTGCAGTTCCCTTCCAGATATTCCATATCCAAGTTTCCCTTTTGTCTGACCCATATGCCTTCAGCATCTTTTATGTCCTGCTCGCTTCCAAACAACAGTTTATTACCAATCAGGTCTTCTGGCGAGGATACGCAAATGGTTTTACCTCTCCATTCCATACATTTTCTCCTTTCTAAAGATCGCTTATCTGATTCTGTGTAAATTCCTTTTATATCTAACCTGATCATTGATGACTTATCCTCTACAGTACAATGAGACCTCTCTCTTAAAGCACTTCTTAAATCATCTTCAGAAGCAAAGAAATCCTTTTTCTCCAAGAAATGGGTAAGATTTCCTATATCCTCGGCTTTTAGCTGAACGATTATATCGACATCCATAGTAGTCCTTAGATTACCATAAACTAGAACCGCCATTCCACCAACCACGACGTAAGGTATATTTTTCTCATTCAAAAAATCGCAGATGAGCAATAAGATATCGTCAATGCTTCTCTTATCCGTATTCATGCATACTCACTCACTCACTCACTCACTCNCTTCCCTTCCACTTTCATTTAGTCTAATTGCAAATTTTATGAGATCTATTCCCTGCTCTAAGGATTCTATTCCCGTAAACTTTCGTGCTCTGATGGCATCTCTGATCCATTCTCTCTCCCTGATCTCTTTTACTTTCTGCCTGAAATCTTCCTTGTCCATCAATTACAATAATATCCTTTCCAATTAAACATTTTTTGCTTTTCACCGCAAACATTGAATTAAATTGAATTAAATTGAACCGAATTAAATCGAATTGAATGCAACCCCAAAAGTCAACACCACCTGCCAGCTAAACTTTTATATGCTATTTATCTAATTCTAATAGGATAACATGGATAAAAAACTATTTGGATGCATTGAACGCCGCAATTCAAGCTATCGGAATTCCATCACGTGGAAGCAGATATCTTGCTTACGGAGCTAAGAAAAAGGAGGTGAACGAATGAAAGGAGGAACCANGAGAGCGGTATTGACGGGTGTCGTTGTGAGCATGATTGCCCTAGTGGCTTTTGGATCTGCCGGGTGGGCTCCCNGGGCAAAGGATCTCAACCATTCAGACAGGATTGATGGTAGCNCAGTAACAACCGCTCATGAATGCACAATCTGCAGAAGCTGCACTTCATTCGCANCGGGAAAACTTGCGACAATCGGTGGGTATACCATGTGCGGCCACACATGCGACGGCAACTGTGATTTCACTCTCAGGGTCGTGCCCGGCGGAACCCATGAGCCCGGTGAGGTGTATCGCATCGACTGGTCGGGAATTCCCGGAGGATTTGAACACGAGATCAGGGCTGAGATACCTCAAGCACCGGTGACCTGCACCTATTTCCACATCGAATGCCCCATCGGGAATGAGCATCAGGTGTTCTTCGGTGAGAACACCTGTCCCACTCGAAAAGAGCTGCAAACACTATCACCGGAAGAGGCTTTGATAGACTGGACCCATGCCGCGGCGCTGGCCCTGCAAAGGGGAAAAACGGCAAGGGAGGCCATCAAAGCGCTGGGGGATTTGATTGAAGAATACGGGCTCGGTGGTGCCGGTGGTTTGGCCTGCGGAGAGAGCTTTTTAATAGCAGATCCTGAGGAGGCCTGGTGTATGGAAATCCCCGGATACACAAATGAGTGGGTAGCTCAAAGAATCCCCGATGACCATGTTTGCCCCCACGCGAATAGAATGAGAATAGGCGAGATTGACCTTGATGATCCAGACAATTTTATGGCTTCACCAAATCTCATCAAAAATGCCATAGAAAAAGGGCTCTATGACCCCGAGAAGGATGGCCCATTCAATTTTGAAAAAGTGTATAGTGCCAATAGATTTGCATGGAGTTCCAGGCGCCGCGAGTGGCGAATGTTCAGTCTTCTCTGCCCCTCTAAAAAGTGGAACCCTGAGGCAATAACATATCCCTTCTCAGTTAGACCAGATGAAAGGGTTTCCCCTCAGTGGTGGATAAACAATATCTGGAGAGATCATCTGGAGGGGACTCCCTATGATTTAACCAGGGGCATTCCTGCAGGTCCGTTCGGTTGTCCGATGCGTCCCTCCATATCCAACCTCACATTTGAACGCAGTATCTGCACTCCAAGAACCAGTTATTCATGGGTGGCACAGGCAAGATCCTGGTTGCCAGATCCGGTGGGAGGGCTCATCTGGTTTGGTCTCGATTGCCCCCATTCCACCTGTTACACTCCCTTCTACGTCGGGATCTCAGAAACCCCGGAATCGTGGCGGATCGGAGACTTCACAGAGTTTTCCGAGGACTCAGCGCGATGGTGCTTCCAGGCCATAGACAGTTTCTCGTGGCTCAGGTTCAATGAGATCAACGCAGATGTTAGAGCGGTTTTTGACGGTCTCGAAGATTCAGCGTTTACCATGCAACCCTACATTGACAAAAGAGCTTCTGAGTTATATGATGCAGACCCTCTTTCAGCCCGGAGGTTTCTAACCCAATATTCCTGTAATCGTGCCCTGGAGGCTGAAAAAGCAGCTCAGGATCTGTTCTACCTCTTGATGGCGAAATATGCTGATGGTAGACCAACCACAACCGTAAGTGAGGAATGGATGGAGATGCTAAAAGCAGTGCCTGTACCGGGAGACTAAAGAGGCGAAAGGGTCGGTAAGTGGAGCCATAAAATTCAAAAAGAGGTTTTTTTCACTCCGAACACTCTGGGCGCCACTCAACCAGAGAGTTTATGATCGGAATAAGAGCATCTACTTCTTCAGCTATTGAGTTACCATCTACAGTTAAAGATCCTGCGAGTACTCCGCCATCGCCTCTTAACACTTCGTAAGCATATGGTTCAAGATTCACTCTTGGGATGAGGTGTTTTTCGTATTTCGGGGCATAATTTACAACTATTGTTGCTTCTTTGCCTTCATAAGTTTTTTTCAGCTCTTCGATTAGTGTTTCCTTTGCATTCTCATTGATTTCTTGAGATGTGCTTATTTTGAATTCTTCTGTCTCTTTCAATGTACAACCCGAAACCGTCGCATCAAATCCTTTTTCCTCGTTTATCGCTTCATAGTCCTTTATTTCCAGCTTAAAGGTATTTGGATCTATTACCTCTAAGATCGTCACTGTCACTTCGAATTCCATAGAATCCTGCGCTCCTCTGGCCAGAGGAATAATGGCCAAAGCCAGACAAATCCCTATCACTACAGGTATTTTCATACTACATCAACTATATACTATGAGTTGCATGATTTATATACATTTCGTTTTTGCTCGATTTGCTTCTACTCTTCTTTCTCTTTTTTATCCGCCTCCTTTATTTTTTTGACATGTTCCTCCATATTTTGTATCGTGGTCCATCATTTGCTCAAACAATGTCTGAATTTTTTATCCTTGAAAATCTTAAGACTAGCATCAACGGCTTTTTATTGTTTTGATCTGGTTTTCTATGAATTCATCAGATCAACTTGTTTTTGCATATCCAGCTGATGACAGGACATGATATGGTATATGTTCTCTCTTTTTGATAGATATTTTTGCTTGAAGATATGCAAGTTTGAGTAGCCAATACTGAACGTTATTAACAACCAAAAATGTAGAAATTTGACAACAGCAAGAAGAAAAGATCCTGAGAGAGACTGTGTTCATAGAGCTATAGTTTTTGGTTTTACTGTCTCTTAATCTCGGGATCTGTGAAGAGCTCGGTTTCATCACGGCTTGTACTCGAAAACTCTGAAATCACAACTCCCTCATCACCGGCCTGAAACCAGTGCGGCGTATCGGGTGGTACGGTGTGCTGTTCTCCGGGTTTTAAGAGTATCTCGTGCCATACGGTATAATATTTCTCTGAAGGTGGTCTACAGGATTTTTTTGTTTGGGGTCCCGGGACGTAGAGATAAGCCTCGCCCCAGCGGCAACGAAAAGTCTCTTGCTTTCCCGGTTCTCCTCTCACAGGCGGATGTCTGTGTTCCGGACAGGTCTGATGAGGAAAGAGAACCAGCTCTTTTGCGCAGTATCTGTCTGTATTTATATAGGTCAAGATCTGCAAACCAGTTTTTTCAAGCTCACCCAAACCAAAATCCACAATTTCGATGCTGTCCCGGTCCGTTAATGCTATTCCGGCTTTTCTAAAGTAGTCTAAAGTCCTTTCCCTGGCCTTTTCTAATTCGTCTTTTGTGATCATCTATTTCATCTCTCCCTGATTTGCTTATTTCTTTACAGCTTATTTCTTTACAGATAGTTTCATCGGATGTATTTGAGTTGTCATTTTTAAAACCATTTTTTTATTGTTGAGGTCCCAGTTCTTCATTTTGTCCTGTTCGCTTCCAGATGATGATCTGTTTGTTTATCATCAGATCCTGAGGTAAAGCTGCCGATGGGATACATACAGATACAGATAGAGATAGAGATAGAGAGACAGAAGGCACCTACAACTATATAAGGAAAATAAACCATTTGTTTTTATGATCGAAGAGATGCTGAAGCTTCCCAGGATCTATTTGCCTGAGGTAAGCCACAAAAAGGACAGGGTTGCATTTTATTGGGACAGGACCGGAAGGGTGGAGCTCTGGGTCCAGGATCTCCGAACCAGGAAGGTCTCCCAGGTAAGCCATGGAGAGCCGCCACGAGCTTTACGCGCGGGTTTCGTGTGGCTGCGCAATGATCAATCGATTTGCTTTGCCAGGGACAGGGACGGCAATGAGCAGCACAACCTATTCAATATAGGAATTGAAGATGGTAAGGTTGAGCAGCTCACCCATGAGCCAGAGCGCAGAAATTATCCGGTCGATACAAGCCCGGATGGTAAGTACCTGGGAGTGCTCGTAACGAAGGTTAAAGAGTCGGAAGGTGTATCGAACCTCCACAAGCTCAATCTCTCGACCAAAGAGCTAATCGAGCTGACATCCCATAAGAAACCTGTATTCTCCTGCGTATGGGGTCCAGAGTACATCGCATACAGCACCAATGAGTCCGAGAACATGCTCAATCAGGACATCTATCTGGTCAGGAGCGACGGATCCGATCTTCATAAGATCATCTCAATGAAAGAGGGATCTGAGGATTTCCCATCGAAGTGGAGTGGCAAGCTCTTAGCGTTCACCACAAATGTGAACGGGATAGACCAGGCAGCCATCTACAACGTAGAGACCAAAGAGACCCGTCTCCTGGGCAACGGGCAACATGAAGAGTCTGCCGAAATGTTTATCGGCAATCGGCTGATCTGCACACGAAACTGCGATGCAAAACTTGTTCCTGTGATTTATGGATTGGAAGATGGCAGCGAAGAAATCCTGAATTTTCCAGATGGGCTTACAGTTCCAATAGGACCCGCTTTAGATGACAGGTATCTCATCGCCGCCCTCAACACTCCAACGGCTCCAGACCATCTGGTAGCCTATAACCTTCGCACCTCCACAATGGAAACGATCATCGCCCCCGAGTATGGCTCCCTCCGTCCAGCAGACTTTGTGGAGCCAAAATACATCAAATACAGATCAAATGGCATGGAGATTCCTGCTATCCTCTACGAACCCCCCGGTAAAGGAAAGAAGCCTGGGATAATCGAGGTCCATGGAGGCCCCTGGGGGCAGTTCCTTCTGGACTTCGATCCCAGGGCTCAGGTCTTCGTTCATGAGGGCTTTGCAGTTCTTCAGCCAAACATAAGAGGAAGCACCGGTTATGGAAAGGAGTTCAGAGACATGGACATCAAAGACTGGGGTGGTGGGGATCTGGGAGACGTTGGAGCTGCCTTTTCATATCTGAAGACCCTTCCGAATGTAGACCCGGAACGGATAGGAATCTGGGGTGGCAGTTATGGCGGCTACATGACGCTGATGGCGCTAACGAAACTACCCGGCCCGTGGAAGGCGGGATGTGCGGCTTACCCGATCTCACACCTTAAACGATGGTACGATGCATCCGATCCAGATTTTAAGAACTGGATTGAGTCAACGGTGGGTGATCCAGAGAAGGATAAAGAGCTGTTCGAGGACAGGAGCGCCCTGAACTTTGCCGATCGGATCCAGGCACCCTTACTCATCATCTCAGGGCTCAGCGATCCCCGCTGCCCGGTAGAACAGGCGCGGATCTTCAGAGATAGGCTGGTGAAACTGGAAAAACATGGTTATGAATACATCGAGTATGGAGAGGAGGGTCATGGTGGAGGGTCGGACCAGATGATGCGGATCAGAATGACCGGGGCGATTATAAACTTCTTCAAGAGAATGCTGTGATCGAGGACAGGTCGTATAGACTGTAGATAGAATATATGGCCCATCTTCATTTCTTACCATCATCCATAACTTAAAATGATCGAACTCAATAATTTTAATAACAAGTTCGGT
>JGI24023J19991_10002184_pt1 | contig 14473 bp, 13 predicted proteins | sample Cruoilmetagenom1_FD_19991 | JGI IMG/M metagenome (IMG submission 19991) | reverse complement strand
ATCTTAAGCAAATTTTCAATCAACCCTTCAACTCCGCTCAGGGTGACATACTAATACACAACGTCAAGATTCATAAGCGTATTACTAAAAAACAATATTTAAAAAAATTAGATTTAATTCTTGAACATATCCATAGAGGTGATATTTATGAAGTTAATTTCTGTCAGGAGTTTTATGCCGAACAAGCTGAAATTGATCCATTGGAAGTTTATCATCATCTCAATGAAATTTCAAAACCCCCATTGGCCGGTTATATAAAAAATGATGATAACTATATACTATCGGCTTCTCCTGAACGATTTGTCAAAAAGGAGAAGAACAAGATCATCTCTCAACCAATAAAGGGAACAGCGAAACGTTTAGCCAATAAAAAGGCAGATAAACAATTAGCAATAGCACTTTCTTTAGATGAAAAAGAACGTTCAGAAAATATTATGATAGTCGACTTAGTTCGCAATGACCTTTCAAAAACTGCAATAAAGTTAATTTCAACCGTTACTTCATTAATTGATGAAGAAACTGACAGTATTGATGTTATTAAAAGTCTTTTCCCTATGGGAAGTATGACAGGTGCACCAAAATTATCAGCTATGAAAATAATCGAAAAACTTGAAACTACCAAGCGTGGGATTTATTCNGGAGCCATTGGTTATTTTACACCTACCGATGATTTTGATTTTAACGTGGTAATCAGAAGTATTTTATACAATCAAACTAAGCAGTACCTATCCTACTCTGTTGGCGGAGCAATTACAGCAAAATCTGATCCTGAAAAAGAATACCAAGAATGTTTATTGAAGGCCATAGCCATGAAAAGGGCTTTGAAAAAATAACTTAAAATTTCTTTACAACAACTCCTATAATTTTATCCTTATCAATCAAACCAACATATCTAGAATCATTTGAATTATCTCTATTATCACCTAACACAAAAATTTTACCCTTTGGTATAATTATAGGGCCAAAATTGTCTTTATTCCAATTTTGATTGAATATCTTTCTAGCACTTTCACTTTCCTGCTTTTCAATAATTCTATTTCCTATCAATTCATATCTTTCTGCAGTAGAATTATTAAGTGATACAAAATAAGACTCCTTACCTATTANACCCGATGTAGAGTTTTCATTTATTAACCCTTCCTTTCTTAAATTTTCAAAAACATTAAAACTTACCTTATAGTTGTGGATTAATGTCAAATCTTTATCTAAATTTATATTATTCAAATAGACGATTCCATTTTTAATTTCAAGAGTATCATTTTCTAATCCACATAATCTATTTACTTTAATATAGCTTCCAAATTCTTCATCTTTAAACTTAAAACACACAAAATCACCTATTCTCGGTTTAACTAGATTGGAAACGAGCATTTTAGAATTTAATTTTAAAGCTGGCTCATTAGCAGTTGATGGATTGCTATACAATTTTAGAACACCTAATTCTCCCAAAAACATATAGGTGAAAACTGGTATTCCAACAATCAATAAAATAATTCTAGTTCGCTTATTCATTATAAAATTATTTCATTTAAACTTCAAGATATTAAAAAAGTATCCATACATATCTTTATAAAGTGTATAACATCAATTCTTCATCGTCATTTGGAATTCTTATATACTCTTTGAATGTCATTCCAATTTTAGTTAACAATTTTTGCGAATCTAAATTCTCTCTGATAGTTATGGCACTTATTTCATTTATTTTAAGATCATGAATTGCAACCTCTAGCAATTTGCTGACACTCTCAAAAGCATAGCCTTTTTTTTCAAATTGAGGTAAAAAAGCAAAACCGATGTCAATTCCTTCTAAACCATCTCTGTCATAAAGTCCACAAGTCCCTATTTTCTCTCCATCTGACTTTCTGATAACTGTATAATTGCTATATCCTAAACTTTCTAATTGAGGCAACATTTTTTCTTGAATATAGGCTTCTGCATCCTCAATAGAATGCACATTTCTGTCTCCAATATATTCAATCCACTTTGGTGTATTCATTAACTCATAAATTAATGATGCATCAATTTCAGTAGTAGGCTCAATTCGTAATCTTTCTGTATCGAATGATTTGTATTTTTTATTCATTTTGCTTCTTAATTCATAAAAACAGCTGCAAGATAAAAAATATTACTACTAATAATTTATCCATAAGTATTACCTAAACCAACATGAAACTTAGATGTAATTTGCTATTTATCAGACATGTAGATTATCTATTTGAACATTGTCATTCCTGCGTAGGCAGGAATCCAGAACAAATTTTAAATAGAATTCTGCCTAAGCAGGAATGACAAAAAAAACTACAAAGCCTTTTCCATCTTCTTTTTAATTTCCTTCAAACACAAATTACCGATACTTCCCAAGTGTTTGTGATCGACATTTTTTTTAGGTACAAATTCGCCTTTCTCAACTTTAGCTCCAACTATCTTATAAGCATCTCTAAAAGCCACACCTTCTTGTACCAGTTTATTTACTTCTTCTACTGTAAACAAATAATCGTATTTTTTATCCTCTAAGATTGTAGTATTCACCTGAACATTCTCAATAGAAAAAATCAACATTTCTAAACAAGATTTCAAGGTTTGGATGGCTGGCAATAAACTTTCTTTTAACAGTTGTAAATCGCGTTGATAACCACTCGGCAAATTATTGGTAATTAAGGTCAATTCATATGGTAAGGCTTGTAAAGTATTACATTTACCTCGTATCAATTCAAAGACATCAGGGTTTTTTTTATGTGGCATTATACTAGAACCGGTGGTCAATTCATCAGGAAAAGAGATAAAATTAAAATTCTGACTCATGTAAAGGCAAATATCCATTGCAAATTTTGACAATGTTCCTGCAACCGTACTAAGTCCGAATGCCAACGCTTTTTCCGTTTTACCTCTACTCATTTGTGCTGCCACCACATTGTACTTTAAGGTTTCAAATCCTAAGAGTTCGGTAGTATATTCTCTATCAATATCAAAAGAACTGCCATAACCTGCTGCTGAACCTAATGGGTTTTGATCAGCAATTTTATATGCTGCATTTAAAAAATAAACATCATCAATTAAACTTTCTGCATAACTTGAAAACCACAGACCAAAAGACGAAGGCATGGCTACCTGTAAGTGTGTATAGCCAGGTAATAATACTTCTTTATGCTCATCGGCTTTATCGAGTAACAAATTGAACAATGCCTTTATCTGATCTTTTATTTCGGTTATTTCATCCTTTAAATACAGATGCATATCGACCAATACTTGATCATTTCTAGAACGTGCAGTATGTATTTTTTTACCCGTATCGCCTAAAACTTCGGTCAGTATAAATTCAATTTTAGAATGGACATCTTCAAAATTGTCTTCAATAGTAAAATTTCTATTTTCAATATTTTTTAGTACATTTTTTAGTGCCGCTTCAATAGTTAAAATCTCTTTATCAGTTAAAATGTCAATTTTATGCAACATTTTAGCGTGTGCAATAGAGCCTAGTACATCATACTTGGCAAGAATTAAATCTAATTCCCTGTCGTTTCCAACTGTAAAAATATCTATTTTTTTATCGGTGCTAAAGCCTTTATCCCATAACTTCATAATTTAAATTTTTTNGTTTCTGGATTCCTGCCTGCGCAGGAATGACAAATGTTATTATAAAATTTTTTNNAACAAATCAATATATAATTTTATTCCTTCTTCAATTTCTATCACATAAATAAATTCATCAGCTGTGTGTGATCGTAATGAGTCACCCGGACCCAATTTCAAAGACGGGCAACTTAATACCGATTGATCTGATAATGTTGGTGAACCATACGTGCTTCTTCCTAAAGTAATACCCGCTTCCACTAATTCATGAGTTACCGGAATTGATGATGAGTTTAATCGTAAAGAGCGTGCTTTTACTTCAACATCAACATTTTCCTTTACAATATCTAATACTTCCTGATTACTGTAAGCATCGGTTACACGGATATCTACTACAAAATGACATTCCGCTGGAACAACATTATGCTGAGAACCGGCATTTATCTGCGTAACTGTCATTTTCACCTTTCCAAGTGTATCTGAAATCTTGTGAAACTGATAGTTCTTAAACCAATTCATAGCATCCATTGCTTTATAAATGGCATTATCACCTAAGCCATGTGCCGCATGACCCGCCTTACCATGAGCATAACAATCTAATACCAACAATCCTTTTTCGGCAATTGCCAACTGCATCAAGGTAGGTTCTCCAACAATTGCAACGTCAATAGGAGGAATTATAGGTAACATGCTATTCAATCCTTTTTGTCCAGAGCTTTCTTCTTCGGCAGAAGCAACNATCACCAANTTATATTTTAAATTCTCTTTTTTATAAAAATGAGCAAATGTTGCCAATAGTGACACCAAACATCCACCAGCATCGTTGCTTCCTAAACCATATAATTTTCCATCAATAACTTCTGCATGAAAAGGATCTCTGTTAAATCCCTTGTTCGGTTTAACTGTATCATGATGTGAATTCAATAAAATAGTAGGTTTTGAAGCATCAAAATGTTTATTTTTCGCCCATACATTATGGTTATTACTTTCAAATTTGACGTCATGGGTAGAAAACCACTGCATGATCAACAGAGCCGTTTCATCTTCTTCTGAAGAAAATGAAGGTTTTGCAATCATATTTTGCAATAATAGTATCGCTTCTTTTGTAAGTTTTTCTATCATACAGTTAGACTTGTATATTTTTGATCCTTAGTTACAATCACACTCGGATTTCCGATAATAATTTTTTTAACTCCCTTATGCAATGCATAAAAACAGTTTTCTAATTTAGGCAACATTCCGTCAGCAATTATATTCTTTTGTTTTAATTCTTTATAACTTTTAGAATTGATATCTTCAATTACTGAATCATCATCATTTATATCTTTCAATACACCATTTTTCTCAAAACAGTATACTAGATGTACATTATATGAGCTTGCTAAAGATGCAGCAATTTCTGAAGCAATGGTATCTGCATTGGTATTTAATAATTGGCCATTCTTATCATGTGTAATTGCACAAAAAACTGGAGTTAAACTGTTCTCTAAAAATACTTTTAATGCCGTGTCATTTACTTTATCAACATCTCCTGCAAAACCATAATCAATATCTTTTACTATCCGTTTATGTGCTTTTATTGAATTGGCATCAGCACCAGACAAACCAATTGCGTTGCAATTTTGTTCTTGTAGTTTTGCCGTTATATTTTTATTCAATAATCCTGCATATACCATTATTACTACCTCTAAATTCGCTGCATCGGTTATCCTTCTTCCATTTTTCATTCTAGGAGTAAGACCTATTTTCTCTGCCATTTCAGATGCTTTTTTGCCTCCTCCGTGAACTAGTATTTTTAAGCCTTTAATTGATGCAAAATCTTTTAAAAAAGAAGTCAATGCTACTTCGTCATTAATAACATTTCCTCCAATTTTAACAATATGTAAGTCTGATTTCATATAAATAATTTTACACACTTCTAACCCTTAAGATTAGATTTATCATCCAGTATCTTTTTCAACACTATCTGTGCAGAAAAAGTTCTATTATTTGCTTGTTCAATTACTAATGAATTTTCTCCATCTAATACATCATCAGTAACTACTACATTTCTCCTTACCGGCAAGCAATGCATAAATTTACCATTATTAGTCAGCTTCATTTTATCGGCTGTAACCGTCCAATTTTTGTCCTTAGAAACTATTTGTCCATAATCTTTAAATGAACTCCAATTTTTAACATACACAAAATCAGCATTTTCAAACGCTTTTTCCTGATCATACTCAATAGAAGTATTCTTAGTAATTTCGGTATCTAGCTCATATCCTTTTGGATGTGTAATTACAAAATCTGCATCTTGTAACTGCATCATTTGCACAAAAGAATTTGCAACCGCATGCGGTAAGGCTTTCGGATGTGGTGCCCAACTCAACACAACTTTTGGTTTATGTGGTGTTTTATGCTCACTCAACGTAATTGCATCGGCAAGCGCCTGTAACGGATGCCCAACCGAACTTTCCATATTTACAATAGGCACAGAAGCATATTTTTCAAAGTTAGTCAGCACAAGTTCTGCTTTGTCATCTTCTTTATCAATTAATGAAGCAAACGCCCTAATNGCTATGATATCACAATATTGCGAAATGACCTGTGCGGCTTCCTTAATATGTTCAGATTTTCCTTGATCCATTATAGTGCCATCAATAAATTCTAAAGCCCATCCTTCATTACCAAAATTCATGACTATCGGATTCATTCCCAGATTCAAGGCGGCTTTTTGAGTACTCAATCGCGTACGTAAACTAGCATTAAAAAATATCAATCCAATAGTTTTATCTTCTCCTAAAGCTTTATACTTTAGCGGCATATTTTTCAGCTCTTTTGCTTCTTCAACCCAAGTTTGCAGCGAATCTATATCGTTGATTGATACGTAGTTCATTTTTTTTGATTTAGTATTTTTGTAAAAGGTATTTTATCTTTCATGGCTTTCTTTATAAAATTATCACCTAAACCATTTACTACCCATGTTTCAATATTATTACTATTTAAAATATTTATAGCATCAATTTTTGATTGCATGCCTCCGGTACCAAGTGAAGATCTATTAGAAGAAATTTCTTTTGCCAGTGAGGCTACATTTTCAACAGTTAAAATTGTTTCTTTTTTTTCTTTGTCAATTGAATCTCGTTTGTAAATACCGTCTGTATTTGTAGCTATAATTACCAAATCAACTTCCAATAAACAGGCTGTTAAAGCAGCTAATTTATCATTATCTCCAAATTGAATTTCATCAGTTGCAACAGTATCATTTTCATTAATGATTGGTATATAATTATTCTCTAATAATACATTTATTGTGTTTACAATATTCTGTTTTGAGGTTTCTCTCTCAAAATCGCCATAAGACAATAGACATTGCGATGTTAGCAACCCTAATTCTCTATAATTTTCTTGAAAAATTCGCATCAAATGTGGTTGACCAATTGCGGCTAATGCCTGCTTTACTTTTATTTCTTTACCATTACTATCTAAATTTACAAATTGCTTGGCCGCTGCAATGGCACCAGAACTTACTATGATAAATTCATAATAATCTTTCAATGCTGAAATTTGCCTACCTATGTCTTCAATTTTACCTCTAGAGATATGATTGGTTTCTTTAGTAAGTGTATTCGTACCTATTTTGAGTAAAACTCTCTTTTTATCTAATTTGCCCATTTCCGTAAACATACCATTTATTGGTTACTAAATGTTGTAATCCTATCGGACCTCTTTGGTGTAATTTATCAGTACTTATGGCCAATTCACCTCCCAAGCCAAATTGAAATCCGTCTGTAAAACGCGTAGATGCGTTTTGATATACTGCTGCTGCATCAATAGACGCCATAAACAATGCCGCTGTTTTATCATTTGTTGTTATGATAGAAGCAGAATGACCTCCACTATACTTGTTGATTTTCAATATAGCATCCTCATTTGAATCAATTGTTCCAATAACAATTTTATAATCTAAAAACTCTTCATACCAAATATTTTCATGTGGTATCAACTGCACTCCTTTATAATTTTCTAAGCTATCATCTACTAAAATTTCAACATTATGAGATTGTAATTGCTCGATCAACGTGTTTACAAAATTTTCGAAGTTTGGTAAATTTTTATTGATCAACACCTTATCTAAAGCATTACATCCTGATATTTTTGCCACTTTTGCGTTTATAACTACATTTAATGCAACTTCACAATCGGCATCATCATTAACATACACAAAATTATTCCCCCTACCACTAATAATTACAGGACAAGTAGCATTGTCTTTTACAAAGGCTATAAGCCGTTCGCCACCTCGTGGGATAATAAGGTCGACCTTTTGGGAAGGATTCTTTAAAAACGCCTGAGTTTCTTCTCGGTTATAATTCAAATATTCAACCCAATCTTTTGAAACACCATTTGCGGTCAAAGCTCTGTGCCATAGATCTACAATTATTAAATTTGAGTGCAAAGCTTCTTTACCTCCTTTAAGTAAAATTTTATTCCCAGATTTAAAGGCAATTCCGCCAGCTTCAATTGTAACATCTGGTCTTGACTCATAAATTATCAATACAGTTCCGAAAGAAGCTGTTCTATTAAAAATTCTTAGGCCGTTATCATGTTCAAATTCAAACCTTTCAACACCAACAGGATCAGATTGTGAAGCTAATTGCTCTAATGATAATATCATCCCTACAATTTTTTCTTCATCAACTTTTAGCCTATCAAACATTGCCAGATCAGAAGCGTCAAAACTTTCTAAGTCTTGCTTATTTGCTTCTAAAATAGCTTCTCTTTCATCAGCTACTAAAGTTGCCATACTTAATAACACAGCATTTCGTTGGTCTATGGATAAAACTATATTCATGACATTTTAAAATATTAGTTAACAAGAACTTCTTTTAACACGGTTACAAAAGAATCAATCTGCAACTTTGTAACGTTCAATGGAGGAAGAATTCTCAGTAATTTTTTATTCGATGCACCTCCGGTAAAAATATGCTTCTCGAATATTAATTTCTTTCTAATCTCTGCTATATCAAAATCAAATTCAATTCCCAACATCAAACCTCTCCCCTTTATTTTCTTTACTTGCGAAATTTGACTAATCTTCTCTAGAAAATAATTTGAAACCTCATTTACATTTGCTATTAAATTTTCATCCTTTATAACTTCAATAACCGCAATTGCTGCAGCACAAGCTAATTGATTACCACCAAATGTAGTTCCCAACATACCATGTTTAGATTTAATCTTATCAGAAATTAACACGCCTCCTATAGGAAAGCCATTTCCCATACCTTTGGCCGTCGTAATGATGTCAGGTTGAATATTATGATGCTGAAAAGCGAAGAATTTTCCACTTCTGCCATAACCTGATTGAATTTCATCAAGTATTAAGACTACATCGTTTTTTACGCAAGATTCCTGTACATCTTGAAAAAACTGAGTAGTTCCTTCATCTAAACCGCCAACACCTTGTATGCCTTCAATAATGACGGCGCAAACATCACCTTTCATTATCTCTTCCTTTACTAGTTCAATTTGATTCAATGGTAAAAAGGTTACCTTTTGTTGTTGATTCAAAGGTGCATTTATCTTAGGATTGTCGGTTGCCGCAGCGGCGGCTGAAGTTCTTCCATGAAATGCATTCGCAAAAGCAATGATCCTTTTTTTACCTGTATAAAATGACGCTAATTTCAAAGCATTTTCGTTCGCTTCAGCTCCTGAATTACATAAAAATAATTGATAATTTGTACATTCAGAAATAGCTCCTAATTTTTGTGCCAAGGTTGCCTGTAAAGGATTTTGAACGGAATTAGAATAAAAGCCAATATTATCTAATTGCTCTTTCAATTTATTCACATACACAGGGTGCGTATGACCAATAGAAATTACACCATGACCTCCATATAAATCTAAATATTTTATATTATTTTCATCGTACAAGTAACATCCTTCCGCACTTATCGGTGTTACATCATATAGCGGATATACCTCAAATAAATTCATTTCTTTATCTTTTTTTATAACTGTATCCATCCTTTAAATCTGATTGATTTTTTCATATGATACCACCAAGCCTTTTATCAATGATGAACTCAGACCTTGATGTTCCATTTCATTTAACCCCTCAATCGTACAACCACTTGGAGTAGTAACCTTATCAATTTCTTCTTCCGGATGGTTTTGTGAATCAATTAATAAACTAGCTGCCCCTAAACATGTTTGCATTGATAATTTTTGCGCTTCTTCACTATGAAAACCTAATTGAACAGCACCTTGAGTAGTAGCTCTAATTAAACGCATCCAAAAAGCAATTCCACTAGCACAAATAACTGTTGCTGCTTGCATCAATCTTTCTTCAACGCAAAGCGTTTCACCTAATGCATTAAAAATTGCTTTGGCTTTATCAATATTCTTTTTACCGTTTTCATTAGTACTAAGACACGTCATAGATTGCCCAACTGCAATAGCGGTATTTGGCATAGAACGAATAATGGAGACTTCTGTACCTAAAACAGCTTCAATTTCTTCAATCTCTCTACCGGTTGCTACAGAAATAATGGTATGTTTCTTAGGGTTTATCACTTCTTTTATTTCTTCTAAAACACCAACTAATTGTGCCGGTTGTACCGCAATTATAATGACATCCGAATATTTAACAGCACGAACATTATCTGTAGTTAATTTTACTACAGAAAGGTTCTCTAAATGCTTTAAAGAATCGGTATTTCTTTTAGTAAGATATAACGATTGACATTTAATTTCCTTTTTTTGACTTAGAATTCCAATAGTAATTGAATACCCTAAGTTTCCTGTTCCTAAAATTGCGATTTTCATGTTTATTATTTTTTTCAATGAGTTCTTGGCTGCGCTCGACCGAACTATATTCTTAACTTTTCTTGATTTTTTCTTTAGAAATATGTAGCTTTTAATGCTAATCCTTCTTTTTCATCAAAACCTAACATTAAATTCATATTTTGAATCGCTTGCCCTGATGCTCCTTTTATCAAATTATCAATTACACTTGTTACTAGTAATTTGTTTTTGTGTTTATGAAGATGTATTAAACATTTATTAGTATTTACTACTTGTTTTAAATGCAACTCGTTGTCACTTACATGCGTAAAAAGAGCATTCTTATAAAAATCTTGGTACAACTTTTTAGCATCCTCTAAGGTGCCATCAAAATTGGTATATACTGTTGAGAAAATACCTCTACTAAAATTACCTCTATTCGGCATAAAATATATCTCATTAGTAAATGAATTCTGTAATTGTTCTATACTTTCGTTTATTTCGCCTAAATGTTGATGAGTAAAAGGTTTGTAATAAGAAAAATTATTGTCGCGCCAAGTAAAATGTGTTGTCGATGACAATGAGGTGCCTGCACCAGTTGCTCCGGTTACTGCATTTATATGAACGTCATCTTTTAATAGTCCTTTTGCTGCTAATGGTAATAATGCTAATTGAATTGCAGTTGCAAAACATCCCGGGTTTGCGATATAACTGGAAGTTCTAATTGCTTCTTTATTTAATTCAGGCAACCCGTAAACAAATTTTTTGTCTTGAAAAACCACATTTTCATGTAACCTAAAATCATTACTTAAATCAATAATTTTAGTTCTTTCAGAAAATTGATGTTTTTCTAAAAAGGTTTTAGAATTTCCATGACCCAAGCATAAAAACAGAACGTCGATTTCATCATTTATAGTACTAGCAAACTTCATCGTTGTTTCGCCTATCAAATCTTGATGTACACTACTAATTTTATTTCCGGCGTTAGAAGTACTGTACACAAAATTAATAGCAACTTTTTTATGATGTAATAAAATCCTGATAAGCTCACCAGCTGTGTATCCGGCACCACCTATAATTCCGACTTGTATCATAATTAATTATTTACTTGTTTAAATATTTTATTCTGATTCGATAAGATTTTTATAAACCCTTTTGCATCATCAGCTGTCCAACCCGTGTTCATTTCGCCATATTGAGCAAAAGAAGCATTCATTAAATCATTAGGTGAAGTAATACCGTCAATTATAAATCTATAAGGATGTAAGGTTACTATTACATCACCATTTACATTATTTTGACTGTCTATTAAAAACGCCTCAATATTTCGCATTACTTCATCTAGGTATTGCCCTTCATGCAACATTGTACCATACCAATTGGCTAAATATTCTTTATGATGTTGTTGCCATTTGGTCAATACATGTTTTTCTAGTGTATGATGTGCTTTAATGATTATTAAAGGTGCTGCAGCTTCAAAGCCAACTCTTCCTTTAATACCAATAATGGTATCACCAACATGCATACCTCTTCCAATAGCATATTTTGATGCTATTTCATTTAACTTAATAATATTATTGACAGGTGTGTCTTTAACGTAATCTATGGCAACTATTTCACCTTTTTCAAAGCTTAACTTTATTTTTTCAGAAGCTTCTTTTTCTAATTGACTTGGATATGCTTCTTCAGGTAATGGTTTATGAGATGTTAATGTTTCATCACCACCAACACTGGTTCCCCATAGCCCTTTATTAATAGAATATTTGGCTTTTTCCCATTCTTGATCTATACCATTTAACTTTAAATACTCTATTTCAGCTTGTCGTGAAAGTTTGTTATCTCTAATAGGTGTAATAATTTCAATTTCTGGTGCTAATATTTGAAAAATCATATCAAATCGGACTTGATCATTACCTGCTCCGGTACTACCATGTGCAATATATTGGGCATCTATTTTTTTTGCATATTCAACTATTTTAATTGCTTGTATAATTCGTTCTGCACTTACAGAAAGTGGATACGTATTGTTTTTTAACACATTACCAAACACCAAATACTTTACTACCTTATCATAAAACGTTTGTATTGCATCAATAGACGTATATGAATAGGCTCCTAACTGAATTGATTTTTGCTCAATGTTCTTTATTTCTTCCTCGGTAAAACCTCCTGTATTTACGCTGACGGCGTGCACTTCAAAACCTTCATCTTTAGAAAGTTTTAAGGCACAATACGAAGTGTCTAATCCGCCACTATAAGCTAAAACTAATTTTTTATTCATTTTTTTTATTCTTTAAAAACAAGGATTGTTTAATATTCTTTAATCGCTGTAAGACTTTTTTGTTATAAGGATGCTCGTGTATAGTACTTTTTTTAGAATTCTTATCTTGTTTAGCATCATAAAGCATTCCTGTACATAAACACATTTTCCGTTCGGTACGTGTCAAGACATCATAATTTTTGCAAGTCTGACATCCTTTCCAAAACGCTTCATCATCTGTAAGTTCAGAAAAGGTCACCGGTCTATAACCCAAATCGTAATTAATCTTCATGACAGCTAAACCTGTAGTAATTCCAAAAATTTTGGCCTCAGGAAATTTTTCTTTAGAATAGTCAAATATGATCTTCTTAATTTTTTTTGCCAAACCTTGATTTCTATAATTGGGATGTACGATTAAACCGGAATTCACTACAAATTTACCGTGACTCCAGGCTTCGATATAGCAGAATCCTGCAAATTTATCACCGTCCAAGGCTATGACCGCATTATTATTCTCAAGTTTGGTAATGACATACTCTGGCGAACGCTTCGCAATTCCGGTTCCGCGTATTTTGGCAGAATCGGTAATAGTATCAGATATGATAGTCGCATATTTAGTATGCGATTTATTGGCAATAACAATATCCATAATATTGTAATTGAATGATTAAAAATTGTTTGAAAAATGTGTGTTGAAATAAGAACCGGACTCACCTAAGTTCCATAGAAAAAATATGTACCCTTACGGGCGACGACGTACTGAGTTACGTCTAAAAGATGTAGGACTTGTATGTAAGAAAATTACTTTCACATGACAATAGTAAAACTTTTAATTGAAAAAACATAAGAAAAATACTGAAATATAATCATTATTGCGATTTTCTTAGATTTGGCCTTTAAAAATTATTGTATTCAAAATTAAACTTTAAAATAACAAAAAAATTCAAAATTAAACTAATAACTAATTGATTATTAAATGAGTACTCTAAAAGTTTTTAGCTTCTATTAACATTTTTGCAATTGAACTATTCTGTTTTGATATTTTTGATATAAATGCCAACTAATGATTCATCAAGAATTTGATTTTACTCATTATAACACCAAATTTTTCGGTCAATTTTGGCAGGCAAATTCCACCAAAGCTGTTGTAATCTTAGTACATGGCATGGGTGAACACTCCACAAGGTATACAAGTTCCATTATTCCAGAATTTTTAAAAAACAACATCTCTGTACTGACTTATGACCAATTTGGCCATGGTAAAACTGAAGGAAAAAGAGGTCATAATCCTAATTTTGGGGCAGTATTAGATTGTGTTGACATTGCGGTTAAAAAAGTAAAATCTGTTTTTGGAGAAGTCCCCACTTTCTTATATGGTCATAGTATGGGTGGAAATGTAATTATTAATTACCTATTAACAAGAGAACATAAATTCACCGGTGCAATAGCTACAAGTCCGTTTTTAAAACTTGCTTTTCAACCACCTTCATGGAAAATCTATATTGGTAAATTTTTACAAAAAATTGCTCCATCAATGACCATGGGAAATGAATTAGATGTAAATATGGTTTCACGAGATAAAGAGGAAGTTAAAAAGTATATCGACGACCCATTAGTACATGATAAAATAAGCCCAAATTATTCAATTACTTTTATTAAAACTGGTATTTGGGCAATTGAAAATGCTTCTAAATTAACATTGCCTTTACTAATTCTTCATGGAACCGGTGACCGATTGACCAGTCACAAAGCATCGGAAGAATTTGCGTTTAAAAATAATAATGTCACCTTAAAATTATTTAAAGATGGTTATCACGAATTGCACAATGATTTGTGTAAAAAGGAATTTATTCATACTATTGTACATTGGCT
>JGI24023J19991_10002183_pt1 | contig 14475 bp, 11 predicted proteins | sample Cruoilmetagenom1_FD_19991 | JGI IMG/M metagenome (IMG submission 19991) | reverse complement strand
CCGTGATGCGCCCATCCTTGTCCGCCGCCAACTCGCCGGTCATGTGATAGTCGCGGGCGAAGGAGGTCGTTGAAAGATTGTCGATGCGGCTCTCGACCCACTTCACCGGACGGCCCAACACGATCGAGGCCACGACGGAACACACATAGCCCGGATAGGCGCCGACCTTGTTACCGAAACCGCCACCGATATCCGGAGCGATGACGCGGATTTTATGCTCCGGCAGGCCGGAGATGAGAGAGACGACCGTGCGAATCACGTGCGGCGCCTGGAACGTGCCGTAAAGCGTTAGCTCGCCCTTGATCTTGTCCATGGAAGCGACACAGCCGCACGGCTCCAAGGGACACGGATGAACGCGGTGATAGAAGATTTCTTCTTTCACCGTTACAGCGGCGCCGGAGAAGGCCTGGTCGGTTTCGCCTTTGTCGCCCACATCCCAGGTGAAGATATGATTGGGATGCTTGCGTGGTCCTTGGCCCACGTTGTCCTTGGCCGCGACATCCTCGCGCAAGATCGGCGCACCATCCGCCAAAGCCTGCTTGGGATCGACTAATGCCGGCAGGTCTTCGTAATCGACCTCAACCGCCTGAATGCCGTCCGAAACGGCATAGCGGTCCTCACCGATGACGAAGGCTACCTCTTGGTTCTGAAAGTGCACCTTCTCGTCAGCCAGAACCGCCTGGCTATCGCCAGCCAAGGTCGGCATCCAATGCAAATTGAGCGGTTTCAAGTCGTCCGCGGTCAGCACGGCAAGTACGCCGGGCACGGCCTTGGCTTTTTCCGTATCGATCGCCTTGATTCGGGCGTGGGCATGCGGGCTGCGCACGAAATCGCCGAATACCTGACCGGACAGCATGACGTCGTCGACGTAGTTGCCCTTGCCCTGAATGAAGCGGACATCTTCCTTGCGCCGACGGGCGCAGCCGATACCGCCGAGCGTCGCTTCGCGTTGCTCCAAGGTCATTTCCATTGCGTCACTCATTACTCCGCGGCCTCCTGTCGCCCGTTCATTTTGTCGGCGGCATAGCGCACCGCCTTGACGATGTTCTGGTAGCCTGTACAACGGCAAAGGTTGCCCGAGAGCCCCATGCGAATCTCGTCTTCGCTAGGGTTCGAATTCTCCTGCAACAGGCGGTGGGCGCGCATGATCATGCCCGGCGTGCAGTAACCGCACTGCAGGCCGTGCTCCTGCATGAAGCCCTCTTGCAGGGCCGAAAGCGTGCCGTCGGCATTCGCCATGCCCTCGACCGTGGTAATGTTGGCGCCCTCGGCCTGCGCGGCGAAGACCGTGCAGCTTTTCACCGACTTGCCGTCGAGTTCGACGGTGCAGGCACCGCAATGAGAGGTTTCGCAACCAATGTGCGGGCCAGTTATGCCTAAATTCTCTCGTAGGAAATGGATCAGCAGCACTCGCGGCTCCACCGCAGCCTCGACCACTTGCCCATTGACCGTCATCTTTACGGCGACATTGCTCATTTTTTCAAACCTCCCAATCAGCGCTTGGCGCGGGTCAGCGCCCGCTTGATCGCCCGTCCGGTCATGACTCCGGCCGCATGCACCCGGTACTCTTTCGGGCCACGCATGTCGGCCGCCGGCTGGGCCACCGCCTTGGCTGCTGCGACGGCCTTGGCGACCGCCCCATCGTCAATGGCAGTGCCGACCAAAGCCTGGCCTGCGGCCTCGGCAAAGATCGGGGTGTCGCCGACGTTGGTCAGGGCGATAGCCGCGCTCTTGCAAGTACCACCGTCCATCGTCAGGACCACCGCCGCCGCCGCGATAGCGTAGTCGCCAACTTTTCGCTTCAGTTTTTCGTAGGCATAGCCATGGCCGGAAGCCGGTGTTGGGATGCTGATTGAGGTTAGGATCTCGTCGTCCTTACGGGCGGTGAAGTAGGCCGCCTCGTAAAATTCCCGCGCCGCCACTTTCCGTTCGCCGCCGGGTCCTTTCAGGACAAAGGTCGCCCCCAGGCATTGCATCACCGCTGGCATGTCGTTACCGGGGTCGCCGTTGGCGACATTACCGCCCACGGTGCCGCAATAACGAACCTGTGGATCGGCGATGGTCAGCGCCACCTCGCGCAGGATCGGGCAAGCCTCAGCCAATAGGTCGGAGGCGATAAGGTCGTGCTGGGTGGTCATGGCGCCGATTTCGACCGTCGGGCCAGCCGCCTTGATATCCTTGAGGTCAGCGACACTACCCAGGTCGATCAAGTGCGTTGGCACGGCGAGGCGCAGCTTCATCATTGGGATCAAGCTATGGCCGCCAGCGACCACCCGCCCTTCATCGCCATGCTTTGTCAGTAGGGTCACGACTTCGTCGACCGAGCCCGGCCGATGATATTCGAATGCTCCCGGAATCACGGTAACCTCCCATAAAGTCTGCTGCCGCTGAACACGTACAGTGCCGCGACAGCATGTTGTTCTTGGGCCGGCGGCTGATGCCCGACTGGCCTGATATCGAGGATATCCTGGTGGTTGCGGCGCGCCAGCGGAACCGCGCCAACGGCCTAAGACGTGCACGAATGGCAGCCAGCGCGCACGAACGGCGCGATCGGGGTTATAGGCCGAGCGCGGTTCGAAGCTTGGAAACGTTGCGGCGGCTGACCGGAACGCTCGCTGGGGCAGCCGCATCCAGCCGGAGAAGGGCCTGCTCCTTACGCCGTTCCAGCGATTTGGCGTGATTCAGATTGATGATGTGACTGCGGTGCACCCGGAGGAAGGCGGTCGGGTCGAGCTTGCCTTCCAGGTCCGAGAGTGAAAGTGAACAGAAATAGCTGTCCTTGTCGTCATAGACGCGCGTGTAGTGGGCCTCGGCCTGAATGCTGACCACATCCGCCAGGTCCAGGAGCAAGGTCGCCTTGTTCTTCTGAACCGGTATTTTCGCCAAATAGCTCGGCGCCGGAACGGGGTGTACAGGGGCCTGGTCGACAGGAACGGCTGCCTCCTGCGGCCGGTCCGGCAGGGCCACAAGGAGGGTGAAGCCGAAGATCAGGAACGCCGTAATCGCCACGACAATGGCCAGAAGATGCGGGCTCAGGGCTGGCGCCGCATAGTCGACAATAACCGCGGCCGGGGACAGCGACATGGCCGACATGGCCGTATAGTGCATGCCTGAAATCGCCAATCCCATGACCACAGCGGCGGCAACGGTTTGCCGCGGCCCCATCTGGTTGAACGCCAGCCAAAGAGCCAAGGCCGAGGCGCAAACGCCGATCAGAACCGACAGGGCGACGAGGACGCCGGTGTAGTTCATGACGACGTTCGCCCGCACCGCCGCCATGCCCACGTAGTGCATGGTCGAGATGCCCAGGCCCATGAGCAACCCCGCCGCCGCCAGTTTCCGCGGTGTCAGGGCACCGAAACTGGCGATGAACAAACCAAGCCCGGTAACCAGGATGGCCACCAGGGCCGAAATCAGAGTGAGCAGGACGTCGTAGGTAATGGGGACCGGCATTTTGGCGGCAAGCATGCCGACGAAATGCATCGACCAGATTCCGCCACCGATGGTAACCGCCGCCCCGGACAGGAAGGCCTTGCGGACCGGCCCGCTTTCCGGCGCCAACCGCAGCCCCGTGTAGGAGCCGAGTATCGCTATCACAACAGATAGCGCCACCAGAAGCGGATCGTACGTGACCACCATTGTGCCGGCGTCCTCCCACAAATCGCGGACCGCTGGGCTGCGGGGATGATAGCACTATAGGCGCGTAAACACGCAACGCCCCTGACCGGTACGGATCCGACGCAAAGGCTGTCGGCATCGGCGGCTTTTGGCCAAGCTGGCTCAGCCCGAACGGCGGCGACAAGATCGAGAGTCCCTGAGGATCCGCAGCTGGTCAAGCAAGACTCAAGTGAAAGGCACCGAAGATCCCACGCACCAGGCCGATTCGACCTGCAATAAATGGCCTCGCGGGGCGGTCTGGACCCGTGGCGGTCAATCGCGTGAACGTGCGCCTCCGCCCTTGAGCGGCTCCATTTTGGGGTAAGTGACGTTCAGCTCACGGCGTCGCCCGGGTGCGGTGGTTTTCCAACTCCAAGTCTGCTTGGTCATCCCAAACCTGACGAGCCAATGCGATGAGCGATATGACAGCTTCGGGTCAAAGTCGGTCTTGGGGGTTTCGCCGAGCGTTGTCGGCTGTCCAAGGTGGAGCGGACCTCCTGGCCAAGAAAATGGACGTAGCCGATCTAAGGTCCGTAGTCGGGGTAGACCGGACGTTCGGGGCGGCGCTCGAAACCGACGCGATTAGCCAACAGCGGTCATTCATACAGTCTGCGGCAAATGGCTGGTTAGAGCCCAAACTTGATGTTGTGTTGCGGTGCCGCGAGTTTTCGTGGATGTAAATGAAAGCCGGGAAATCAGGTCATGGAAGTTCAAATGCAACAACTTGGAATACTGTTCGAGCCGCTAAAACTGCCCTGTGGCGTAACCCTGAAAAACCGCATTGCGAAATCGGCGATGTCGGATTCCTTGGGCGACGGAACCGGCCATCCGACGGCCGAGCAGATCAGGCTGTATCAGCGTTGGGCCGGAGGCGGATTGGCCGTATCCATAATCGGCGAGGTGCAAGGCAATGCTGGTTACGCCGAGAAGCCCGGCAATCTGGTGCTCAACGGGACGTCCGACCGTGACCGTTTCCGAGCACTTGCTCGACAGGGCGGTGAAAACGGCACTCAGCTCTGGCTGCAACTCGGTCACGCCGGGGCGCTCGCCTACGCGCCGACTAGTTCCCCCAAAGGCCCGAGTGCTCTCGATCTGCCGGGTCTGCACTGCGCGGAATTGACGTTGGACGAGATTCATCAATTGCCCCTGGAGTTTGCCAGGACAGCCCGGCTGGCGCGGCAGGCCGGTTTCGGCGGTGTGCAAATTCACGCAGCGCACGGATTTCTGCTCAGTCAGTTCCTTTCGCCACTGTTCAACAAGCGGAGCGACGAATACGGAGGGGCAATCGCCTATCGTATGCGGCTTCTGCTGGAAACCATCGAAGCAACCCGCGCCGCTGTCGGGCCGGATTTCCCAATTGCTGTAAAACTCAATTCCTCGGACCAGCTTGAGGGCGGGTTCGACGAGGAAGACGCGCTCGAAGTGGTGGCAGCGCTGGACCGGTCTTCGCTCGACCTGATCGACATTAGCGGCGGGACTTACTTCCCCGGAGCAAAATCCGCCTCTGACGGGGCTGGGCGCGGACCCTATTTCATCGAATTTGCAAAGCGTGCCCGCACGGTGACGACCAAACCCCTGATGCTGACGGGCGGTTTCAAGGCGCGCAAGCAGGTCGAAGACGCTGTAACCAGTGGCGCGGTCGATGTTGTCGGTCTTGCCCGCGCGCTCGTCCTGGAGCCTTCACTTCCCGACCTCTGGAAAGCGGATCAGAATCCTGAGCCGGTCTTTCCAAGATTCTCCGATGCCCCGGAGGGCGGGATAACTGCGTGGTATACGATGCGGTTGACCGAGATCGGCGCTGACAAGGAAACGCCGGTTTTCGGTGACCTCGGGCAGGCTATCCGAGACTATGAAGCGCGCGACAAAACGCGCACGGAAGTTTGGTTGCGTCACTTTGCCAAGGATGTGGTGGGACAAACTTAAACCGTGACTCGCATCTATACCCGCTTTGTCTGCATTGCCGCCATCGGTGACACGAGATGTAAATGTCTCCTTCGGGTCAGCTACAGAAATGCCGATGGCTCTGTGCCAATGTCTGCCGCCGGGCTTAGAGCAGACCTGATCCGAAATAAAATGGACGCTCAGGGCGTTGGTTTGGCAGGCGTTTAAAGCGAGACACCGCCCAATGGTCCTGTTAGGTGGAGGTCGTCGGACGCTTGCGCTCCTCACGCCGGTCGATCCGGAGCACGTAGAGGGCCGCGGCTAGCGCCATCAGCGAGGAAAACAGCATCATGCCCAGCAGCGCATAGGCCCCGTTCGCCTCGGTCAGGATCGCGCCGGTGATTGAGGACAGCACCGCACCGCTCCCGACCGTCAGCGCCCCCGACAGCCCCGAGGCGCTGCCGGCCAACTCGGGCCGCACGGACATNGCGCCGGCATTGCTGCTTGGTATGCCCAGTCCATTCCCCACGCCGACAAACACCGTNGCGCCAAACAGCGATATCACATTCACGATCCCGGCCAGAACCAGGACCAGCCCCACCGTGAGCCCGGCGCAGGCGACAAGCCCGCCGGAAATCATCATCGTGGTTAGCGGAAACCGCTTTGCATAACGGCCGGAGAGGAAGCTTCCCAGCGTAAAGCCTACCGTGATGGTCCCCAAATAGAAGCCCAACGTCGCCGGCGACATCGCCAGCACCGTCACAGCCACCAGCGGCGCACCGCCCAGGAATGCGTAAAACGCCCCCGTCGAAAACGCCATGCACAACGCATAGCCCCAGAAGCGCCGCGACCGGAACAACTCCGGATAGGTTTGGAACTGCGTCATGAAGGTATCCGACGGGGTCTTGTTGGTCTCGCCTAGATCGACCCAGCACAAGCCGAGTATCGCCACACCAAAGCCGATAAACGCTAGAAAACTCGCGCGCCAGCCGAACAGTTCATCCAGGGTTCCGCCAAACAGCGGCCCCAGCATCGGTGCGACCGACCAGGCCATGGCGAGATAGCCCAGCAGGCTGGCCGCCGCCTGCGTTGGTACCGTATCCCGGATCACCGCGTTCGACAGCACCCAGCCGCAGATGATCACGCCCTGCAGCATCCGGAACAACAGGAAGACCCAGATATTGGTGGCCAGCAAACAGCCCAGAGATGCCACAACAAAAATCACCAGGCCCCCTAGAAGCACCGGCCGCCGGCCGATCCGGTCCGACAAGGGCCCGATGATCAGCATCAACACCGCCGTCATCCCCGCATAGCCGGCAATCGACAGGTTCACCAGCGCATAGTCGGCCTGAAACGTCTCCGCTATGTTCGACAGCGAGGGCAGAAACATGTTCAGAGTCAGAACCGAAAGCGCCGTGAGCAGCACCAGCGTGACCAATCTCGGCGGCGTGGTGGCGGCGGAAAACATCGGATCCTTTCAGTATCAACAACGTGCACAAAAAAGCCCCCGATTTTGTCGGGGGCGCATAGGGGTCTCATTATGGTGTCCGTTACCGGTCCATGCACCAATTTCCCACGAAGACGACCAGCAAATTCATATCAAGGGGCTCCGGTTTGCTTGTCAGCGAACATTAAGTGCGCTTTGAAATGTCTGCAAGGGATCAGGAGCCGAGACACCGCCCAACGGCGCGCTCGCTGTACCGCCCGGTGATTCCGCGATATAAGCGCCCCTGATTAGGGCCGTCGGGGCGCGGGTGGGGCATGAGGATCTATTTGGCGGTGGCTGCCGGTGGTGCGCTGGGTGCCGTTTGCCGCTATAGCTTCACGGCGGTGATTCAGCCGCTGTTCCAGCCGGGATTTCCCGTCGGTACGCTGGCCGCGAACGTGGTGGGCTCGTTTCTCATGGGGGCGCTGGTGGAGGTGTTGGCTCTGGTTTGGTCGCCGTCGGAGGCCATGCGTGCCTTTCTGGTGGTTGGGGTGCTCGGGGCGTTCACCACATTCTCGGCTTTCTCCATGGAGGCGGTCGGTCTGATACAGCAAGGCGCGGTCGGTGCGGCGGTGGTCTATATCGTCGCCTCGGTGTTTCTGTCGCTGGCGGCCGTGTTTGGCGGCATGCGCGTCTTTCGTGTGGCCTTTTCATGAGCGGTATCCGCACGCTCGCGGTGAGCCAGGACGATGCCGACCAACGGCTCGACCGCTGGTTCAAGAAGCACTTCCCAAAGCTCACTCATGGCCGCTTGGAAAAACTGTTGCGCACCGGCCAGGTTCGCGTCGACGGCAAGCGGGCTAAGGCGGGCCTGCGGATCGTTGCCGGTCAGCAGGTGCGTGTGCCACCGCTGCCGGAGCACGCGCCGTCCCCCGCGGCGCCGCGGCGCCAGACCCCGGCCGAGGCACGTGACGCGGCGGCCCTGCGCGCCGCGGTGCTGTACCGGGATGACTGGGTGATTGCGATCGATAAGCCCACCGGCCTGGCGGTGCAGGGCGGGACCGGGCAGACGCGGCACGTGGATGCGATGCTCGATGCACTCTGCGATCCCGGCGCCGAGCGGCCGCGCCTGGTGCATCGCTTGGACCGGGATACCAGCGGCGTGCTTTTGCTGGCGCGCACCACCGTGGCGGCCAGGCGCCTAACCGCCAGCTTCAAGGACAAGGGCACGCGCAAGCTGTACTGGGCGCTGGCCGCCGGGGTGCCGGAGCGTAAACGCGGCCGCATCGATCTGCCGCTGGCCAAACTGCCGGGCCCGAAGGGGGAGAAGGTCGGAACCTCCGCGGAATTGGGGAAGGAGGCGGTGACCGTGTATCAGTTGGTCGCCAGCAAGACCATCAAGACCAGCACGGGCGCGCGCCAGCGTATCGCCTGGCTCCTGCTCATGCCCTTGACCGGGCGGACGCACCAGTTGCGGGCCCATTGCGCGGCGCTGGGCGCACCGATCCTGGGCGACGGCAAATACGGCGGCAAGCGTGCCTTTCCGGCGGGTGACCGGAAGGACGGCAGCGCCTTGGGCAAGCGGCTGATGCTGCATGCGCGGGAGATCGCCGTGCCACACCCGGACGATGAGACGACCTTGCGCGTGACCGCGCCCTTGCCGGCGGATATGGCATCGGCCTGGGAGGCGCTCGGCTTCAACCCGAAGCACGGGGACGCGGCGGTCAACGATCTGCTTGGCTATGCCCAGGGCTTGCCGGTGGCAGAGTCAGTCGCGCCACCGCGCCGCGCGCGCCCCGCGAAAGGACGGACACGGCGATGAAGATCAGCGATCTTGCGACACCGGCGCTGTTGCTCGAGCGGGGCCGGCTGGACGCAAATCTGGCGAACATGAGCGCGCGCGCCACGGGACTCGGCGTCGCCCTGCGGCCGCATATGAAGACCACCAAGTCGGCGGATATCGCCCGCCTTGCCACCGCCGGACAGAATGGGGGCATCACCGTCTCGACGCTCAAGGAAGCCGCGTATTTCATCGCCAACGGTTTTACCGACATTACCTATGCGGTTGGCATTTCGGTGGGCAAGCTGGATCAGGTGGCGGCTTTGCGGCAGGACGGGGCCCGCCTGACCGTTCTGACCGACAACGCCGAGGTGGCGCGCGGTATTGCCGCGCACGCCGAGGCGACGGGCGCCCGTTTCGACGTTCTGATCGAGATCGACACGGGCGATCATCGCGCCGGGGTGGCGCCTGACTCACGCGCGCTGATGGATATCGCGGAAATTCTCGACCAGGCGGCCGGCGTCGATCTGCGGGGTGTGCTGACCCATGCCGGCCATTCCTATGACTGCCGCAGTGTGGCCGAGATTCAGACCGTGGCGGAGGCGGAGCGGGCGGGCGCCGTTCTGGCCGCCGAGCGTCTGCGCGCCGCCGGCATGGCCTGCCCGGTGGTCAGCGTCGGCTCGACCCCCACGGCGGTGTACGCGCGCGATCTCAGCGGTGTTACCGAGATGCGGCCGGGTGTCTACATGTTCAACGATGTCTTTCAGGCCAGCATTGCCGCCTGCACCCTGGCCGACATTGCCGTATCGGTTCTGGCAACGGTCACCGGCCATCATCCCGAGCGGGGCGAGATTCTCATCGATGCCGGCGGCCTGGCGCTGTCCAAGGACCGCAGCACGGCGGTGGGGCCACGCGATGTCGGCTACGGCCTGGTGGCCGGCCTGGCAGTCGGGCTGGATGGCGCGGAGTTGCCGGAGTTGCCGGAGTTGCATGTAGTGCGGGTCTCGCAGGAGCACGGCGTCGTTGCCACGGCGCCGGGTGCGGGGGCGTTACCCTTCGCGGCACTGCCACCGGGGTCGCGTTTGCGGGTTCTGCCCAACCACGCCTGCATGACCGCCGCCGCCTATGACTGCTACCACGTGGTGGAGGGCGATGAGGTCATCGCCACCTGGCCGCGCGTCAACGGCTGGTAGCGACATCGACCCCGAAGACGAGTGGCAGCAGGAGGAAGGCTGCCACGGTAATGACCACCGTAGCCAGCACGTTCAGCCATATACCGGCCCGGGCCATTTGCCCCATGGTGATGCGGCCGCTGCCGTAAACGATGGCGTTCGGCGGCGTCGCGACCGGCAGCATGAAAGCGCAACTGGCGGCTACGGCGGTAGGGATTGCCAGCAGCAGCGGGTTCTGGCCCAAACGCACGGCCAACTCCGCGACCAGGGGCAAAAATGTCGCCGCGGTCGCCGTATTGCTGGTCAATTCCGTCAGCAAGATGATGGAGGCGGTTATTCCGGTCACAATGACCCCTATCGGCAGATCCGCCAGGCCGGCAAGAGCATCGGCGATCCAGGCGGCCAGGCCGGTATCGCCGATCGCGGCGGACAGACTGAGGCCGCCGCCGAAGAGGATCAGAACGCCCCACGGCAGACGCCGCGCCTGCGACCAGTCGAGCAGGCGTTCGCCGGTGCGCCGGCCGGACGGCAGCAGGAACAAGGCTAAGGCGCCGGCGATAGCGATGGCCGGATCGGTCACGGTGATGCCGTCCGGCAGCATTCCCTCGACCGCGGGGCGCGCCAGCCAGGCCGCGGCGACGATGACGAACACAGCGGCGACCCGAATCTCCGGCCCGCTCATTCGGCCAAGCGCCGTCAGCTCCCTGTCAATGATTACGCCGGCGCCGGGCAGCGGCGCGGCGGGTATGCGAAAGGCCAGGCGGGTAAGGACCAGCCACGCGGCGGCGAGCAGGATCGCCGTCAACGGCAGGGCGAAGAGCATCCAGTGGGCGAAGCCGAGGTTGTATCCGGTGCTTTGCAAGAGGAAGCCCGCCAGCAAGGCGTTGGGTGGGGTACCGATCAGGGTGGCCAGCCCGCCGATGTTGGCGCCATAGGCAATGGCCAGGAGCAGCGCCGCATCCACGGCAGCCCGTGTGCCCGGGTCCATGTTCCCGATGCCGCCGCGACGCACCATGGTGGCTACGGACAAGGCCACGGGTAGCAGGACGATGCTGGTGGCGGTATTGCTCAGCCACATGCTCAAGACAGCGGCGACGGCTAGGAACCCGGCGACCAGGGCATGCGGACTGGTGCCGACGCGGCGCAGCATGGCCAAGGCGAGGCGCTTATGCAGACCCCAGCGCTGCACGGCCAGGGCAATCAAGAAGCCGCCGAGAAAGAGAAAGATCAACGGGTTGCCATAGGGCGCAGCCGCCTCGGCAATGTTTCGCACGCCCAGCAGGGGCAAGACCAGAACCGGCAGCAGCGCCGTGGCGGGAACCGGAATCGCCTCGCTCACCCACCACAACGCCATCAGGCCCGCCAGCGCCGCGACCGACCAGGCCTCGGGCGGCATCTCCGCAGGCGGTGGCAACAGACGCATGGCGGCAAACGCGGCCAACCCGGCCAGCAGGCCGACCCGGCGGCGCAGCGATGGCCCGCCGGCGGGCCGCTGCTCCGTGGTTGCTGCGTCTTTGTCCGGCTGCTCGGGCTTATCCATTCGTATCGTACCGTTCTCGCCGCCTCACCGCCGGCGACAAAGACCGGCATCCTTGCCAGTGTGCCCCACGGCGCGCTAAAGCTAAGAGGCTGCGTTAACCGGGTTCCTGATGCAGGTCAATCCCGGCAGCCATATTTTCCGGCGTAGGCGCGGCTTTTTCTGTCACCACTGCGGCCTGCCCGCGCAAAATCCATGTCGTACGCCTTTCGCCTAGTCATTTTCGATTTCGACGGCACCCTGGTGGATAGCCAACGCGCGATCCTGGCTGCTATGGGGCAAGCCTTCGCGGCGCATCGTCTTGCCGGGCCGGCGCCTGAAGCGGTACGGCGCATTGTCGGCCTGAAGTTGGAGATCGCGATCGCGCGGCTGCTACCCGATCCGTCGGACGCCAAGATGGCGGCGCGTGTCGCCGATAGCTACCGCGACGCCTACTTTACGCTTCGCCAGCGGCCGGACTATGAGGAGCCCATGTTTCCCGGTGTGCAGGAGGGATTGCAACGTCTCGACGCGCCACAGGTCTGTCTGGGCATTGCGACGGGTAAAAGCCGGCGCGGATTGCTGGCTTGCCTGGAGCGGCATGATATCCGCAAGCATTTCGTGACCTTGCAAACCGCGGAGGATGGGCCGAGCAAGCCGCACCCGGAGATTCTGCATTTGGCCATGAACGAAGTCGGCGTGGAAGCGGCGGAAACGGTGCTCATCGGCGATACCACCTATGACATGGAGATGGCGGGCAATGCCGGCGTGGCCGCCATTGGTGTCGCTTGGGGCTATCATGGTGCCGGCGAGTTGCGGGCGAGCGGCGCCGAGCGCATCGTCGAACGGTTCGCCGATCTGCCCGCCGCCTTGGCGGCCACCAGCCGGGTACAGGCATGCGGCTGAAGCGCATCGCCGCTATCGGTGCGGCTCTCGCCGCCGCTGCCGCGGTCGCAGTTTACGCGACGCTCTCTTCCCTCGAATTCGAGGAATTGCGCGGGATCGCCGAGTCCGAGGTGCGCCAGGCGACCGGCCGCGAACTGAAGGTCGCCGGTCCCATCGATCTGCAAATCTCGTTGAGCCCGTCCATCGCCCTCGAGGACGTCAGCTTTGCCAACGCGCCCTGGGGCAGCCGGCCGGACATGGCCACCGTCAAACGCCTGGAACTGGAGGTCTCGCTGCTGCCGCTGCTGCTTGGCGACGTGCGCATTCGTCGGCTGGTGCTGGTGGAGCCCGACATCCTGCTGGAAACCGATCGTAAGGGCCGCGGTAATTGGCTTTTCGGCGAGGCGCCCGCGCGTGACGGGGAGGGCGCGGAGAGTCCCGGAACCCTACCGACGTTCTCGGAAATCGCCGTGCGCGATGGCCGCGCTTTTTTCCACAATGGAAAGACCGACCGGACGACGCGGCTTCATCTCAGCGGCTTGCGGGCGCGCGCCGAGAGCCGGTCCGGCCCGATCGAGATTGCTGTGTCGGGCGCGGCCAATAGCACCGCCTTCAAGATCGAGGGCACGCTGGGGTCGCCGGCGGCCCTGGCGGCCGACGAGACGTTTCCGGTCAAGCTCGCTGGCGAGGTGGCCGGGGTCCGCGTGGCGGCGGAGGGGCAGATCGAAGCACCACTGACACGACAGGTCGCGGACCTGTCGGTCTCGGTAAAGGGTACAAGTCTCGTAGATCTCAGCGCTCTGGCCGAGGCGCAACTGCCAGAGACGGGGCCGTTTTCGCTTGCCGCACAGGTGCGGCGCGAGGGGGACGAGATCAAGGCGACCGGCCTGGCCATACAGGTCGGCGGCAGCGACGTAGCGGGTAATCTGCGGCTTTCACTGGCCAAGGCTCGTCCGGTCGTGACCGGCAAACTCACCGCCGGGCTGATCGATCTCGCCGACTTGATGCCGCCGGATGAAGAGGCGTTGGCGACGACCGATCCACCGCCGTTCGTCTTCCCCGAGACGCCGCTACCGACCGAGGCGCTGTCCGCCATCGACGGCGAGATAACTCTAGGCGTCGCCGTGCTGCGCTTTCGCGACGGTCTGGAACTTACCGATGCGGATTTGCGCCTGGCGCTCGCGGGGGGGCGTTTAACAGTCAAACCGCTTTCGGCAACCCTGTCGGGTGGGGCGGTAACCGGGTCGCTAAGTCTGGATGGGCGCCAGACACCGCCGGCCTTTATCCTGCAACTCGATGCCAGCGATGTGAACTATGGCCGGCTGCTCGCCGACATGAAGATTGCGGAGGGTGTGAATGGGTCTCTCCAGGCGGTGGTGGATGTGCGGGGCGCCGGCGTCTCGCCACGCGCCATCGCCGCCGGATTGAACGGGCGCATCGATGTGGTTGGCGGCGAAGGGCGGATTGATAGCAGCTTGCTGGGCGCGGCCGATGCCGGCCTGCTGGACATGTTCTCAAGCTGGGGCGCGGATGGGGAAGACACCCATTTGAACTGCGTCGTCGTCCGCTTGCCGCTGAAGAATGGTGTCGCGACGAGCGACGCGATTCTCCTGGATTCCGATACGGTCACCGTCGGAAGCGACGGGAGCGTTGATTTGCGCGACGAGACCCTGGATTTTCGGGTGACGCCGCAAGCGAAAGAGGCCAGCCTCTTGAGCCTGGCCGTACCCTTCCGCATCAGCGGGACCCTGAGACAGCCGCAGATCGGGCCCGATCCACTGGGGACCGCTGTAGGGGCCGCGAAGGTCGCGGGCATCCTGTTCAATCCGCTGGTGGCCGGGGCCGCCCTGTTGCTTGATTCCCAAACCGCGGAGCAAAACCCGTGCGTCGCCGCTCTTGAAAAAGGCCAGGGCGCAACCGGGCAAGAGAGCATCGTGGACCAGGCAACCGGCGGCGTCACCGACGTCCTGGAAGGCGTGGGCGAGGGCCTGGACAAAGGCCTGAAAAACCTGCTTGGCGATTAGCGCGCGATGGCAAGCGGCGGTCCCAAGCGATTTTACAAGACGACCAGTGTCGAAGCCGTTGGTGCCGACTACCGGGTCTGTCTTGACGGCCGGCCGGTGAAAACGCCGGGGCGGGCCGAAATGTTGCTGCCGGC
>JGI24023J19991_10002182_pt1 | contig 14476 bp, 12 predicted proteins | sample Cruoilmetagenom1_FD_19991 | JGI IMG/M metagenome (IMG submission 19991) | reverse complement strand
TCAAGTACCACTCTATCAAAAACCAAAAAATCCATTCTAAACGCAGAAGGTATTAGAATCCCCTTATACTCCGCATCAAAAACCAATTCTGCCTTATAATCAACACCACGAAGCTCAAATTCACGGGCAAGACATTTCTGATATACCCCTTCCAATAATCCCGGTCCTAATTCGCGATGAACATCTATTGCCGCACCGATAACAATATCTGTGATCTCATTATCCGTCATTATCATCTCTCCCTGAACATCACCTATTTCATCCTGTCTTCATAGGCAAAAAATTTAACACATAATCACCAAAAATGCCGGGGCCGAAAATTAAAACATTATTTCTCCGTGTCCTCTGCGTCTTTGCGCCTCTGCGTTGAATTAAAAAACCTACCGATGAGTACCGTCAAGACCGGCCTCAGCCATGGCCACCGCACGAAACACCGCGCGGCCCTTGTTCATGGTCTCGTCCCATTCATTCTTCGGCACAGAGTCATGCACGATACCGGCCCCGGCCTGAATGTGTAACTGACCGTCTTTAATCACCGCAGTGCGAATGGCGATGGCCGTATCCATGTTACCGCCCCAACCAAGATAGCCCACGGCACCGGAATAGACACCGCGTTTCACGGGCTCCAGTTCATCGATGATCTCCATGGCGCGAATCTTGGGCGCACCTGAAACGGTCCCGGCCGGGAAGGTCGCCCGTAATACATCAATAGCAGACATGCCCTTTTTCAGTTTACCGATCACATTGGAGACGATATGCATGACGTGGGAATAACGCTCGACAGTCATTTTCTCGGTGAGTTCGACGCTACCGATTTCGGCAATGCGACCTGCATCGTTACGACCCAGGTCGATCAACATCAGATGTTCGGCCAGCTCTTTGGGATCGGCCAGCAGTTCCTCTTCCAAAGCCTTGTCTTCTGTTTCGCTATGACCGCGTGGTCGGGTGCCGGCAATCGGTCGTACCGTGACTTCACCGTCTTCCAGTCTAACCAGAATCTCCGGTGACGAACCTACGATATGGAAATCACCCAGGTCAAGATAATACATATACGGCGACGGATTGAGACTACGCAGGGATCGATACAGATTCAAGGGCGGCGCATGAAAGGGAATCGACAGGCGTTGCGAAACCACCACCTGCATCACATCACCCTCGACAATATACGCCTTGATGCGGCGTACTGCATCTTCATATCCTTGTTGGGTAAAACCGGAAACAAAATCACCCTCTTCCACCTTGATAGCGCGCGGCGCAACATGGCGATAAACAGGTTTATCCAGCAGGTTCACCAATTCATCGAGGCGAGTCTGTCCCCTGGCATAGGCACCAGCCTCGTTCGGATCAACGTGCACAATGACATGCAATTTCCCACTGAGGTTATCGAACACCACGACTTCATCAGAAACCATAAGCAAAATATCCGGTGTCTGCAGTTCATCTGGATTGGGACACTCGGCCAGGCGGGGTTCGATATAACGAATGGTGTCATAACCAAAATAACCCACCAGCCCGCCGTTGAAACGGGGCAGATTATCTAATTCGGCGACTTTGAAACCATCATAAAACGATTCAATCCAGGCAAGCGGATCGTCAACCGTAACAGATTCTGTTTGTTGCTTATTCATCCATTGCTGGACTTCGTGACCAAAAATCTTGATTACCTTCTGGCAAGGCAAACCAATGATCGAATAGCGGCCCCATTTCTCACCACCCTGCACCGATTCGAACAGGTAGGAGTAAGGCCCGTTGGCCAGTTTCAAGTACGTACTTAGGGGAGTATCGAGATCGGCCAGCACTTCCCGCATCAGCGGGATGCGGTTGTAGCCTTTTTTTGCAAGCAAATTAAATTTTTGTTCATCCATTTTTCTAATCCAGAGATCATTTTAACAATACAATATCAATAACAAGGCACACGTCTAAGCGTGCCATCGTTTAGTGATTTGTGCTGCCAAAATGCTCATCTCTGGTTAGGAATCCTTATGCTGCGCCTTGCTGTCTGATGACAGGTAAAATATCGCGCAATTCGAGCATGGAATCAATCACGACATCCGGATTGGCGTCACGAATATCAACACCATGATTATAACCATAGCTCATACAGATGATCTGGAAACCCGCCGCGCGGGCCGCCTTCACATCGCTCACCGAATCACCCAGCATCAAGGCCTTGCCGGGCTCAACGCCAAAGAACTCGGCGGCATGCAACAAGGGCAGGGGATCGGGCTTTTTCTTCGGCAGGGTATCGCCGCTGATGATGATCTCAAAGTAATCGCTCACACCGAGGTCCTTTAACAGGGGCAGGGTAAACTGCTCGGCCTTATTCGTCACACAACCCAGCTTGTAACCGGCTTCTTTTAAGTAAGCCACGCCCTCGGCCACACCGGGATAAAGCTGGCTGCGCTTGCTGGTGTTATCGGCATACAGCGCCAGAAAGATCGGGTAGGCCTTTTCGAACAGGGCCTCATCGGGTTCACCTTCCAGTCGGCCGATCAGGGCACGGCGTGTCAGGCGCTCGACACCGTTACCCACCCATTCGCGGACCCTGGCCTCGCCATGCACCGGCATATCGAGGGCCTTCATCATTTCATCGACGCAAAAGGCCAAGTCCGGCACGCTGTCGACCAACGTACCGTCTACGTCGATGAGAACCATTTCTGGTTCTCTCAGTAACGAGTTTCGAGTTTCGAGTGACGGGGTCACTTGTTCGTTGTCTTTCTTTGTCATACTAAATATCTCTTCCTCGTTACTCGAACCTTGTTACTTGGCTTTAGCCAACTCATCACGCATCGCCTTGACCACCGTATCGTAATCATTGGCATCGCTGTCTTTTTTCGCACCGAAAATGGCGGAACCTGCGACGAAGGTATCGGCGCCGGCTTCCTTGATCTCACGGATATTGTCGACCTTGACCCCACCGTCGATCTCCAGGCGAATATCACGACCGGAGGCATCGATGATCTTGCGGGCCTCGCGCAGTTTATCCAGTGTCGCCGGAATAAAGCTCTGGCCACCAAAACCGGGGTTAACCGACATCAGCAACACCATGTCGACCTTGTCGATCACATAGTTAAGGTAGTCCAGCGAGGTGGCAGGATTGAACACCAGACCGGACTTACAACCTTCGCCCTGGATGAGTTGCAGGGTACGGTCGATATGCTCGGAGGCTTCCGGGTGGAAGGTGATGTAACTGGCCCCGGCCTTGGCAAAATCCGGGATAATGCGATCCACCGGCTTGACCATCAGATGCACATCGATGGGGGCGGTGACGCCGTGCTTGCGCAGGGCCTCGCAGACCAGTGGACCGATGGTCAGGTTAGGGACATAGTGGTTGTCCATCACGTCAAAGTGCACAACATCGGCACCGGACTTCAATACGTTATCTACTTCCTCACCCAGACGCGCAAAGTCGGCTGACAGGATGGAAGGGGCAATCAGATTATCTGCCATGATAGTTTCCTCTCGTTTATCATTGACCCGTACACCGTGGCAGCAACTACCCGGGTACCCCGAAAATTCGAACCGCCCACTCTACCCGATCAGCAGGAAATTTTCAGCATTTGTAAGGCGGAATTTTTCCGCTAATCTTATAGGCATTCAATANCTGATGAAGTAGAGGTTTTCACCATGATCCGTCAACTCAACCGAACCAATTTCTACCTGTTAATAGTCCTGATTACCTTTGCTAATGCNCAGGCTTCGGATCTGGCCAAGGAAAAGCGCTGGGAGGCACAGATCGTCGATGCCCTGATCGTGGGTGAGGCCGTCAAACTCAAGGCTGGCAAGACCGAGTTTTTGAGCATTTTCGCCGAACATGCCACCGAAAAGGCCATGGGCGGAGCGATTGTCCTGCACGGCATCGGGGCCCACCCGGCCTGGCCCGAGGTGATCCAGCCCCTGCGGACGCAACTGCCCGACCACGGCTGGGCGACCCTGTCGCTGCAAATGCCCATCCTGCCCAATGAGGCCAAGAGTGAAGACTATGCGCCCCTGTTTGCTGAAGTCCGTCCGCGCATCCAGGCCGGTATCGATCACCTGAAGGGGCTGGGTATCCAGAATATTGTCATTGTCGCCCATAGTCTGGGGGCGTCCATGGCCTCTTATTATTTATCCGACAAACCCGACCCGGGCGTGACTGCCTTTGTGGGCATCGGCATGAGCCGCAACAAGGCCGATCCCAGAATGGACAATACCGTGTCTCTCCGCCAGATTACCCTGCCGGTACTGGATATCTATGGCAGCCGTGACTTGCCNGGTGTGCTCTCCTCGGCCAAGGCCCGNAAAACGGCCGCCACCAAGGCGAAGAATAAAAACTATAGCCAATTAAAGATTGAAGGGGCCGATCACTTCTTTAATAATGCCGATGCCCTNTTAGTCAAACGNGTGCGTGGCTGGCTGGCGAAAAATGCGGCCGGCACNGAAGTTAAAATGAAGTAAATAAANTACACAAAACAACAAGGAAAAAATTAATGACCATCGCTATTGCTCTGCATGTCCTCGCCGCCGTTGTCTGGGTCGGCGGAATGTTTTTCGCCTATGTCTGCCTGCGTCCGGTGGCGGCCAATCTCCTCGATCCGCCTTTACGCCTGCCTTTATGGGTGCATGTGTTCGGCAAGTTCTTTCCCTTTGTCTGGATCGCGGTCATTGCCCTGCCGTTGACCGGCTACTGGATGATCTTCAATGTCTTTGGCGGCATGGCCAACAGCCCGCTCTACATTCATGTCATGAATGGCATCGGTAGCCTGATGATCCTGCTCTACCTGCATGTCTTTTTTGCGCCCTATAAACGTCTGAAACAGGCCGTTGCCGACCAAAACTGGCCGGTGGGTGGTAAGAGTCTGGCCCAGATCAGGGTACTGATAGGAATCAATCTGACCCTGGGTTTGATCGTTATCCTGATCGCCAGCGGTGGGCGCTTCATGGCTGCGTAACTCAGGAGTTCTCTTCATCGTAAAAAAGATATTTGTTCTTGCCTGATTCCTTGGCGGCATACATGGCCATGTCCGCGTGGCGAATCAGGGTATCGATATCATCACTGTCTTGCGGAAAAATACTGATGCCAATACTGGTCGTCACCAGGGCATCCGCCTTTTCAATTCGGATTGGCTCGGCCACTGCCTCGATGATCTTTTGCGCGGCAATCTCAATCCCTTCTCGTGCATCGACTTCGGCCAGTAGAACCGTAAACTCGTCTCCGCCAAAACGGGCAATGGTATCAGTCTCCCGCATAACAGACCCCAGACGTGTCGCGACCTGGCGTATCACTTCATCCCCGGCATTATGCCCCAGCGTATCATTCACTTGCTTAAAGCCATCCAGATCCAGAAACATAACAGCCACTTCATTTTGATTACGTTTGGCTCGCAAAATGGACTGGCGCAAACGATCATGAAAGGCCAGCCGATTAGGCAGCTTGCTGAGGTTATCGTAATGCGCGAGATAATAAAGTCGTTCTTCGCTGTCCTTTTGCGATGAGATATCGGAGAAAATCGCAATATAATGCGTCACCTCACCGCCATCATCCATCACGGCCGTAATGCTCAACCACTCGGGATAGATTTTACCGTCCTTGCACTGGTTCCATATCTCCCCTTCCCAACGGCTATTGTGCAATAACTCATGCCATAGATTGTTATAAAATGCCTTGTCCTGCCGACCGGAATGCAACATGCGCGGATTTTGCCCGAACACCTCATCACGCGTATAACCGGTCACCTTGCAAAAGGCCGGGTTGACGTTAAGAATATTGGCTTCCTTGTCTGTGATGATCACACCCTCTTCCGCATTTTCAAAAATCTTGCCCATCAGGGTCGCGATCAATTTCAGATCGTGTTTGATCGTCCCTTTCAGGTCATTCACTGCCTGCCGGAAGGACTTGCTTATGTCAGTAAAGCGATCGTAATCTTCTATCGACAGGGCGTTTCCCTGTTGCACTTTAGTCATGAGCAAACGCACTCGCTGGTGAAGTTGCACATGAATATCACCAATCGTTTGATAAGCCGGTTGCTTGATTAGATCGGGTTGCTCGACACTGGCATACCAGCGTCCAAAATAACAATGGTGCACCAGGTCCTGACTGAAATGTTTGATATCACCTGGTTCATGACAGACCAGCGCCCGATTGACGGCTGCCAACCAGCGGGTGTGATATTCCAGGGCAAGGTCAATCTCGCTGAGGTACTGATCTAACTCGGAAGCGGTCAGACGCTGAAAAAGGGACATGTCCATATTGACGGGATCTTCTTATAGATTAACTAGCGGCTATCTAAACTATAGCAAAGATTACCATAAGCAATTTTTACAGCTTTTGCCTCGATTGCATAATTGTGTCGTAGGCTGCCTTGATTTCCTGAGTCTTTTCCGTGGCTATTTTAACCATTTCTTCCGGCAAACCTTTTGCAACCAGTTTATCCGGATGGTGCTGGTTCATTTGTCGGCGATAGGCCTTCTTGACCTCGGCATCGCTGGCGCCACTTACCACCCCAAGCAACTGATAGGCCTCTTGTAACAATTCGGCTCGCGGCCGTGCCGCTTCGTAATGGCCACCCCGCCCCTGATGAAAGGCGCGTTGTGCCTGTACCATGCCTTCGAGTTGCGCGAGTTGATAGGGTGTCATCCCCAGCGCCTGTGCAACGTGTTTCAAGAGCCGCTCTTCCTTGGGGTGGATGACCCCGTCGGCATAGGCTGCATGCAAGAGGATCTCCATGAACATCCGAATCAGGTTGCGTTGCCCATGGGCATGGCGACGAAACTGCTGCAAAGCCGAATCCAGCGGGAAGTCCGCCTGTTTACCTTTATTGAACAGCTCGGTAGCCATCTTACGTTGTTGCTCATTCAGCGACATCTGCTGCATCACCGATTTGGCCATCTCGATTTCATGTTCACTGACCCGGCCATCGGCCTTGGCCAGGTGCCCCATGACAGAAAACAGGGTCGTAAAGAAACTGGCCTGTATGCGTTCTATATCGGCATGGCTTTGGAAGACGGTGTGGCGCAGACCTTTATCAAATTGATGGCCGAGCACCGCCCCCAGCAAGGCGCCAATAGGACCCCACAACAGATAACCAAACACCGCACCCAATAATTTACCCAAAAAAGACATATTCGAACCTTCTATTTATTCAAACTCCCACGGGTAAGNGGAAGTANCNCATNATAAAAAAATTGAACCANCANNACGCCAGGTACACCANGGTTTATTAATTGAATATTTCCTGGNGTCCTGGCGCCCTGGTGNTANAAAAATATAAATATCAGCAGAAAACTATTCCTTCATGCATTAATTTCCTGAACCCGGCTTGCTTAGCCAGAACCAGACCACAATCATGATGATTAATATTACTCCGAGCAAATTGACCAGCCAGTCCATGCCTACGCCCTCTGCGCCTTGTAAAGACGCAAACGGTTGGCATTGCTGACCACGGTAACCGATGACATGGCCATGGCGGCACCGGCGATCATCGGATTGAGTAATATCCCCAAAAACGGAAACAGGATACCGGCGGCCACCGGGATGCCCAGCGAGTTATAGATAAAAGCGCCGAACAGATTCTGTTTGATATTACTGACTGTCGCACGGGATATGCCAATGGCATCGCTCACACCATACAGCGAGCCCCGCATCAGGGTAATATCAGCGCTTTCGATGGCCACGTCAGTACCCGAACCGATGGCAAAGCCGACATCGGCCCGCGCCAGAGCCGGGGCATCATTGATACCGTCACCGACCATGGCCACCACCTCACCCTTCTTTTGTAAGTCGGCAATCTTTTCATCCTTGTCGCGCGGCAGCACCTCGGCCATGACATCATCGACACCGACCTGTTTGGCGACGGCGTTGGCCGTGACCAGATTATCCCCCGTCAACATCACCACCTTGAGGCCCAGCCTATGTAAATTACTGATCGCCTGGGCTGAATCCGGCTTGATGGGATCGGCCACCGCAATCACCCCGGCCAGTTTACCGGCCACGGCCAGCAACATGGGTGTTTGTCCCTTGCCCGACAACTTGGTCAATTGATTGAGTATGCTGCCAGTGGGTACCTTGTTTTGTGCCAGTAACCTGGCATTACCCAATAAAACAGGCAGACCATTGACCATGCCTTCCACACCATAACCGGTTAAGGCATTGAAGCCCTCAACTTCATTTAGGGTCAGGGATTGTTTTGTGGCGGCGTTTAATATCGCCTGGGCCAGGGGATGTTCTGAAGCGGCTTCGATGCTGGCGGCAAATTGCAGTATTTCATCTTCCGAGTAGGTATCCGTGGCTATAATTTGTGTCACCGCCGGTTTACCCTCGGTCACGGTACCGGTCTTGTCCAATACCACCGTCGTCAAGCGACCCGCCTCTTGCAGGGCATCACCGTTCCTGATCAGAATACCGTACTCGGCTGCCTTGCCGATGCCCACCATAATCGAGATGGGCGTCGCCAGGCCGAGGGCACAGGGACAGGCGATGATCAATACGGTCATGGTTGTCACCAGGGTAAAGCTGACCCTGGGTTCCGGCCCGAAATTAAACCAGAGCAAAAAGGTAATCACCGCGATGATCAACACACTGGGCACAAACACGGCGGCAACCTTGTCTGCCAGTCGACCAATCGCGGGCTTGCTCGACTGGGCCTGACGCACCATGTCGATGATCTGCGCCAGCACCGTATCCTTGCCAATGTGTTTGGATTGAAACAGGAAACTGCCATTGCCGTTAATGGTGCCGCCAATCACCTCATCGCCCTTGCCCTTCGTCACAGGCAAAGGCTCTCCACTTAGCATGGATTCGTCGATATTCGACTGGCCGGTGATGATCACCCCGTCGACCGGAATACGTTCACCGGGGCGCACGCGAATGGTTTCATCCAGGCCGACCTCACTGATGGCAATTTCCTTTTCCTTGCCGTCGCGCACCACCAGCGCCACCTTGGGCTGCAAACCAATCAGGCGCTTAATGGCCTCGGAGGTTTTGCCACGCGCCTTCATCTCCAGTGCCGAGCCAAAATTGATCAGGGCGATAATAATCACCGCCGCTTCAAAATAGACATGGCGGGCCAGCGGCGGCACCAGCTCTGGGAAAATACTGATCACCGTGGAAAACAACCAGGCCGTACCCGTGCCCAGGGCAATCAGGGTATCCATATTGGCATCATGATGGCGAAAGGCATTCCAGGCACTGGTATAAAAATGGCCACCGGAAAAAATCATCACACCGAGCGTGACCGCAGCGACCAGCAACCAGACCAGCTGGCCATAGGCTTCGCCCAGCACCGGGAACCAACCACCCATGCCCCCGACAAACAGGGGCACACCGACAGCGGCGGCCACCGCAGTCTTGCGCAACAAGGCGCGATAGTATTCCAGTTCGATGGCCTCTTTTTCCTGTTCCGCTTCCTCGCTGGCCAGCTCGGCAGCGGCATATCCGGCCGTGGTCACTGCATCGAGAAGGGCCTGACCGTCCATCTCGCCCTCTACCAGGGCGGTATGCTCGGCAAAATTGACATTGGCCTCGGCCACACCGGGGACATCTCGCAAGGCATTTTCTACCGTCGCGACACAACCGGCACAACTCATACCCGAGATGGAAAGTCGAATTCTGGAGACGCTATTCATAGTTCAATTATACAGGCTTGAATGATAAGCATTATCTGTTTGGTCAGTTCCGTGGCCTTTTGCCTTTCTGTGAACTCGGTAAACGTAGAATTCTGTGAAACAATGCACTATTTATAATGTACAGGCAACACACTTTGTGCATCAAACTGCACCACAAATAACAATAATAAATGTAGTTGCTATAAACGGGAGGGAACCAGATTTAAGCCCATCTGGGCCATTTTTTCTAAGGAGAAGGAAATAGATGTCCAAGCTGACAGTCAAAGACCTGATTAACGACAGCCTCGAACTGGTTTCGTTACCCGACGTTATCCACCGTATTAACCTGATGGTCGAAGACCCCAATTCCAGTGCAGCGGACATTGGCCGGTTGATAAGTGAGGATCCGACCCTGACCGTCCGTTTACTGAAAGTCGTCAATAGTCCCATGTTTGGTTTCCCTTCCCGTATCGATACCATCTCCATGGCAATCACCATCCTCGGCACCCGCCAGTTACGGGATCTGGTACTGGCCACAGCCGTGGTTGGAGAGTTCAACAACCTGACCGATGAAGTTGTCGATATGGAAACCTTCTGGTGCCACAGTATCTGCACGGCCGTTGCCGCCAGGACCATCAGCCAGCATCTCAAGACAAACAATAGCGAACGGTTTTTTGTTGCGGGCTTGTTGCATGACATCGGCAAACTGGTGATGTATATCACTCACCCCGATGCCTCACATCAGGTGATTGAGTTATCGGCAGAACCCGGTATCGACCAGTCCAGCGTCGAAATATCCATTTTTGGTTTTTCCCATGAAGATGTCAGTGCTGAATTGCTCAACCAATGGCAATTACCCGAATCACTGGTCGAACCCGTCCGTTATCACCACCACCCGATTCGTGCCACCCNCTTCCCGACAGAAACTGCCGTCGTGCATATTGCCGACGCCATNGCCAATAACATCCAGACACCGCTCTCGCTGGATGATGATAATCTTGTTCANGATATCAGCTGGTCCATCCTCGATCTGGATCCGGACATGCTGGAGCGCATCCACGAAGANGTGTATGAAATACTCGATGGCTCCCTGCAGGTCCTGTTTTACGAACAGGTTGCCTGATGCAGACCACCGCAAGCCAAACCNTAATAAACCTGTCTCATATCAAACACTTGCANAAGTAAATCANGCAGGTGCGTTTTTGTTATTCATNCGACTTGCCAGTACACTGTGCAAAATATTTTTCGGATGAAATAGTTTGAGCCTGAGTATATTTAACGCCTTTATTGTTGGCCTGTTCAGTACCATCCACTGCCTGGGTATGTGCGGTGGCATCATCGGCACCCTGACCATGAGCCTGCCCGNACAGGTTCGCAATACGCCATTGCGCCTGCTCAGCTATACCGCCATTTTCAATCTTGGCCGCCTGATCAGCTATGCCCTGGCCGGGGCTATCGCCGGCGGCTTTGGCCAAACCGTCATGGAAATTATCAGCCCACGCTATGCCCACCTTATCCTGCAAGTCTTTGCCACGCTCATCATGGTCGGTATCGGCATCCATCTGGCCGGCTGGTTTCCGCGCTTCAACATGATCGAAAAGATCGGCACCCCGCTGTGGAAAAAACTCGAGCCCGTTGGCCATAAATTACTCCCCGTACGACGACCCGCCCAGGCATTTTTATTTGGCCTCATCTGGGGCTGGTTACCCTGTGGCCTGGTCTATGCCGCACTGATTTGGTCAACCTCTTCCGGTGATGCAATACACGGCGCCCTCTTCATGTTGGCCTTCGGTGCGGGTACACTATTACCTGTCATGGCGGCGGGCATGCTCACCGGCTGGATGGTCAAACTGAGCCATCTCCCGCATATCCGGCCCATCACCGGTAGTCTGATTATTCTTTTGGCCCTGTTGAGTCTTGGCGTCACCCTGCAACAGGGCATAACACATACCCATGGAGGTCACTGAGGTGGATACATTCGACACGCTACTACAAGGCGAATCTCCCGCTCTCCTCAACCTGTTGCGTTCAGCCCGTATCGCGGCCAAAACAGACGTGACCCTGTTGTTGCTTGGCGAGAGCGGTACCGGCAAGGAACTGCTGGCCAGGGCGCTTCATCAGGAAAGCCAGCGTCACAACAAACCGTTTATTACGATTAATTGCGCGGGCTTGTCCGAAACCCTGGCCGAGTCCGAACTGTTTGGACACCGTAAGGAGGCCTTTGCAGGCGCCCAGGAAAATGCCATGGGACGCATCAAGGCCGCAGAAGATGGCAGCCTGTTTCTCGATGAGATCGGTGAACTGCCGCTAGCGGTACAAGCCAAACTATTACGTTTTCTCGAATCCGGCGAATGCCACGCACCGGGTGAAAGTACAACGGTAAAAATCAACACCCGTATCATCGCCGCAAGCAATCGCGACCTGCAACAAGCAGTGAAAGACGGCCACTTCCGCAAGGACCTGTTCTATCGTCTCAATATCGTGCCATTGCAGCTTCCGGCCCTGCGGGATCGTCACGGCGATATCGAAACACTGATCGCCAGCCTCACCGCCCAACTGGCAAGGCAACATGGCCTCGATGCCCCCCGCTACAATGTCGCCGCCATGGAACAACTCCAGCGATACGCCTGGCCGGGTAATGTCCGTGAATTGAGAAACTTCTGTGAGCGCATGCTGATCCTGTTAAGCGGTCAAACCATCAAGCCGGACAACTTGCCGCAAGACATCAAGCTATCAGGTAAAACTGTAAAAACCAGCGACGGTTTTTTCCTGCCCGAAGGCGGCATTATCCTTGAAGACCTGGAAGCGTATCTGATTCATCAGGCGCTGGACAAGAGTCATGGTAACCAGAGCAAGGCAGCAAGGTTATTGGGATTAACGCGGAGTGCCTTGCTATACCGGATGAAAAAATACGCGATTGCTTGATTGGCGACAAATACCTTTGCGTTGCTCACAGAAGTAAAATTTAAAAGCCTAACAAGCTGAACGATCATAAAGCCCTGGCTGATACAGGGCTTTTTTCCAAAAAACTTTTTATCTTGATATCCTGCTGTCATGCCGGTTTGACATTGCCGCCACCCGAGCAAGAAAACTGACTATAAATAACCTGTATTTACTATGTTTTCATATTGCCCCCAATTTTCAGACTATACTCCATAGATAGTTTAAAGAATATGGACTAAATATAACAATAACTTACCTCGTTATATTTACTTAAATCGGGTGAATGCTTGTCAAAGGAAGATACATTCAGCAAGCTGGTGAACGATGTCCTGCAGACCATGGGTATTACCCCCAGTGATATTGAGCATCGCAAACAATACCTCGAACTGACAGGTGCAGACCTGACCATACTGAAGAAGTTACAACCGGCTCTACAGTCTGTCCATCATGAGTTGATGATGCGCTTTTATGAACACCTGCTGTCTTTCCCCCATACCGCCGGCTTTTTGAAAGATGAACAATCCATCGAACATCTGAAACAACAACAGGTCGAATATTTTACTACCCTGCTAAGCGGAGAATATGACTGGAACTATGTACTCGATCGTCTGCGCATCGGGGTGGCCCACCAAAAAATTGGCCTGGAGCCACGCTGGTATTTCGGTGCCTACAGCAAGTATCTTTGTATCCTGTTACCGGAGATCTGGGCCGCATCAAAAAAAAATGCAGAACTCACCATCGCCGCTATCCAGGCGCTCCTCAAGGTGGTCTTTCTCGATATCGAACTGGCCATCGAAACCTATATGCGCGCCGACCGGCATGAAATCGAATCACTCAAAGAGTTTTCCGAAAACCTGGTTTGCAATGTGCCGTCCGGGTTACTGGTACTGGACAGCCAGTTGACAGTACTGTCTGTTAACCGGTTCATGGATCGCATGTTCATTGAAGACCATGAGGTACTGAAGGGTCGATCGATTGATGATCTGTTTCCCAATGCCGGTTTGCGCGACCGGGCCAATGAAGTCCTGACAGGTCTGCGTGGACAACGTGGTATTGTTATCCCCTGCAANGATATNCACGGCAAAGNGCTCTATTTTGAATTCAGCATCATACCCATGCTCNCCGCAGACGGNCGGCAACCACTNGACACCGANGCCAAACTACTGGTNATTATTGAAGANCTGACTGAACAGGAAATCCTGCGAGCCCAGACCATTGTGTCTGATCAANNGGNGCGNGCCATTATGGATAATGTGGCGGATGGTATTATTACCATTGATAAAAACGGTATNNTGGAATCCTATAACGCCGCAGCTGAACGACTGTTCCAGTATACGGCCAGTGAANTCATGGGCCAGAATGTCAAAATGCTNATGCCGGANCCTTATAAAAGTCAGCATGACCANTATCTGGCCCGTTACCACAATTCCGGTGAACGACACTGTCTGGGNCTNGGTTTCAGAGAGGTTGCTGGCCGACGCAAGGATGGAACATGCTTCCCCATGGATCTGTCTATCAGCGAGGTGACTCTGGGCAATGAGCATTGTTATATTGGCATGGTCCGCGACATCACGCAGCGCAAGGACTCCGAAATTGAAATGGCCAAACTTTCCCATGCTGTTGAGCAAACAGCAGACTCCATCATGATTACCGATAACAATGGCATTATTGAATACGTCAATACCGGTTTTGAAGATACAACCGGGTATAAACGCCATGAGGCCATTGGCAAGACACCGAATATTGTCAAGTCTGGTGAAATGGACAAAGCATTTTATATACAGCTTTGGGAAGCCATCAAGCAGGGTGACGTCTTTCGCGATGTGTTTGTCAATAAACGTAGGGATGGCAGTCTTTATTACGAGGAAAAAACCATAACCCCCATGCGTAACAACCAGGGCGATATAACGCATTATATTTCGTCTGGCAAGGACATCACTGACCGCATGCG
>JGI24023J19991_10002176_pt1 | contig 14492 bp, 15 predicted proteins | sample Cruoilmetagenom1_FD_19991 | JGI IMG/M metagenome (IMG submission 19991) | reverse complement strand
ACCCGTTACGGATCATGTCTAACACATTTTGCGAGGATGGACAGGTACTCCCGCTTGACCGTATCCAGTACCTTGACTCCACCGTTATCCAGTAAGTATGCATACAGATGCTTCAAGTGAGGTTCTACCTGCAGTTCATGGATACCCGTCAGTTGATCGGTGCCACGTTCATCATCGGACAAACATAGAGTCTCAGTCCATAATTGGTAAATTAGGTGTCAGAGAGGAATTATCTCTAATATTTAGCGAATTTTGCTCTCTGCGCCGGTTTATATCTTTCCTTTATTCCTGACTACCCGCATCATGGCTCAAGCTGGGTGTAATAAAAGACAAACCGACCCGCCTCAATCACCACCACCAGGGTGGCGCCATGGTGCAGCCCATAATCGACATAACCGGGAACAGCGCTGTCTAAATGACATTCACTGGCATGCTGTGGGGATTCAAAATCACGGTCCCGGTCATACCAGGAGAGCATCATCACCTCAGCAAAGTGTTGTCGGGCAATCCGGTTGGCCAGTTCAATTGCCTGGCGGTAATCCGCCAGGGGTTCGATGGTGACAACATCCAGCACCATCAGCCCACTCACCGCATCCCGGTGAACAGTGCAGCTTGCCTCTTTTTCGGTGATATCAATGGACTGTGTCATTTAACAGTAAACTCCTTGATGGTATCGGTAGTCGATAAGTCTTAATCCGGTTGTCGCCCGGTTTTGGTCATTTGTAAGTTATACAGACCAACAGCCAACAACAGGGCCAGGACAAACAGCAGGCCCCCGCTTGTCGCTGTCGTCAGCGGCGCCCCGAACACATCCGCCAGCATGCCCAGGGCCAATTGTCCAATAGACACCGTACCATGTAAACAGACCGTAAACAGCGCCATCGTCCGGCCACGCAAATGATCCGGCACCGATAATTGTATGAGGGCATTGCTGGACGCAAACACCGTGGTGGAAGCAAAACCAATCGCAAATAAAACGGCTAAGGCAATGACGAACGAATTATTAAGCGCAAAGACCAATAACCCTGCCCCGACCGCCACCGCCGCAAAGGCAACGCGTCGCTCCAGCAACTCGAACTCACGTCGATTTGCCAGCATTAATGCCGCTATCAAGGAGCCTGCACCCAGCAGTCCCATGAAGATCCCCAAACTCTCCGGCCCGCGCACAAACACCTCCGCCACAAAAATCGGCATCAGCACCATTGCCGCCCCGCCCAATAGACTGACCGTGGCGACCATGGCAAGCAGGGCACGCGTCAATTTATGCCCCCAGGCATAATGAAAGCCGGACCAGATGCCGCTTAAGCCACCCTTGCCAGCGCGCGCCACAGGCATGACAGGCATCTGTAGGGAAAACAAACTAAAGATGATCGCAATAAACGTCACGGCATTGATCAGGAACACCGGCCCTTCACCGACCAGCGCCACCAGCACACCGGCCAGCGCCGGGCCGATAAAACGCGCCAGGTGAAACATACTGGAATTGAGCGCGATCGCGTTGGGCAGATCCTCACGCTCGACCAGTTGCGCAATGATTGACTGCCGCACGGGTGTTTCCACCGCCTGCACCAGGCCCAGGGCAAATGCCAATAACAGGATATGCCAGGGCATGACCCAGCCGCCCACCGTGAGGATACCCAATACCAGGGCCTGCAACATGGCCAGTGTATGCGCGACGATAAGCAATTTTTGCCTTGCAACCCGATCGGCCAACCAGCCGCCATAGATGCCAAACAGCAGATTCGGTAATAGTGTTAATGTACCGACCAACCCCAGCATAAAACCGGATTCCGTCAAACGGTAAATCAACCAGGCCTGGGCCACTGACTGCATCCAGGTACCATTCAGGGACACCAGCTGGCCAAGATAGTAGATGCGAAAATTGCGATGCCGTAGAGAACGAAAGGTGTGTTTGCTTATCATGAAACTGAATTTTCTATTAAACGGAAGTTGATTTCTATTATGTTAAGGAACTGCTGTTACAGTCTACTCTCATCATACCGGCGAAAGCCCGTATCCAGGAATATTAGTACATTAAACGTTTTTCTTACCACGTCTTGTCTAAATTGAAGGATCACTATACTCTTCGACAACGCCAGTGGAACTCATTAGCAAAAAAGGCGCAAGGAAAACACCTTCACCCAACAGTGAAGCCAAGGAGGTATTATGCTCCGTCATTTATCGATGAGTATTTTATTGCTCGCCCTCTCTGCCCCCGGATATACCGAAGAATGTATCCCAATACCACATCACACCACCGGCACCCACTACGAGCCGATCACTGTACACAAAATCGATATCAGCAAGGGCGTGGTTTTAATTTCCAATAAAATGGATTGGGGTTATTTTTGATATACGGTATGGTCCATCACCTCCCGTCTCCATTTACTCATCACGCAGGATACGATAGGCGAGTAGCGGGAAAAGTCGGTAAATCGCCATTAACAGGCGCGTTCGCTCAACGTAGATAGTCGTACGATCTTTTTCAATACCACGAAGCGCCTCTTTTACCAACTGCTCAGGACTGATCTTGCCTTTTTTAGCCGGGCGATCCGCCGTCATTGGCGTATCCACCAAAGCAGGCATCACCTCAAACACTTTAATACCGCTACCACGTAATTGATAACCCAGCGTACGAGTGAAATTATGCAATCCAGCCTTGGCGGCACAATAGATAGGAGTACTCTGTTTGGGGACAACCGCAAGGGCTGAGGTGAGATTCACAATCGCTGCAGGCTCCCTTAAGAGCAGTGGTAACAACCTCTGGGTCAGTTGGATTGGTGCGGTAAGATTTACACCGATTTCCTGCTCTATAGCATCCCGCTCATCCGTATTCTCCAACAGNTTTANCTTACATTGTATGCCAGCATTGTTGATCAGCATATGCAGGTTGCCATAGCGTTCTTCGATGAATTCCGCCAAGGCATCGACATCCGCACGTTGTGTAATATCACAACCCAATATCTCCAACTGTGGATACCGGGCCTGGGCCGCAAGCAGTTTTTCCCGATGACGGCCACAAATAATAACCCGATTGCCCCGCTGCANTAACACTTTGGCAAACGCCAGACCGATGCCACTACCACCGCCCGTAATCAAAATAGTGAGATTTTGCAACTCCATGACACTCTCCGTTAATAAAAACTACAGGATGGGCAACCGTGGCCTTTTAGTCATTAACCTGGGTTAATGACATCCGATTTATTTCCGCATAGATTGACAACAAGAGAAACTGCCGTGGAGCGAAAAACATGAAACATCTACTATCACTTACCATTTTTTTGCTGCTTACACCAACAGCCTATAGCAAGAAAGATACCGGCGAGTCATTATTAAATTTACAGATCAAAAACATTGAAACCGATCGTGGCGGCCAGCTTATTATTTTTGTTTTTCTGGAAAAAGGTTTTCCCGTTGAACATGACAAGGCTATCAGACAAAAAACAATTATCACCAAGGATACAAATATTGGGATAACAATCGAAGTTCCAGCCAGTTCGGGATTCGCCATCAAGGTTTTACATGATGAAGACATGAATAACATACTAACCAAAAACTGGACGGGAATCATACCCGCCGAGGGTTTGGGTTTTTCCAATGGTGCACGCCTCAACTTTGAGGCCGCCTGAATTCTCCGAGGCCAGGATTAATTATTTAAATAAACCACACACAATAGAAATGTTCTATTAAATCCCAGGTGTGTTAATTCACAAAAACAAAGCCCTTTGTTTAACCGATCAAGGTATTGTCAAATATATCTATGAGGCTCTTATGAAAGATCTAATCAAAATCATGCTCGCCCTGGCACTCTTGTTTGCCAGCACATTTATTATTATCAAAGCGACAGGCCTGCTTACACTCGATGACATCACAAACGCATTGGAACAGGCACAACGAGCTCACATAGTTTATCTGGCCATGGTGGTTATCGGTTTGCTGTTTGCCGATCTGTTTATTGCTGTGCCAACTATGACCGTGTCAATTCTGGCGGGCTACTTTCTTGGCTGGCAAATGGGCGCGGCCGCAACGATAAGCGGTTTTTATCTTGCCGGGATAACCGGTTATGGTATCAGCCGCGTATACGGCTGGCGCCTGCTCAACTATATCTACAAGGATCGCAAAAAACTCGCAGAAATCCATAACACCTTTTCGACATATGGTTCTATCGTCCTCATTATCTGCCGGGCCATGCCAATTTTACCCGAAGTAAGCTGTTGCATGGCAGGTGCTACACGCATGCCGTTTATTAAATTTCTGACTATGTACTCTCTTGGCACCATCCCTTATGCGTTTATTACGACTTATATGGGTTCGATCAGCACTCTGGAAAAGCCTACACCGGCAATCATGGCCGCGATTGGCTTATCATTAGGCTTGTGGTTAACCTGGTTTGCATTGGCAAAACAGTTAAGGCGTTCGGACAGTGCATAATAAAAATACCGTTAAATATCAAACAACCGGAATCAGGCATGACTCAATTTCTTGCGGATACGTGACAGTGCCACATCCGTTATACCCAGATAGGATGCAATGTGATATTGAGGAATACGCCCCACCAGGTCCGGATATTCATTAAGGAAGTTACGGTAGCGGGTTTCCGCTGAGTCCAGTAAGAACTCCGCCTCACGTGTCTCTTTTTTCAGGGCCAATTGCTCGACAAGGATACATCTAAACTGTTGCCACTCCGGATAATTGCGATTTAGCTCCAGACGTTTTTCATTACTTAAGAATAAAGACTCTGTCTCCTCCAGGGCTTGAATTGAAAACCGGCACGGTTGCTCAGTCAGCATACTGCGCAAACAGCCGACAAAACTGCCTTCAGTTGCAAATGACTTATTCAATTCTTTGCCTGATTCAGTCGCATAGACAAAGCGTACAATACCACGATGAATAAAATAGAGCCGCCCATTTGTATTTCCTGCCCGAACCAGGTATTCATTCTTGGAAAAAGACACAGGCTGCAATGCGTTGAGAAATGCCTGTTTGGCGGCATCGGAGAGGGACAATATATGATCAATAATCGAAAACAAGTGCTTTTCGCATTCAATTGTCATAATCACATTCCTGCTTTAAACATTGGCATAGTTTTATAATGTAACCAACGATATCATTATCAATTCTGCTTTTACCATTATCCCGGATAATGATCTCATTTTTTTTCAGGCCGCCCCTTCGCGCAANGTTTTAACCGGGGGATGGGTTAACACGCTGCGTGTGCCGAGCAAGCCCGCGATAACGACGATGAGGGTACCGCTNACNATNCCTGTCAACGCCACCGTGATGTCGAACTGGTANTCAAACTTGAATATGTTCTCGGCNAACAGCCAGGCCAGTGTAGTGGCGGANAGGCCGGCNAGTAAACCGGACAAGGCGCCGAGGGTGGTGAATTCTGCGAACAGGCCGAGGACCAGTATTTTTTTCCTGGCACCCAGGGTGCGCAACACAGCACTCTCAAAACGCCGTTCATCCTGGTTGGCCTGAATCGCCGCATACAATACGGCCAGCCCCGCCAGGAGGGTAAACAGGAAAATAAACTCTACCGCGAGGGAGACGCGGTCCATGATGCCGCGTACCCGCTGCATCATGGTATCAACATCGATCAAGGTGATATTGGGAAACTCGCGCACCAACTGTCCCAGTTGCTGTCGTTGCCCCGCGTCGAGATAGACACTGGTTACCCAGTTTGCCGGTTTGTCTTCCAGCACGCCCGGCGGGACCACGGTAAAAAAATTGATATTGAAGGTATCCCAGTCGACACTGCGCAGGTTGGTAATGGTGAAATGAATCACCGTGCCATTAATATCAAAACCCACCACATCATTCAATTGCAAACGCAGTGTCTTTGCCAGTTTCGACTCCAGTGACAGCAGCGGCTTACCGAAATCACCCTTGCCCCACCATGCACCGGCCACCAGCGTATTGTCGGCCTGCATGGCCTCGGCCCATGAGAGATTGAACTCACGGGTAATCATGTGTTTGGCGCGTTCACTTTTATAGTCCGCGGTGCGCACCACGTTACCATTAATGTCCATCAGGCGTGCGCGCACCATCGGATATAACTGTGTATTCGCGACACCGTGATCATTGAAGTATGTGCGGATCCCTTCCACCTGATCAGACTGAACGTTAATGACAAAATGGTTGGGCGCATCATCCGGCAGGCTGCGTTGCCAGTCATCCAACAGATCAGAACGTACCGTCGATAGCAACAGCATCACCATGATGCCCAGACCAAAGGCCACGATCTGGATGATGCTGCTGGCCGGTCTTCGCGAAATATTGGCCAGTCCAAAGCGCCAGGCGACACCGACCCGGTCCCGCAGACGATTCAGCACCAGGATCAGCCCATAGGCCGCAAACGCCAGCACCGCCAGGGTGGCCATGATACCGCCAAGCACGGTGGTGACGAGTTCAATATCACCAATCTGCCAGTACAACAGGACCGCCATGCACATCACCACCGCCAGGTAAACAAGCCAGCTACTGACCGGGGTCGATGTCACGTCTTTGCGCAACACGCGTAAGGGCGGCACGCGCCGCAGCGACAGTAAGGGCGGCAGGGCAAAGCCGGTTAACATCACGATACCCGTGGCATACCCAAGCAACACGGCCTTAAAAGAAGGCGCCGGTAAATGCGCCAGCACCAACTGGGCCAGCAACTCGGTGATCACAAACTGTGTCAGCAAACCCAGGACACAGCCGATGCTGCTGGCCAACAGGGAAAGCCAGAGCATTTCCAGCGTGAAAAGCCGGATGATGGTTTTCTGGGGTGCGCCAAGACAGCGCAACATGGCGCTGGTATCGAGATGACGGCGGGTAAAACGGGTGGCCACCGTGGCCACCGCGACACCGGCGAGCAAGACACTGATCAGTGCCGCCAGCCCCAGAAACTGCTGCGCCCTGGCCAGCGCCATGTTGAGTTCCGGGCGACCTTCTTCGACCGTGATGATCTGTTCGCCCTGGCGCAGGCTGTCCTTGATTGCCCGGCGATAGTTGCCGATTTGGCCGCGCGGACCTGAAATCAATATGCGGTAATTCACCAGGGACCCGGTGCTAATCAAGCCGGTGGCAGCCAGGTCCGTGCGGTTCATCATCACGCGCGGCGCGACGCTGAACATATCGCCGGCGCGATCCGGTTCGTAACGCAGCACCTTGCGTATCGTAAACCTTGTAGCGCCAAGGCTGACTTCATCGCCAACCTCAAGCGCCAGCAACTGCAACAGCCGCGCCTCAACCCAGATATCACCCGCCGCTGGGATGCCGGTGGTCGCTTCATCGACGCCAAACGGGCTATCGCTGATGCGCAAGACGCCACGCAAGGGATACGCATCCGTGACGGCCTTGACCTCAACCAGTTGCGGCCGATCGTTGCCGAGTACGACACTGCGAAACTGTTGCGTGGTGGCGACCCGAAAATGATGGGCACGCGCATCTTCGATATGATCGGTGACATTGGCCCGCCCGGAGGTGATCACCAGATCAGCGCCGATCAGCTCGGCGGACTGCTGCTTCAAGCCGCGTTCGATACGATCGGTAAAAAAGCCCACGGCGGTAATACTGGTGACGGCAATAACCAGGGCCACGGCCAGGATACCGAGCTCACCGCCGCGCCAGTCACGCCACAACATGCGCCATGAGTTAAACCAGAGGAAGGAAACACCTTTGTGTCGGATTCGATCAGTCATGGTTAGTTCCGGCCTCATGCTCGACGACTCTACCGGCATCGAGGCGAATGCGCCGCTTGCATAATTGCGACAGGTGCGCATCGTGGGTCGCCATGATCAGCGTGGTCCCCTGCTCGGTGTTAAGCTCAAACAACAGCTCGATAATGCGTTTACCGGTTTCACTGTCGAGATTGCCGGTGGGTTCATCTGCGAACAGGCAACGGGGTTGCGTCGCAAAGGCACGGGCGATGGCGCAGCGCTGCTGTTCACCACCGGACAGCTGGTTCGGATAGTGGTGTATGCGTTCGCCAAGCCCGACACGCTCCAGCAATTCCCCGGCCGTTTTACGCGGATGCGGCGCCTGCGCCAGTTCCAGCGGCAGCATGACATTCTCCAGGGCGGTCAAACCGAACAGCAACTGGAAATTCTGGAACACAAACCCCACCAATTCGGCCCGCAGTTGCGCCCGCCCGTCTTCATCAAAATCCTTGAGATGGTGGCCGTCGATAATCACTTCGCCCTGGGTCGGTGTATCCAGCCCGGCGAGCAGACCCAGCAAGGTGGTTTTGCCCGAACCCGACGCGCCCAAAATCGCAATCGAGGTTCCCGCAGCAATCGCAAAGTTGATATCATCCAGCAAGGTCAGCACCCCTTCACGGGTGGTCACCTGTTTGCCCAGGTGACGGGCTTCGACAAAGGCATTTGATACACTAGCAACCATGATGATGAGATTCTCCAGATTATTCCAGTCAGCATTATTCTGCATTATATTGCTGCTTAACCATAGCGCGTCTGCCGCAGATAAAACAGCCGCGTCCATTCTGGTGCTGGGCGACAGCCTCAGTGGTGCCTATGGCATCAATACCGATGAAGGCTGGGTCGCGCTGCTACAGCAGCAGATATTGACACAAGGCTATAAATACAAGGTCATCAATGCAAGTGTCAGCGGCGATACCACACGCACCGGCTTAAGCCGCATCGATTCAGCCCTGCAAAGCCACAAGCCGGCCATCGTCATTATCGCCCTGGGCGGCAACGACGGCCTGCGCGGTCTCGCCTTTACCGAAATCGAATCCAGCCTCACCGGCATCATTGCGCGATGCAAGAAAAACAATGCCAGGGTACTGTTAGCCGGGGTTCGCCTGCCGCCCAATTACGGACCCGCCTACAATCAACGCTTTATTGCCCTGTATCGCGGCCTGGCCGACCGTCATGACGTGCCGCTGGTGCCACGGCTGCTGGACCGGGTCGCCGAACACCGGGAATGGATGCAGGCCGACGGCATTCACCCCAAAGCCGAAGCGCAACCCCGGATCATGCAGAATGTATGGGCCGGACTGAAGCCAATGCTGCAAAAACACTGATACCGATATTGACGCGCTGACGTCACTCGTTTTTTGGGGAAGAGGTGTCAGAGACCATTATTATTACTATTAGAGAATATTGCTCTATTAAACACATGGACACCCTTCGCTAAAACAGGCTATTGAATTGACCGTGCCATCCCTACTCCTCAAGCTCTCGATCCTGTCGGCCCTGTTGCTTGGCCTGCCCTTGCTGGGGATTGTCATCAGCGGTGAAGCCGTTACATCCTACCTTGAGTTTCCGCCACAAACCCGCGATGTCACACCGGCCCCTTTCTCGTGGCTTATCTTTATCGGCACCGCCTTGCTCGCCGTGCTGCTCTTCCTCACCATCGGCTGGCTGATGCTTCGGGGCCTGCGGCATCATCCCTCCCGAATACTCCACACAGGCAAGTGGCCCTGGTGGGGCTGGCTGGGATTGGTCACACTGACGATGAGTTGGATTTTGGCATGGAACCGCTTTGCATGGTTTTCCGAGTGGCAATGGGCCACCTTCACACCATTATGGCTCAGTTACATCGTCGTCATTAACGCCGGCACCCTGCGCCGCTCCGGGCGTTGCCTGTTACAGCACCGGCCCCGCTACTTTCTCAGCCTGTTTCCGTTGAGTGCGCTGTTTTGGTGGTACTTTGAATATCTCAACCGCTTTGTACAGAACTGGTACTACCAGGGTACGGAGGAGTTCAGTGCCGCGCGTTATATCATCCATGCGAGCCTGGCCTTTTCCACGGTGCTGCCCGCGGTGATGAGCACCAAAGAATGGCTCGCCACTCTGCTACGTCCCGCAGCCGGAGCGGTGGCCATTACCCTACCTGAACGCACCGCCCGCAACACCAGTATTATCACCCTCATCATCGCCGCCGCAGGTTTGCTCGCCCTTGGCGTGTGGCCGGATTATCTATTCCCCCTGCTCTGGGTCGCGCCGTTATTATTACTGCTGGCCATACAAGGGCTGTCTGCTGAACCGCCCCTCCTGCAACAACTCCGGACACAGGGTTGGCAGGTTATCTACCTCCCGGCACTGGCGGCCTTGCAGTGCGGCTTCGTCTGGGAAATGTGGAATATGTATAGCGAAGCGAAGTGGATCTATAACATTCCGTTCGTCCATGGCCTGCAAATTTTTGAAATGCCCCTGCTGGGTTATACCGGCTACCTGCCGTTCGGCATCGAGTGCGCGGTGATCGCATTGCTTGTTGAAGAAGACAAAAGGCAGTAGCCGACAAGTCTTGCTGATTAAAATCAAAGACAAATGAACTGATGCAAAATCATGACCAAAGCAAGTAATTTGGTTAATCCTCGTCATTGCGAGGGATCACTGAAAAACAGGCGTTTTTTAATGTTGACGCGGTAATCTTAGAATGACAGCGTCAAGATGAACCCGCTGGAACTCTGCCTCAAAAAAGGCGTCAGACAATCATGTCCGGCAACAACCAAGCCAAGGAGGCACCATGTCCCATCATTTGTCGATAAGTATATTATTACTCGCCCTCTCCGCCCCCGGTTATGCCAATGATTGTATCCCGACGCCACACCGCACAACCGGCACCCATTACGAACCGGTCACCATGCACAAAATCGATATCAGCAGGGGTGTGACGGTTCGCGGCCGCGTGCTTGCCGCCCCTGACTGCACACCGCTAGCGCAGGCCAAAGTGGCCCACTGGCAGGCCGGCGAGGATGGCCGCTACCGCAACAGATTGCGCGCCTACCTGTTTACTGATGCGCAGGGACGTTTCCAGTTTAAAACCGAATGGCCCAACCTCGCCCCACCGCATATTCATTTTATTGTGACAACCGAAGGCTATGAAACGCTTGAAACACAATGGATAGGCGATGCCCGGCAGAACAAAATTGAGTTTACGATGGTGCNGGTAAAAAAAGACCGCAATTAAACTAAAAGGGATGGGGGTGATTTTTTATACCCGGTCAGTCTTATGGATTAGTTTAAAATANGTTTATCAGTAATAGTGTCGTTCTGAACAAGCACATGAATCCTGGATCCTGATTTCTAAATAACTGTTCTGAAATAGTATCCACCCAGAANTCCCTTCTCCCTCCGGGAGAAGGCTGGGACGAGGGGATTAATGGTTACTATTTCGGAATGCATATTTAGCGCAACATAGAAAACCGAAAGAAAAATCAGCCCGTTCCCGCCACAGCGTTTTGTTTTCTTTGCCAATACAAGCCACCCGCCATAGTAGCAAGCAGCGCAAGCAGGACCATCACCATACCGGTTAAAGTCAATTCCATATAACTCAATGCCGACACCATTGTCATACCGATAGTGATAACGCCGACCAGAAAACAATGAAGCAGAATCTTCTTTTCAGCAACACTTGCGGTGATATAGCCACCCACAAACAAAACCAGAAAGAAAACCGGATAGCCGACAAGATACCTGAAATAGATACTTATCTCATGCAGAAAAGGAAAACTCGTGGCAATATAATTATATCCCACAGCCAGAAAAACAATGGCCAACTGAATAACAATGGTAACGATAACAATAAACAGACTCCCCGCCAGGATGGCCTTGATGCTTTTCATAAAAAAATCCTATCAAAAAAATAGCAGTTTATATCTGCTGTCACCCTTGATGCTTTGATCTGAGACAAGGACCTATAAAAACATGGCCGTTATTCGTTAAAAAAATCGTCATTGCGAGGAGTGTTCGTTACAACGACGCAATCTAAAGTTACAAAGTTGTTGGCCTGAGATTGCCGCGTCAACACTGAAAAATAGTCATTTTTCAGTGTTCCCTCACAATGACGAGAATTATTCAAATTTGTGGGGATCCCTCAGGGCCAGTGACAAATAAGAAGAGTGTGACATATTGATCCACTATTAAACAGCTACGACCGCTTTTCCCGGTCCCAGCCTGTTTTTGATCCATATTGCAACTATCCCGGCCAATGAAAAAGTTTCTTTGCTTTTATGATGTCCGCCACCTGCGCGGGCACCATGGCTTCCCAGTCCGCCGATCCGTTACGGATCATGTCTAACACAGCATGCGAATGGATAGACAGATACTCCCGCTTGACTGTATCCAGCGCCTTGATGTTACCGTTCTCCAGTAAGTAGGCATACAGGTGCTTCAAATGAGGTTCCAACGCCAGCTCATGGATACCTGTCAGTTGCTCGGTGGCCGCATCGATAATCGGACAGACATAGAGCCTCAGGCCGTGATTGAACAGGCGGCCAAAGGATTCCAGAATGCCTCCGGGCAAATCTTTATAAGATTTCTCATCGAAAATTTCCTGTAGCGACGGCAGACCCATGGTAATGGCGCACGGCAACTGGGTATAGCGAAACAGGTATTGGGCCAGGTTAAAATAGCCGGCATAGTTGGAAATCAGCACGTTCTTACCCAAGGCACAAAGAATATCTGCACGATTCAAAAAATCCTGCACATCAATGTCACCGCCCTCATCCAGATTGTATAGCGTCATTTCCGAGAGCACGAGGACACTATCGGGGTTTACATCGGCTTCTGCGGCAAAGGCCTGTTGCGCGCAATCCAGCAAATTGATGGTCAACTGCGTGGGGGGATGAAAACGACTGCGCTCAACGAGCACCGATTTTTTGTACAAGGCATCGGCCGCATGCGCCACATGCCCATCCGCAGTAAACATCGCTGCACGGCTAAAGCCGTGTTGAACCAGACGCAAGGCCATAAGCCGGTCATCCACATCGGGAAAGACCGGCCCTGCACATTCGATCATGTCAATTTCGACCAACTCGGTTTGCAGTTGATCCATCAGCGATAGCAACATGGCCTCGTTATCCTCGTGTGGATGCAAGGCGCAATAGATCAAGTTGACACCCAGCACACCCAGGGTTTCCTGATCCTGCACATGGTTCTTGCCATGCAAGTTGACATGAATATGGATCTGAGAGGCGGGGCCTCTGGGCTCACTCTGAAAACGGATCCCCAACCAACCATGACCATCGGCCTTATACGAGAAACTGCGCGCGGCAACGGTATTGGCAAAGGCAAAAAAGGCGCTTTCACTGCCGCGCGGTTCGTCCAGGCGTTGCAGTAATAAATCAAATTCATGATCCAGCATCGATTGCAGGCGTTGCCGGCTCACATAACGCGGACTCGGCCCATAAATCGAATCACTGAACTTCATATCATAGGCCGACATGGTCCTGGCGATGGTGCCCGCCGCACCGCCGACGCGAAAGAACCAGCGTGCGGTTTCCTGCCCCGCACCAATTTCCGCGATGGTGCCATACTTGCTCCGATCGAGATTGATGGCCAGCGCCTTTTGATGCGGATCGTTAATTCTCGTTTGCATAATAAGTCCTCGCAGGTCGACTATAGGGGGCCTAAAAACCTTTTCCCGCTAGTCTTATGGATGTCGAATAAAATAAACAGGCCTATAAATCAATATTCAGTCAGATAAAAAAACTATTCATCTCCGAGCTATATCTTTATGGTCAACCATGAAAGGCTGCGTCCGAGGCCAGCCAGGCCTCTTCTTCCGCTGTGCTGGCGCGCCCCAGGATGGCATTACGATGCGGGAAGCGCCCAAACTGGCGAACGATATCGCGATGATGGCGGGCAAACTTGAGGTTGTCCTCCAGTCCCGCCGCATCGTACAGGGCAATGGAGCGATCCTGATCGGTCAGGTCCTCACTATGCATATAGGGCATATACAAAAATGCCTTGCCCTTATCGGCTAATGGCTTATCAAAACCCTGCTCAATGGCCCGGCCAGCTACGTCTCTTGCCTGTGCCTCGGTGCTAAAACTTTCCCGCTTGCCGCGGTACATATTGAGAGGCATCTGATCCAGCAGAATAACCAGGGCCAGCACCCCCTCCGCAGACCGTGCCCAGTCGGCCTGTTGCCCATCCTTTGCCGCACGCCAGACATCTTCGAACTGCTCACGAATCTGCTGATCAAATTCTGGCGTGGAATTAAACCAGTGTTTTTCCTGCGCCGGGGCAAACCAGAAGTCGAGTAATGTTTGTGGGGTCATGGGCTTATGTATCTCCTGACAAATGGAATTAAAGAATAATAGTCTCCATTATTATAAACAACTGTTCCCTGAGCCCACCTGTCGTCTTATGATTGTCCAAATAGTTTGTCTCGATTGAATCTGCCGGTTTGGGGCGGTTAAACAGGATGCTGCCCATAGCAGGCCCGGCGCTGGTAGGGATTAAATTAACATTGACCCCAAAGATGAATAGCACAGACGATACAAGGAGGAGAAAATGAATCGCATACACTACCTGATACCGCTCATTCTATTGGCGGTCTCATCCTGCACCGAGCAAAAGGCGCCCAGGCAAACCCCGTCAGCCGATGTTCCCAGCTATAGCCAGGCGGCCAAGGCGTACCAGGAGAAAAGCAAGGCAGCAGAGGCGAAAATGGCGCCGGAAGATTTGGCCGTCATGAAGCAGGCCGCGGAGTCCCTTGCCAAACAACTTCCCGACCCGGGTCTAAAGCTTGGCGAA